>ENA-ORCP01000553-ORCP01000553.1-human-gut-metagenome-genome-assembly--contig:-NODE-553-length-33275-cov-4.547172_pt1 | contig 33275 bp, 33 predicted proteins | sample MGYA00242990_ERZ507991 | MGnify/ENA primary metagenome ERZ507991 (study PRJEB26167, sample SAMN06115496) | human gut metagenome | host: Homo sapiens | place: China:Henan | collected 2015-05-07 | study... | reverse complement strand
TGAGAAGCATGTTGCCGGGCAGACGAAGCACAACTTCCATTACAATCTCTGGGAAATGGAAAAAGGCAGTGCCAAGACCAGACATAATGGAAAGCGTATATTGACGCTTGTTCCTGACAATCCGGAATCTCGCAAATTCTAAACTTTATCAGGGAACAATGCAACAGTAGACGCCTATGGGTATGCTATACACATTTGGATTTCTTAGACAGAGTATATTCTGCCAAAAGACGTCCATACTGTATCCATATCAACGTGGGCTTCTGTGTTGCTCGTTCCGATGAAGTGGGCAATGCGAGAGCCTTGGATTGTGGGACGGGTAACAATATAGACTCCCACGTTTTCTTGTAATTAGATGTACAATTCTGCTTTTGGGGGCCAGTAGAACCTAATTACATAAACCAATGTATCACAAATTTATTTATCTCGCAGGTGTATTGACACTCCTTCTAACCAGCAGCTGCACACACCGTCTGACAGATTTCACCGTAATCTCGACAAAGAATGTCCCCGTAGGCCAAGGTGTAAACACCGAGTTTGTAAAAGGAAACACACGAGTGACAGGCAAAGATTTATCTCATGTGGTTTTGTTCATTCCTTTCGGAACACCGAACATGAAAGATGCAATAGACCGGGCAATTGAGGCAACCCCTGGTGCAATAGGTCTTGTTGATGGCGTTGTAAAATCCAATTCATGGTATGCACTGCTTTACGGACAGAATGCCTATATAGTTGAAGGCACGCCGTTATTTGCATCTTCCGATGCCGTACCCGGTGGAAACAACGCTAACTTTAATGGCACAAATCAGGTACAACAGTCGCAACAGCCTTACAATCAAAATAATTATAGGCCTGCTTCTCAAAACACTTCTACGCTCATATTCTTCCATGAAGTAAAACAGGGCGAAACAATCGGAGATATTGCGAAACAATATAATGTAAGCGCAGCCGACATCATAAAATGGAACAAACTGAGCGACAATAATTTGGTCAAAGGCACCAAACTCACCATACAAATTACAGAATAATTACCATCTAACAATGAGCTTAATAAAACACATCACCACTATCACAGCTATAGTCTTTACTTTCATAGCCTATAGCTGTGGCAGTTCTTCCGATGACAGTCCACTTTCAGATATAAAAGCACAACTTAAGAACAATAAGTGGACACATCAGGAGGTATCCGGGGACGTTAGCGACAGCGACCCAAACCACGCTTGGGTTGACAACGAATTTTCTACGATATATTTCACCACTGACAACTCCGGAATTTATTACTGGACACAACACGCCTATGATTCGGCTTTAGGCAATCACTTAACTTCGGATTATTATCTGTTCTCTTACACTGTTTCAGGTAACACCATTTTTCTTTCATTAGAAAATGGGCTTACCATAACATTAAACTATAGACAAAGCTATCTTGAAGATGGCGAAATTATTTATCAAGCCGCCAAAATGAACAGTTCCGACTACGATTTAATTCGTGGTCTCGGGCCTGTAGCCGGTCCCTGCGGCCAAGGACTCATCTATAGTTTTAACAATAAGACAAAAACACTCATAATAGAAGGCGAAGGCGAAATGACCAATTTCGCCAAAGGAGGCCAACCTTGGAATTCATTTGGTCCAGAAACGGTAATCATCAAAAATGGAGTTACCTCTATAGGCGACAATGCTTTTAATGATTTAGGCGTTGCCACCCTTAATTTAACGGCATGCCGAACACTCAAACGTATTGGCAAAAACGCTTTTTACAATTGTTTTTTAACTGCTGTAACACTACCTGAAACTCTTGAAACAATTGATGATGGCGCATTTGCCCAAAATACATATTTAAAAAGTGTGACCGGCATTACCAATTCCAACATAGCCGTATATGGGAGTGACTTATTCCTCAATTGCAAAAATTTGAAACTTGGCAACATAACGTTCTCCGGGAAAACCCGCGAAATCCGCGACAGGGCTTTTATGGGTAATAATCTTGGCAACATTACATTTACTGAGGGCGTTACTACAATTGGCGCAACAGCATTTGCAGGAGGAATTAGCAACAAAGAGTTACAGCTACCAGCAACCATGGAGAACATTGGTAGTGTAGCTTTTGTCGGTGCTTTTTCTAAAATCATTATTGGAGGAAACCTGAGTTATATAGGTAAAAATGCTTTTTCATCATCCACTGTTGGAGGTTTATATATTAATCAAAGTACTCCCCCAACGTCCGACAAAAGCATTGTTGGTGACAAGAACTGGGATTCTAATAGTAGTATGTGGGCGTTATACGTTCCAAAGGGCAGCAAATCCGCCTATTCAAAACAAAGTCCATGGAACTTATTTAAAATCATACAGGAAGATGCATCACTTAGCGGTAGCAACTCAGATAATGATAATGATAATGATAATGATAATAACGGTGATTGGGAAGAAATCCACACATATAAAATAGACGGCATAAGCTACAAAATGATATACGTTGAACGCAATTCCGAAATACCCTACTCCTTTTGGATTATGCAAACTGAGTTACCTGCCGACAGTTATCTTACTGTCGGAGACGCACTCGTAAAAATGGATGCTAACAATACAGCAGAAAAAGCTGTTACGAAAACTGAATTTAGGAATTTCCTATCTGAGTTACGCAATAAAACGCTGATTCCATTTCGATTACCCACAAGAAAAGAATGGCAATATGCTGCTTCAGGAGGGAAGCAAAGCAAGGGCTACACATATAGCGGAAGTAACAATCTTGCAGATGTAGGTTGGTATTTAGGAAACAGCAATCGCAGTCAACATGCAGTCGCATTGAAAGAAGCAAATGAGCTCGGCTTATACGATATGTCGGGTAATTATGCTGAATTATGCAATGAGGAGGATGACATCTATTTTGTAGATGGACCATTTTGCGGTGGCTCTTGGAAAGACGCCATGAGTGATTGCAAAGTGATCAGTTGGAAAAAAGGCATTACCTCCGGCACGGTTTCCGGGTCAAGAATCAAAGAGAAAAACAGCTTTGACGGGAAATATATCGCTGTACGATTAGTCTATACAGCCAAAAATCAATAGCATAATTCATTCATAAATTCAAACATTCATATTACTGAGAAGACTTAAACTTACAGCCGGTGCTATGAATGTGCGCTGAATTTTCCGAATATAATCTTAAAATCACAAATAATACATTAAATAACTTCAACTCACAAACTTTATGAGTACCAAGCTACTATACGCAGCTACCTTATTCTGCTTAATCTCTCTAAACGCAAATCCAAACGGCAATTCTTTTGAAACCTCCGCTCATAGTAATGAAAAGGATGAAAAAGTTTCTGACGGGAAGTTCCTCCTTTACGAGGGGCTGAATGAGGATGATGCGACGTGCGACTGGACGTTTGAGTCGTTTGATGTTGATGATGATTACAATTTCATCCCCTCTGACAAAGAGGTATGGAAGTGGGCTGCTTACAATGGCAAGCATTACCTTGTAGGTAACGCACATGAATTCACGGCTCCTTTCTATATCAATTCCTTTGCCTTTTCCCCTGCCATCAGCGTGAATAAGCTTAGGAAATTCAGAATCAGCTTTGACCACGCAGCCAAATATCAGGAATCAGGGATGTTTGATGTCGCAAACGTAAGGCTTTATTATGCCGACCGGAATGACAAAGAGGATGACGGTCTGCTTTGTATAGGCGACATCCCGACAATTCCGACACCCGGCACATGGACTTTCGTGAATTCAGGCGAAATCGAGATGGAAATTGATGAAAACAAGACCGCCGTGGAAAGCGTGCGTATCTGTCTCTATTATCATGGAGACAGCGAAGATGGAGCCAATGCCTGGGAAATCAAGAACATCAAGATGGTTGGCATAGGCCCGGCTTCGGCGATTGATGAGGTGATTGTTGACGCGCCGGAAGCCAACTATCCGACCGAGGTCTACAATCTCAGTGGCGTCAAAGTTGCAGAGAGCACTGACAATCTCCCCGCAGGCATCTACATTGTGCGCCGCGGCCCCTCAGCCCAAAAAATCGCAATCCGATAAACAGTTAAGTCAATAAATTATGAAATTAAAATTTCTATTTTTTTGTTGCATCTGCGCAATTGTGTCTTCATGTGGAAAAGACCTTGAGTTAGAAAACAACGTAGTGATTGACGTCAACCTATCACTTGAATCAAAAATCATAGGTACATCCTGGAAACTCACACAGAATATATATATTGATGGAGACAATGTAGAATACCGAAATCACGCATCAGGCATTGGGAGCATTATCTACTTCTCTCCAGATATTTTCGGTACTGAACATGGTTTTACTATCACTTCAGCTAATGCCCTATATGTTGATAATATCAAAAGTGGATATTGGTGGACAGATAAATCCAAAATTTTTGTCGAATGGGTAACAGGCTCTGCAACGCTTAACGGCAAATACAGTTCCATGTTCGGTCTTTTCCCCGGCTTAAAAAGCATAAGCGATACAGAAATGGTTTTGGAAATGAAATATGACACTGGAGAAATTCAAAGATGGATTTATACAAAGGTAGACAACACTACCTCTAATCCCGGTACTGGAGGCCCATCATACGAAGCCCCTGATGTTTATTATTATGACTCAACTCCAGGATATACCACCTTAAAGGTTCAGTTTAAAATAGGAAATCAAGGGCGAACCAAAATCAATGCAGCTAAAGGCTATTGCGGTAGCAAAACTGTCAATGGCAATATCGGGAGTTCCATAATAACATTCAATTTTACAAATCTTCAGCGCGGTACACAATACAAAGTATCTTGCAACATTTCAGGGCCAGGTGGGTCATGCACAACTGAAGCTATAACTCTTTCAACATTGGATTAAAGAATACGAATTATGTATCAAAATGTTAAAATCTTAATTCTCCTATTGGTAGTTTGTTGCACTACAGCAGTAGGAAATGCCGGCATCTCATCTGAATTACCTTACACATGGAAGATGCAATTTGGAAATAGCATTATGGTAACAACACTTCACGAAGACGGCACGCTGACCTCCATGACTTGTTTTGGGTGTTTTAATTGCGGAGGGAGCGGAATGTGTCAAGTCTGTCATGGAACCGGAGGTCAGTTTTGGCCCGGAATGGGTATAATGCCTTGTGGAGCATGCTACGGTGCAGGAAAATGTGGAGGATGCGGAGGCAAAGGTTATACCGTACAAAATTCAATGACTCAATACGGTGTTACAGTAATATATGATGAGAAAGGAAACATGTACATTGAAGATGGTCCAGGCGGTTCTTCAAGTTCGGGGAAAGCTTCAACCCGTAATAAAGTTGAAGTTATTGATTATTTACCAACTTATGGAGCGGAGGGCAATAAACATGTCTATTGCCCTAAATGCGGTAAAACTGGAACTCGACACGTCCATGTATACAAATCATACTGATTAAATGTAACAAAAAAATCGGCGGTGCCCGGAAACGGGAGCCGCCGATTTTTTATGGGGTTAAAGCAGATGATTACTGCTGCGATTCGGGCGCTTTGTCAATGAGGTCCATGAACTGGTCAAGCTCAGGAGTGATGATGATTTCGGTGCGACGGTTGCGCTGACGGCCAACCTCGGTATCGTTGTCGGAGATGGGGTTGAATTCGCCGCGTCCGGCTGCGGTGAGGCGCGAGGCGTCAACTCCGAAATCGTTCTGAAGCACTTGCACTACGGATGAAGCTCGGAGGGCAGAGAGGTCCCAGTTGTTGCGGATATTGGTGCGCGAGATGGGCACGTTGTCGGTGTTGCCCTCTACGAGCACATCATAGTTCTTATAATCCTTGATGATTTTGGCGATTTTGCTGAGGGTCTCCATAGCGCGGTCGCTGACTTCGTAGCTACCCGATTTGAAGAGCATATTGTCGGCCAAAGAGATGTAGACAACGCCTTTGAGCACTTTGATGTCGACTTCGCGAAGCTCATCTTTGTCGAGCGAGCGGGTGAGCTTGTTGGTGAGCGCAATCAGGAGTGAGTCGGACTTTGATTTGGCATCAACGAGCTGCTTGATGTAGCTGTTGGAGGCATTGATTTCATCCACGAGTTTGGAGATGTTCACATTGCCCTGCGAGTTCTGCTCGAGGCTTTGGTTGAGCGAGCCTTGAAGCGAAGCATAGCTGCGCTTTAGGTCATCGTTGTTTCGTTTGGCTTCATCGAGCATCTGGTCGAGGCTTTTTGCCTTGGCGTTGCACTCGGCAAGCGAAACCTGCGAATCGTGGTATTGTTTGCCAAGCTCGTTGTACTTGCCTGAAAGTTCATCATACTGGCTCTGCAGAGCAAGATATTTCTTGTTGCTTGTGCAGCTCGACGACATAAGAGCCAAAACAGCCACAGCGGCGAGCGAACCTAAGAATCTTAGACGTTTCATAAATAAATTGGATGGTTAAATGAGGATTACTAAATTTTCAATACAAATTATTCAGAGTGTAACACAACCTTTGACTGCAAATAATGTCAAAAGTTTAAAGCTTTCCAATAGGAAATGCCGTTTTTACGAATCTGCAGTACCGCAAAGAGAATCAAGATTGAGACTATTGGCGGGATAACGGATATGATTCCGGCCGTCATACCTGTGATGATGGCATTAGCCACTGCGCAGCCACAGAGAAGGAAGAAGCCGCTGCGCCGCCACAGAAGCAGACAGAAATACCCATATATCACGGCTACCGACACCACAGCGATAAAAATCGAGAGCCATAGCGGATACAACAGCCATTGTTCTCTGCCCATGAAAAGCACAAGGCTAAAAAAGTTAACAACAACGCAAAGCCATAGCCATACAGTGATCACGGGGCTTCGCCGACTGCAATCAAAAAGTTTATGAGAGTTCATGAGCTGAGGATTCATAATGATTATGAGGGGGTTCAGGCGCGAAATTAGAAATTTTTATGCTCACTACCAAAAAGAGCATTAAAAAATCCACCCGAACAGTTCTTTGCAGGCGGATCAAGCTTCAAGTGCAGACGGCTGACATCGATTGCCGTTGCGTGGAATGTTCAAAATTAGAGTCTCGAAGGAATCAGTTATGAGGCAATGGCTTTTGCCACGGTTTCGAGACTTGGATTGACGGCCACTATCTTTCCTTCGGGGTCAAGAAGATAAGATTGCAGACCTGCTCCGAGATTGAAAATCTTGCTCACACGGGAGCTTTCCGGAGCTTTCACAGTAAATTGTTGCGCTGCCTCAAGTCCGTCCCTGCGCACTATCTCACGAAAAAGGCGCACGCTACGGTCAAGGTTGACCTGCAAGAGACGTAGTTGTTCTGTGCCGACTTTGGCCGCAAAGCGGTCGAAATCGTGGGCTGCAATACGCGATTCGGCATCGGAAGCTGCCCAAAAATTAATCACCACGTACTGACCTTTCAACGATTCAAGGTCGAGAAGCGAGCTGTCGGCCGCGCTGACAAGTTCAAGCGAAGGAACTTCAAATCCCTGAGCCGCCTGATATTCTCTGTCGGAACGCGATGACACGGTGACTATCAGAACAACGAAGAGCGCAATGATCATCATTGTTTTCTTCATTACATTCTTGTTATGTTTATAACTAAGACCGGGGAGAAATCACATCTTTCCGGCCCTGCCGATTTTCGGCTTACGCACCATCTCTATGGCACGGTTACGATGATAAAAACAATGCAAAATTACAAAAAGGTCTGTGGCTCACCAAATTTAAGCGTTCCGCGGGGGATGAATCAGGGCGAAAACTTCCGCCGAAACTCGCATGGACAGCGGATTTGCGGCGTTATGTTAATTTTAACTAATAAAGCTCACTTCCGAGGCGAAAAAGCCGCATTTTTGAGCGTAGAACGGCTTGAATAAAACTCCGGCGAGAGCAAAAAAGCTATGCCTCCGTCGTGGCTGTTCTGCTCCATATAGCTCTTGACGATCTGCAATCCCAAATAACGTCCGAAGCGTCCGGGTGCCTCCGGATTGACCGAAAGTGTAGCCGGAGCCGGCATAACGAGGCGATCAGCCAGTGACATGTCGGTAGAATAGAGCATATCGGCTTCCACCATCTTTCGCCATGCATCAGCCTCATTGCGGCGCGCCCACTGCAGTTCCTCCTCAGTATAGCCCATCAGGGCGGCTTCATCGGCATCGGGCAACAGCTCGGAGAGCGCATAGAGCAACGCTCCTTCGTAAAGCATACGCGAAATCACGGTTGATTCAGCGGTAGTTTCGTAAGGGCGGCCTGAGGCAATGACAGCCTCGGCCACATCAATAGGGATGCGCTGCGGCTCCTTAAGTCTGCGCCGGTAGGCATCAAAAGAGGCGTAGCCGGGATAACCGGCGCCGAGATAATGATTTAGGCCTATGAGCATCACGGTGTCGGCTATTATGACCGACTGATTATATGGAGTTGCATAACCGAATGTACGCGCTGGAAATCTGACTTCGGGTAATTTCTGTTCAAAATTGCTCCGGAGCAAACCGAGCTGCGATTCAGTTTCCGAGAGATCAGGAAGCAACCGCTCCATGTCGGGACCGAAAACGCGCTGAGCCGCCGAGACGGAATAGGAACGGAAAGCCTCTTCACGTGAAACCGAGCCGCCTATACGCGCCAACACATCGAGAGCTGGAGCGAAACTGTCGACAATCTCGCTCTGAGCCACAGGAGAGGCCACACGGTCGAGACGTTCTATGCCTACTGAGGCTTCCTGTGAACAGGAAGCTAAAAAAACACATGTACCAAACAGCAATATTTGAGTGCGATTCATAAAGTCAAAACGAATTAATTGGCCAAAAATACGCATAATTAAGCAAGTCGGCGCACTTTTTTCGGCCTTTTTCGCTTTTATCGGCGCATTTTAGTAATTTTGTACCAAATTTTGAAAGTTCATGAAACTCCGTTTTCTCGGTATCACAGCAATATTCGTTCTTGCAGCTGTCATGCTTATGCCATGGCAGGTGACCAATGCCGCGCCAAAAGACAAGTTCACTGTCATCATTGACGCCGGACACGGAGGACATGATATCGGCGCGCCGGGGACCATAACCAATGAGAAAAGCATAAATCTGGCTGTGGCCCTTAAACTCGGGAAACTTCTTGAAAAAGAGGATGGTGTAAAGGTTATTTACACCCGCAGTTCCGACAAATTCGTGACCCTTCAGGGAAGAGCCGACATTGCCAACCGCAACAATGGCGACCTTTTCATATCCATACATACCAACTCAGTGGATTCCAAATCAAAATCGCGTTCCACTGTTAACGGCGCCGCAGTGTACACTCTCGGCCCGGACCGCACGGACGACAATCTGGCCGTTGCGATGCGCGAGAACTCCGTGATGAAACTTGAGCGGGATTACTCCACCACCTATCAAGGATTTGACCCATCGAGCGCTGAAAGCTACATTATTTTTGAAATGACGCAAAACAAATATCTCCAGCAAAGCATCAATGCGGCTGCCGCAGTGGCAAAAGAGCTTTCCTCAACAGCGGGGCGCAAGAACAATGGAGTGCGGCAGGCCAATTTCTGGGTGCTTTTGCGGTCAGCGATGCCCGCTATGCTCGTGGAACTGGACTTTATCTGCAACCCGGTTCAGGAGAAATTCATGGCCTCCGAAAGCGGTCAGCGCAAACTTGCTGAGGCAATCTACAATGGAGTGATGAATTACATGCCTAAAACCGCCTCGGCCAAAGCCGTAGCCGCCAACAAATCCCAACCTGCTCAAAAGATTGCTACAAGCAATGATGCGGAAAATGAAACCGTCTATAAAATCCAGTTCCTCACCGCTCCGCGCAGTCTCAAGCCGGGAGCGAAAGAATTGAAAGGCCTCAAGCCGGTTGAATCCTACACGGAAAAAGGAGTAAGAAAATACACTTACGGTTCCTATTCCACAGAAAAGGCAGCCGTGGCCGACCTCAAAAAGGTCAGAACACTTTTTCCCGATGCGTTTGTTATTAAGTTCAAGGGCGGCAAGCGCATCAAGTAACCAAACCATACAACATCAGCAAATAATACATTACCCTCAACCCCATAAAAACGATGAAACGACTTCCAAAAACATTCGTCATAGGTTTGTGCGTGATTATCGCACTCCTTGTTGTCATTTTCGGCATAAACTACCTTAAGGGCATCAACATGTTCAAGGCAGCCAACTACTACTATGCCTCCTACACAAATGTTGCGGGCCTCACACAGTCAGCCCCTGTCACCATCAATGGCTATAAGGTTGGGCTGGTGCGCGACATTCAGTATGAATACGACAATCCCGGTCACATAAAAGTGGAGCTTTCTCTCGACAAAGAACTCAAGCTCACTAAAGGCACCAGCGCCATCCTCGTTACTGACATGCTCGGCACCTCAAGCATTGAACTTGTGATGGGTCCCGGAAAAGAATTTATCGAGATAGGCTCGGAGCTTCAAGGCAAAGGGGCGCCGGGACTGATGGAAAATGTAACGGCCGACCTTCTGCCAGGTATTACAGCTATGCTCCCCAAAATAGACTCACTGCTCACAGCCCTCACTGCAGTAGCCGCCAATCCGGCAATAGGCACATCAATCGAACATCTAAACGGCACTATGACCAATCTCGAAACCGCAAGCGCGCAGCTCAACACTCTGATGCGCTCAATGCCGTCCATTGTGAAGGATGCAGGCGTCACAATGACTAATGTACGTTCAATGTCAGGCAACCTCTCCACTATCTCCAATGACCTGACTTCAGTGTCGGCTCAGTTAAGAAACATGCCGCTCGACGCAACAATGCAGAATGTTATGCAGGCCTCCAAATCGCTTAACGAGATTCTTGCCAATCTCAACAATCCTAATTCATCCATGGGTCAGCTTCTCAACGACAAGAAGCTTTACGACAACCTCAGCAATGCCTCGGCCAGCCTTGACTCGCTGCTCATAGATGTAAGGAAAAATCCGAAACGATACATTTCAATCAAACTATTTTAAGGCCTGCGCCTTATTTAGATTTGTTACAAATAAGCACCTGTCCGGTCAAATGCACGCGGCAGGTGCTTAACCTTTATAAAACCCCATGTTTCATAGTGCGGCGCAATTAAAGTTTTACTTTAAGCTGATTTCAAACTTCAATTGGTAACTATGTGGCCTATAGGCACCATAGCACTTATATCTTACAGTAATGATTGAAGTGAGTTTTTAACATTTTTATAAAACCTTAGAAATCAATATCATGCATCGGATTTGAAAAAAACAAAAAAAATGGCAGTTGTTTTTGTGAAAAAAAAGTAGGAATTTTGTGTTGTAATAATAACGAAAATCAACCCGCCGAAACAACCCATAAGACAAAAATGCAGCCCACTCACCAACAATTATGGGACAAATGTCTGAGCATATTCGCCGACAACCTTTCACCGGAGCAATTCGATGCATGGTTTAAGCCTATATCCTCAATTGAATTTGCCGATAACAAACTCACCCTTCTCGTTCCTTCACCTTTCTTTTATGAACAGCTCGAGGAGCGCTACGTGGGACTGCTGTCGCGCACGCTGCAGAAAGTCTACGGTCCGACCGTAAAGCTATACTATAATTTCTATCAGGTCAACAACGAACCCTCAACCAAGGTAACCATCAAAAGCGCCAAGCCAAGCGCAGCTGTCGCCCCGCGTCCGGGCGCCTCTTCAAACCCATTTGCCCATGAAGAGGTGAGCGAAATTGACGCGCAACTCAATCCCAATTACACGTTTGAGAACTACTGCGACAGCATGACCAACCGCGTGGCACGCACAATTGGTGAGGCCGTTGCGAATGACCCCAAGCTAAAGACTTTCAATCCGCTGTTTGTTTATGGTGTTCCAGGCGTGGGAAAAACTCACCTTATTCAGGCCATAGGCATCCGAATCAAGGAAGTGTGCCCATCGAACCGCGTGCTTTATATAACCGCACGCCTGTTTGAAAGCCAATACACTACGGCTGTGTCACGCGGCAAAATCAATGATTTCATCAATTTTTACCAAAGCATTGACACATTGATTATTGACGACATTCAGGACCTCATTGGCAAACAGGGTACGCAAAACACTTTTTTCCATATCTTCAACCATCTTATACTCAACCGCAAGCAGCTCGTGTTGGCGAGCGATTGCGCGCCCAGCAGCATGGAGGGTATGGAGAAACGATTGATTTCGCGTTTCAACATGGGAGTGGTAGCGGAGCTTGAACAACCCGACTATACACTTCGCCTCGATGTGCTCCGCCAGAAATCTGAACAGGACGGCGTGCAGCTTCCCGCCGACGTCATGGAATACATCGCTACAAACGTCACCGGCTCTATCCGTGAACTTGAGGGTATGGTTCTGTCACTTCTCGCACATGCCTCGGCTCTTGGCCGAGAAATAAACCTCGACCTTGCCCGCAAAGTGCTTGCACACTCCGTGAAAACGGCCAAGCGTACTGTCAATTTTGAAACGATAACACAGAAAGTTGCCGGCTATTACAACATTGACCCAGACATCATTTTTACCAAATCGCGCAAACGCGAAATTTCCGATGCGCGGCAAATGGTGATGTACATGGCCAAGAAGCACGCTAAAATGCCGCTCAAAACCATAGGCACACGCCTTGCCCGCACTCATGCCACTGTAATCTATGCCTGCAACAACATAGAGCAACGTCTGCCTATCGAGAAGCAGCTGCAAGCCGACATTTCGGCCATCGAGAGTGCGCTCCTGAGCTAACCTGGCATAACCGAGGCCAGAGTGTCACCAACCTCTTTGAGATAAGCTTTGAATCCCTGCACATAGTCATTTGCGGCATCTTCTCCTATGCGGCAGCGGATGGCATAAATTCGCGCATTAACATCAAGCAATTCATCGCGCACCTCCGATTCGGTTTTGCATTGAACATGGAGCCTTGTGGCATGCTCACGTCCGAGACGGTAAGGTTCGCTGGACACATCGACATCTTTACTTGAAAATGACTGGCAAGCGTTATCACAGGCCTGAGCGCCTTCAGGAGCCTTTTTACTTTCAACGGGCTCATTCACCGGAACGCTGACATCGGCTGTAACATCGTAAGTGGCAGAATTACCACCGTCACCTCCGGAACAAGATGGAGCAAGCGCCGGAACGAATAAAAGAGCTAATGATAATGATTTGATATTCATAGAATTGCCATTGCTATTTTCGCGCAGGCCGTAGCATCGGCGAGCGCGTTATGATGATTATCCATTGGGATGCCGAGAAATTCGGCAAGATTAGGCAAAGAAAATGACGGACAGAGCTGACGCGGAAACATTCCCCGCGCCCTCATGAGAGTGCAATGAAAGGGATTGTCGGGAAACGCTATACCATACATTTTGGCCGTGGCGCGCAGACATGAGCGATCAAAATTGCTGTTATGGGCCACAAGAGGCAGATCACCGATGAAATCGCTTAAATCAGGCCATATTCCGGCAAATGTCGGCTCGTGGTCAGTGTCATCTCGCCCTATTCCATGGATGCTTTCGGTAAAATATCTGTAATAATAATTGGGATAAGGCCTTACCAAATGGTAATAGCTGTCAACGATCAGGCCGTCAATGACCTTTACAGCTCCTACGGCACAAATACTTGTGGGCTTGCCATTGGCTGTCTCCACGTCAATCGCCACAAAACTATTCATAGGCATCATGAAAGCTCTGAGCCAAAAGAATCCACAATTTTGCGTGCAGCAGTCTTCACCTCCTCCATAAGCCAGCGGGGAGTGGAGGTTGCGCCACAAACGCCAATGCTCATTGCGTCATGGAGCCATGCGGGCTGTATTTCCGAAGCGTTGGCAATGAGATGTGTGCGGGGATTGGCTTGCAAACAATGATTGAACAGCACGCGTCCGTTGCTGCTTTTCTTACCCGAAACAAAGAGAACAACAGTGTGCGACGCTGCAAAACTTGCAATGCCATTGGCTCGGTTGGCAACCTGACGGCATATAGTGTCATGGCAAGTCACTTCAACGCCGTCGTTGGCTCGACGCATGATTTCATCGCGCATTTCGCGATAACCGTCGAGCGACTTGGTTGTCTGTGAGTAAAGCGCTATAGGCTTGCTGAAATCAATGGCATCAAGCGACGCAATGTCATCAACCACAATAGCCGTTCCCTCAGTCTGCCCTACAAGGCCGTTCACCTCAGCATGACCGGCTTTACCATAGATAACTATCTGGGGCGGATTGGGCGATTCATAAGTTGATTTTATATTCTTCTGCAGGCGAAGAACCACCGGACAAGTGGCATCAATGATACGCACACCGTTACGACGTGCCGTCTCATAAGTTGACGGGGGCTCACCATGAGCACGCAAAAGCACGCTAACATTGCGCAGACCGGCAAAATCACCGTGAGTAATGGTGTCAAGGCCCTTGGCTTTGAGACGTTCGACTTCATCGGAGTTATGGACAATATCGCCGAGACAATAAAGCTTGTTATGTTCGGCAAGTTCATCCTCGGCTTTAGAAATTGCAGCCGTCACGCCAAAGCAAAAACCCGATTTATCATCGACCTCAATGACTACCTCAGGTTTAATCATAACTTACTGACTATACCTTTATAAACATTGTAAATCCATTCATCCTGTTCCTCGGGAGCTACCGTAGAATTGTCAAAAACAATTGCATCATCGGCGCAACGCAAAGGGCTTTCAGCACGAGTCTCATCAATACGGTCACGGCTAACAACATTGGCAAGCACCTCTTCAAAGGTTGTGGCAACTCCTTTTTCAATCAGCTCCGCGAGACGGCGCTGTGCGCGAGTTTGAGCCGAAGCCTTGACAAACACCTTCATGCGTGCATCAGGGAACACTGTTGTGCCTATATCGCGCCCATCCATCACCACGCCGCCATCCGCTCCCATTCTTTTCTGTATGGCCACAAGAGCGTGACGCACTTCAGGAATGGCGGCAACCGGCGAAACGCACTGACTGACAGGCATTGAGCGAATTTCCGCTTCCACATTTTCATCATTTAACATCGTGAACTGCGAATCAGAATCAACACGGAAATCAATGCTTATTTCCGGCAAAGCCTTTATAAGTTCATCGGTGTTCACCGACATATCGTCACCGATCATGCCGTGACGCAAAGCGTAAAGCGCCACAGCTCTATACATGGCGCCGGAATCTATGTAGCGATAACCTATTCTTTTGGCCAGGCGGCGAGCCATTGTGCTTTTGCCTGATGACGAATAGCCGTCAATCGCTATGTTTATGAGTGGTGTTAAGTTATTATTATTCATTGTCAAGTGATATTACAATAATTCACTGAGGCTTGTTGACAGATTGAACATGAAGGTTGTGGCTCCCGTATGAGGCTGCGAAAGAGCCACACCGATACCGAACGACTTGACTTTCAACCCGGCACCGATAGAAAAACCCGAAAGGAACGACCGCGAATAAGTCGACATGTCGGTCCGCGTCTTATAGTTGTAGCCTATACCTATATGGCACTTTTCGGAGGGTATGAAGTCAGCCGCAAAAACAAGATGGCGAAAAAGATTGGATGTAAAAGAATCCTTAAGCTCCATTTCGCCCGAATCTGAGCCGTCACCGGTTTCATAATAAGGCAAACGCCATTTTGTAAGGTTCCATGCCGTAACAGAGAATCTCACAGGCAGCGAAGCAAAAGATTTGGTCCACCCCAACCTCACATCAACAGGCAGGCGATCATAATGCTGGTCGAACCGTTTCACCTGTCCGCCAAGATTTGCCACCACTACCGACAACGACAGGTCGGTCTCAGGGTCATAATAATTAAGTCCCAGATCAGTTGCCAGCGCAGCAGCAGAATAATCGCCATAGGAATTATAGAGGAACTTGAGAGTTGCTCCGCCACGCAGACGGTCAGTTATGTCATGAGAATATGTGGCGGAGAAATTAATGTCCTTGGGCGAGAAAGCTCCAGTCACGTTTCCCGCAACATCCGTCTGATCCATTTCGCCATAACCGTAATATTGGATTCCTACCGCCCAAGCCCCATGTTCTCCCGCGGCAGTGCCGAAACGAGCGCCCGCGAAATTGGAGCCGGCAATGTATCGCATGTAATTAATGCCCAGTTGCATTTCAAATTCAGGGCCGAGAAGAGCAGGATTCTGATCAATGGAGTTGATATCATCATCGACAGTAGATATATTGACACCTCCAAGACCGTAGATATGGGCTGAAGAAGGTATGTTCAGGTAATTATAGGCAGGGGATGAATCGGCCGCCCAAACATAGCCATTGCTTAGGCCTACGCTCAATACAGTGAGCATAAGCAACTTCCTTATATTTCTATTATTTGTCATTGATTGAGCACAAAGTTACAAATTATAAACGGAATAGCCTCGCCCTATATTGTAAAAAGTTAGAACGTGAATTTACAAATGTCAATAAAATAAAAACTATAATAATCATTACCAAAATAAAGCTAAAAGATTTGGTCAATAAAACTCGCCGCAGTAATTTTGCCAGAAAGAAACAATAAAACCGAACTTATCTATCATTTCACCTCTCTCACAAAATATGAGCGTCATCTGCAATCGACTACTTCTTGCTTCATTATTTTTTGCCAGCTCTGCAATGCCTTCTCTGGCCCAGCGCTGCAAAATCACTTTTTACAGCAGGTCCACGTCTGCTTCCTTTGAAGCTTACGTCCCCGAGTCTGTAGATGTGCAGCCGGAATTTCCAGGCGGCGACAATGCTATGGTGAAATTCATCAACCGCGAGCGTCAATATCCACGCGAGGCCTATAATGCGGGCATAGGCGGCCGGGTGCTTTGCAGCTTCATAGTGATGCCTGACGGCTCTATAAGTAACATCGAAGTGGTAAGAGGGGTAGAACAATCCATTGACCGCGAAGCCGTAAGGATAATCAGCAGCATGCCGGCATGGAAAGCCGGCAGGATAGGCAGCTCGGCCGTCCCGGTATATTACATTCTTCCCATTCCGTTCCGTCCGTAGCAACACGGCTTGAGGAAAGTCACACATCCCGCATTTTTCCCGAGAAGCATCGTTTGGCCATCCGCCTATAGGCCATAAGCACAAGCGCGCCTGTTATAACCCAGGTAATAGGATAAATCACCAAAAGTATGTCGAATTCGTGATACTTCACATTGACGGTGTAAATCCACAGCAAACGGAGCACACAAGTACCGAACACAGTCAGCAGCATGGGTGTCAATGAGTTTCCAAGACCTCGCATTGCCGAGCCACTTATTTCATAACTACATGCCAGAAACTGAAACACAAGCACCACATGGAAACGCCTTAGCCCATAGGCAATCACCTCGGGATCAGAAGTGAACACACTTAGCGTCTCACGCCCGAAAAGCGAGATGAGATTGCATGCCGTAAAAGCGAACGCAACGCTGAGTACCATACACTGTTTTACCACGCGTCTACAACGTTCGTACTGCCCTGCCCCATAATTCTGACTCACGAATGCCACAGTGGCCTGAGCGAAGGCGGCTATAAAGAAATAGCAGTAAGCCTCATAAGTGAGCGCGGCCGAAGATCCTGCTATTGCGTCGGCACCATAAGAGTTAATGGCAGCCTGGATAAACAGGTTGGCTCCCGAAAACACCATTCCCTGCATACCGGCCGGAACACCTATCTGCAACATCTTTTTAAGTTCCGACCATTCCACTTTCATCTTACGCACAGAAAATGTGAAAGGCGCAGGTTCACGCATCAACCACCATACTATAAAGGCGGCGTTGACCGCATTGGCAATCACAGTTGCGGTTGCCACCCCTGAAACACCCATGTCAAATCCAGCTACAAACACAAAATTAAGCACAAGATTCACAGCAGCAGCGACAAGAAGTGAATAAAAAGGTCTTCGCGTATCGCCCATGCTGCGCAGAATCGCTGCCCCGAAGTTATAGACCATCATGAAAGGCATTCCAAGGAAATAAATTCCAAGGTATTCAGCCGCAAGATCAATGACATTGGAAGGCGCGCCCATCCATTCAAGTATAGGTCGAGCAAAAAGAGTGCCTATCACCAGCAGACAAAAACCGCTTATCAGCGAAAGCGTGGCCACAGTCGACACCGATTTCTCAATACCTTTATTGTTTTGCCGCCCGATATAATTGGCAATAACCACATTGGCTCCAATAGACACGCCGATAAAAAGATTGACAAGGATATTGATTAAAGGCCCGTTGGAACCCACGGCTGCCAGCGCCTCACTTGAAGCATAGCGCCCAATCACTGCCACATCGGCAGCATTGAACGACTGTTGCAGAATTCCGCTGGCCATCAGGGGCACTGCGAATGCAAGCAGCCGCGACGTCAGCGGACCGTCAAGCATGTTAATCTTTACTGTTTCTTTTCTGACCGCACTCATACGTAAAATTGCGCAAAATTAGCGAATATTCGCGTGATGGCAAAAATTAATTTCACGGAGCAGGGTGAGTCATTTGATTTACAGCCGATTGCGAAAATTGGTGAAAAATCATTTAACATTGATTGACATAAGTTGTGGTTTATTGCATGGGTGTCAGTTGTCTAAACTGGCTTAAATGAGTAACTTTGCAGCAAAATAAAATCAACATCAAGCTTTCATCATGAAGCTCGCAAGTGCAAGTCTTATATTATTTTTAACCATATTTCACAGTTGCTCCTCCGGCAAAGCCAAAGCGGGCGACAGCGCCACAGATAGCGCTGACGTACCGTCGGCCGTTGAACACCAAGCCCCCATTACCCCCCTTCCCGACACTGTTTACGCATCGGCATCAAAGCTGAAATTCACCGTCGACACATATTGCGACAGCGTCAGCGGAGAAATAAATTCACTCACCGACCTTTACTCCAACGCTCCAGGTTCGTTCACATTCCGCAACGGTCTTGCGCGCCAAGCAAATTTCGGTGGCACGGTTAAAGGCACCCCCTCTGAAATATCCATAGACTGGACATTCAAAACACAGGAAGATTATAGCGAAACCTCCGTGGGCCGCTGGGGAGGTGGCACTGGGTGGACCGGTCAGCCGTTATATGTTGAATGGCCCGACAGCTGCATTAAGCGATTTAAGAGCGACGGCGCTGTGAACGGCGATTTCACAGGTAAGGAAATAATGGTTGGATCGCTCTACGGAAGCGTATATTTCATTGACTTCAACACCGGGAAAGCATCAAGAAACGCCATACCGGTTGGCAACCCTATAAAAGGCACCATTTCGCTTGACCCCACGCTCAACGGGAATCTCTACGTTGGACAAGGCGTCCCCGGCAAACGGCCGTTCGGAGCGCTTGCAATTGATCTCTACTCCAACAAGCAGTTCCATTTCTTTGCCGAGGATCCAAAAGCGCAGCGCCGCTGGGGTGCTTACGACTCATCGCCCGTGCGCCTGGGACAATTTCTGTTCCGTCCGGGCGAAAACGGTACAGTCTACAAGCTGATTGCCGGTCCCGGAAAACTGACAATGCACTCGGCGCTAAGATACACAGTCAATGGCGCCGCCCCCGGCATAGAATCTTCAATGACCGTGTACCGTAACTACGGTTTCACCGCCGACAACCACGGGAACATTCTCGCCATTAACCTGAACACAATGAAACCAGTGTGGTTGTATCAACTCGGCGATGACACAGATGCCACTCCTGTCCTTGAAATAGAGGAGGGCAAGCCATATCTTTATGTAGGATGCGAAATTGACCGGCAAGATGTAGGTTCGGCCAAATTTGTAAAACTCAGCGCTCTTGACGGCTCGGAAATATGGAAAACCAACATAGATGGCCGACGCATGAACATTGATAAAAAACATTTTGACGGGGGTTTTTATTCTTCAGCGTTGCCCGGCCAAGGCAATTGCAGCCATCTGATATGGGCCAACTGCGTTAAGAACACATCGGGACAAAACGGAGCGCTTGTGGCCATTGAACGCGCCAGCGGCAAGATTGCTTACGAAACCAAGCTGAAATATTACGCATGGTCCTCCCCCGTAGGGTTTATCAATGAAAAGAATGAAATGTTTGTTGTGACAGGCGACTGTTCCGGCAATATATATATTATAAACGGACAAGACGGAACTATCCTTACCTCCTCCCGCATAGGCAGCAACTTTGAGTCATCGCCCGTGGTTGTTGGCAATCAGCTTGTAATTGGCTCACGTGGGAATTCCATCTTTAAACTTTCAATCAAATGATCAAACGAATCTCTCTACTTTTACTCGTGCTTCTTACAGTCACCTTCTTTGCCGACGCTGCTCGCGTCAGCGCCCATCGCGGCAAAGTGGCTGACGGTTACAATTTCTGGCTTGTTGAACCCGAGGACAGCATGGAGGCAAAGCCGGTGTTCATATTCCTGCATGGAGCCAGTCTCTGCGGCAACGACCTTAACCGTGTACGCCGCTACGGCACGCTTGATGCCGTGGAAAAAGGCCGTGACCTTGACTCCTATGTCATAGCCCCCCAGAATCCTGGCGGCTCGTGGAGTCCGAAAAAAATCATGAACGTACTCAAGTGGGTCGAAGACTATTACAACGTGGATTACGATAGAATCTACGTACTCGGCATGAGCCTGGGTGGATATGGCGCCATTGATTTTGCGGCCACTTACCCTGATGACATCGCTGCCGCAATGGCTTTTTGCGGGGGAGGCTCAGTACGCGACCTCTCAGGCCTGAACAATGTACCGCTGTGGATTGTCCACGGCACGGCCGACCGCGCTGTAAGCGTCCAGCAGAGCGATAAGGTTGTCAATGCAATGAAAGATGCCAACGCTTCCACTCCCCGCCTGATATATGACAGAATTCCCGGAATGAACCATTCGCAACCGGCGCGTCTTTTTTACCTTCCCGAAACTTACGAATGGTTGCTCAGCCACTCTCTCAAGGATCATAACCGTCCGGTAGCTGAAGCGTTCAACATAACGTCGGACATAATGAAAACCGCTTATTCCGACCTGAAGACCTCATCCAAAGCATCTTCAAAAAAAGCTTCATCATCCTCCAAGGTTTCAACAAAATCAAAAAGCCCTGAACGTCATTCGGCCAAGTACAAACGTGCGGCATCAAAAAAATCATCGGCTGCCAGAACATCATCTTCACGTAAAAAGAACTCCTGATGATTCGCGTAAGCCAACCGGTGAATCATCCGCCGAAACATTTTGAAACTCCACTTCAGGGGAAAATATATGCCGAGCTTGCGAAGCTCGGCATTAATTATCTGAGAGTCAGCTGCGACCCGGCAATAACAATCGAAGACTGCGAAGCGATTGCACAGAGGCTGCAGGCACCCGTGGTAAAAACTCTTTTCCTTGCCAACAGACAGCTCACGCGATTCCATCTTCTCACAATGCCCGGCCACAAACCGTTCGTAACGAAGGATTTCAGTAAGGCATTAGGCGTTTCGCGAGTGTCATTCGTATCGCCCGAAATCATGATGGAGATGCTTTCAACTCCTGTGGGAGGAGCCTCGCCCCTTTCAGTTTTTGCCGACGTGGATGGCAAGATTCAGAGCGTGATTGACAGTGAATTATTCTCCATGCCTGAAATTGTTTTCCCGGACACAACCATAACGAACTATCTGCTTGCTCCCGCAGCTGAGATAATAAACCGAGTTCTTCCCGCAGCAGGCCATACTCCCGTGGTTGCGAACCTTTAGGCCTTCCGAACGTTATCTCTAAAAAGATAACCAGCATGGATAAGACAGACAAAACAATAATTCTTGACAACATTCTCACACGCACAAGCGACCGTTCGTTCATTCCTGACAAAGAAATTGACAACGATTACATACAAGAAATCCTGCATGCGGCAATGGCGGCTCCGTCGGGAGTGAACCGACAGCCGTGGCATTTCTTTGTTGTAACCGACCGTCAGAAACTTGAATCAATTGCCGCCAGCCTCCCCTACTGCCACATGGCGGCATCAGCCTCAATGGCAATAGTTGTGTGCGGTGATAGCGACAGATTCCTGAGTGGCACTGATTCAACCCTTTGGGTACAGGACGTTTCAGCATCTTCGGAAAACATTCTTCTTGCCTCTCACGCCTTAGGGCTGGGAGCAGTGTGGACTGCACTTTACCCGCATCAGGACCGCATGGAAATTGTCGGAAAAATTCTTTCCATACCTGCAAGATATGTGCCGTTCAACGTTATACCGGTTGGCTACATAGCAAGGAGCCACAGCCCCATTGATAAATGGAATCCTGAAAACGTTACATTTGTTGAATAGCGTTCCGGCCCGGAACGAGCAGCGAGCTCACTTCCCAAAGCAAATATAAAGGCGCGAACACAAGCGTCAGCGTAACCGGATCGCCGGTGGGAGTGATGATTGCGGCCACAATCAACAGAATCACAACTGCATGGCGGCGATAACGAATGAAAAAGTTGCGGTCAACCAGCCCGATTTTTCCTATGAACCATGCTACCGGAGGCAATTCAAACATCAATCCCATCGCTCCGCACAGACCCACAAGCGTATCCATATAAGAACCAATGGATATATAATTCGGTATCAGCGGACTGAGCTGATACGATGAAAGGAAGCGTAAAGTGAGCGGAAACACAAGAAAATAACCCGCGGCAACACCTAAGAAAAACAGGCCACTACCCGAAACGAGGCAGAAAACGGCATTGCGCCGCTCTTTTTCATAAAGCCCCGGGCTGACAAAGCGCCACAACAGGAACAGCATGCCAGGCATTGAAAGCAAAAGCGCAATCCAAAACGAGGCTGAAATGTGAATCATGAATTGAGATGTCAGCTCAGTGTTGATAAGCTCAATATGGAAGTTTGACGGTGCAAATTCCTGACCGAGACCTAACAGATCGGCTTGAGCCACACGATCAAACAATCTGTAAAGGAAGAAATCAGGATGACATGGGGCGAGAATAAACCTGTCGAAAATTCGAGGCATTGCCGCAAAAAGCAGACACATAAGCGCCAACAAAAGCATCGCGGCACGAAAAATTACGCCGCGAAGCACATCGAGATGATCCCAAAAACTCATCTCGCCACCAGTGTTCTCATCAATTTCAGGCCGGTCAGCCCTCATGGGATTCTCCTATGGAATTTATTTCTTAGAGTTGTCCGCGCCGGAGTTGTCCGATTCGATTTCCTCTCCAACTTCCTTAAGGCCCTGTCGGAAGCTACGGATACCTTTGCCTATGCCGCGCATAAGTTCCGGTATTTTCTTTCCGCCGAAGAGGAGAAGCACCACCAGGGCTATTATAATGATTTCGGGGGCTCTCAGGCCTCCGAGAAAGAGCAATATTACTGCGGTCAAAGTCATAAATTAAGATTGAGTAGCGGTTGGAAAGATTTATATAATGCAAATGTACGAAAAAAATTGTAACTTTGCAGCCGTTTAACAATCATTTTATACTTGTGAATATGAAAGCATTCGTATTTCCCGGCCAAGGGGCACAGTTCGTAGGAATGGGCAAAGACCTCTACGAGAACAACGCCGAGGCGCGGGCTATGTTTGACAAAGCCAATGAAATCCTTGGCTTCAAGATTACCGACATAATGTTTAACGGCACCGATGAGGAGCTGAAACAGACTAAAGTTACCCAACCTGCAATTTTCCTGCACTCTGTGATTCTTGCCAAGACTCTCGGTGAAGAGTTCAACCCCGATATGGTGGCCGGACACTCACTGGGCGAATTCTCGGCACTCGTAGCTGCCGGAGCGCTCACATTTGAAGACGGTCTGCGCCTTGTTTCGGCTCGCGCTCAGGCTATGCAGAAAGCATGTGAAATCAAGCCTTCCACCATGGCTGCTGTTCTCGCTTTGCCCGATGAGACTGTTGAGGCTGTTTGCAATGAAGTTCCCGGAGTTGTTGTCTGCGCCAACTATAACTGTCCCGGTCAGATTGTTATTTCAGGTGAAGTAGAAGCTATTGATGCTGCGTGCGAGAAGCTGTTCGCAGCTGGCGCAAAACGCGCTCTGAAACTTAAAGTTGGCGGAGCATTCCATTCGCCATGCATGGAACCCGCACGCGCGGAACTCGCTGAAGCCATCGAAAAGACAACTGTTTCCAAGCCTATTTGCCCCGTCTACCAGAATGTAGATGCCAAGCCCCACACTGACCCTGCGGAAATCAAGTCCAACCTCGTGGCTCAGCTCACCGCTCCGGTACGCTGGACTCAGACTGTAAAAAATATGATTGCCGACGGCGCTACTGAATTCGTTGAACTCGGTCCTGGCAAAGTCCTCCAAGGTCTGGTTATGAAAATTGACCGCGCAATGACCGTTTCAGGCCGTCAATAAAAAGTAATTGCCATAATATTTGTAATCCCTGCTTATTTAACCAAGGCAGGGATTATTTTTTATGCGCCGTAAACACGCTTATGTATTTCAGATGCAACCAAATCAAGCTCCGGCGCGGATCCCCACGACATAAGCATGAGCGGAACGGGCGACAGGCCCGGTGAATAAGGGGGCTGAATATAGTCAAACTCTGAATGGGAATTGAACCCACAGCGCTCATAAAACGCAATGCGACGCGATGCCATAGGCGTAGAACCGTTTGGCTCAACCTCAAGCACCACCGCTGAACCACGGTGCATCTCACAAAAACGCTTCATTGATTTTGCTCCGAATCCATGCGAACGCTCGCGCGGATCAATAGCAAAGTGCTCCACATAAACAAAGCCTTTCAACCGCCACCATGACATGAAACCTATAGTGCGCTTACCTGATTTTATTACCGTGAAATTATACGCCCCACCCTTTTGAGCCATCAATTCGGCAATACTCTCAACCGAACGCCGTTCTTCTGCTGGAAAAGAATCAAGATATAGCGCCAAGAGTTTTTTCGGTATCGAGCAGCCATGTTTAATACTGCGCAGATTGAGCGCTGAAAATTCCACTATATTCCCTATCAGCTTCCAAAAAGCCAACGGTACCAAAAATGAGCCCACAGTGTCGGCTACAAAATCGCCAAACTCCGCACTTCGGCCATATCCCATAGCCTGCTGGACCAGCTCTATGCCTCCGCCGATAGCCGCGCTTATCAATGCACACACAATCCATTCGCGGCCGGTGAGACGCCCATTGTAGCGGGCACAGTCAAACAGCCCGACCGTTGTCAGCGCCCCGAACATGAGTGCGTGAACAACTTTATCAAGATGTGGAATACTTACTGACGGCACACTGCCTGAAGGCATCAGGGTAAGCACTGCTATCGCACAAAACATTAAGGCCGTAAGACATCCTATAGGTATAGCGCCCAAAAAGCGTAAAACTGTTGAAGCAATTTTCATTCTGCAAATTTAGCGAATTTTATCAACATAACAATTTTTGGCATGAATAGGTTGGTGGGGATATAATATGAACATAATTATTCCGTTTTACTTTCATATTGAAGGATTTTACATTAATTTTGCATCAAATTTCAAATACATAAGTAAAATTGGCTAAAAAGGTACAATTCACATCAAAGATTGGAATGATAGCGGCCACAGTGGGCTCGGCTGTAGGGCTCGGCAATATATGGCGATTCCCGGCTGAAGTCCAGGCCAACGGAGGAGCGGCGTTCCTGGCTGTATATATCCTGTGTGTTCTCATTCTCGGTGTTCCAGTGATGCTGTCGGAATTCGCTCTCGGACGTGCCGGACGCAGTGACGCCGTAGGCGTGTTCAAGAGATTAGGCGCAGCTAAAGCATGGTGGGGAGTAGGCGTACTCGCCATTGTGGCAAGCTATCTGATTCTCAGTTTCTATATGGTTGTTGCCGGGTGGACTTTCGAATACTTGTGGCAATCAATCACGGGTGGACTTTTTGAACCGATTGCAGGTGAAACACCTGCAAATCATTTTGCGCTCAAAATGGAACAGTTCATTGCAAGCCCCGTCAATCCGCTGGTGAATACCTATGTGATGATTCTGATAAATCTCGGAGTGCTGATTGCAGGCGTGCAGAAAGGGATTGAACGGCTCTCGAATATTATGATGCCGCTGCTCTTCTTGATTCTGATAGTGTTCATCGGCGTGAGTCTTTCTCTTCCGGGAGCGGCACAAGGACTTGAATTCTTCCTCAAACCGGATTTCGGGAAAATAGATGCACAAGTAGTAATCAACGCTTTGGGGCAAGCATTCTTTTCCCTCAGCCTCGGCATGGGTATTCTCATCACCTACGCCAGCTATTTCCCAAAGGACACGAAATTGACTCGCACTGCAATGACAGTTTCACTTCTCGACCTACTGATTGCGCTGATGATGGGACTGATTATTTTCCCGGCCGTGACCTCTTTCGGCCTTAGCGGCGAAGGGCTCCGGGGCGCCACGTTAGTGTTCGTCACCCTCCCCGAAGTGTTCCAGCAAATGGCTGCCACACAGCTATGGTCAATTCTATTTTTCCTGCTATTGACAATTGCCGCCCTTACCTCTACCATTTCAATAGCCGAGGTATCAGTTGCCTTCATACATGACCGCTTCAAGATGAACCGTTGGAAATCATGTCTCATTGTGCTGTTGCCGTTATTCGCCCTCAGCGCATTGTGCAGCCTTTCAATGGGACCTCTCAGCCATGTAACACTCGCTGGATTCAATATTTTTGATTTCCTTGACAATCTGGCAACAAATATAATGCTGCCTATCGGGTCAATTTTCCTGTGTATTTTTGTAGGATGGTTCACCCCAAGCGATTTGCTTAAAAACGAGCTGACTAACCGGGGTACTGTACGCTCGCACCTCTTTAAACCTATCATGTTTATAATACGATTTGTGGCACCAATGCTCATAGCTATCGTTTTAATCTCGTATTTCCTTTGATTCATGGGCAGATTTACAACAAGCGAACGCCGGGGCACAATAGTCCTTCTCCTAATCATGGCGCTTATTGTGGCTTATCTTACAGTCAGTCACAATATTGGTTCGCCTGCTCCGACGCCCGTGCCAGACACAGTTAAGATAACAGAGCCGCTTGTCACGGAGGATACTCCGCCATCAAAACGGCATCGCAAACACAGGAACAACAAAACCGATTCAGCAAAGGCCAAAAAGAAGCCACACAAACAACCCAAGAAAAAGGACGCCGACAAGGAGAACTCTATGCCACGTCAGCGAAATGTCCTTGATGAAACAATATAAAATGACTGAAAAGAACAATAACCGTGCCCACTTTGTAACTCGCATAGGCGCTGTAGCAACCGCCGCCGGGTCGGCCGTAGGGCTTGGCAACATCTGGCGTTTCCCTTATGAAACAGGGACGCATGGAGGAGGCGCTTTTATTTTCCTCTATATTATGTTTATAATGCTCATAGGCGTTCCTGTGTTGTGTGCGGAGTTCATTATGGGCCGCCAGTCTCGCGCCAATGAAATTGACACTTTCCGCAAACTTGCTCCCGGACAAAAATGGTATCTCGCCGGTTATCTCGGATTAGCGGCTTCAATTATGATTCTGAGCTTCTATTCCGTCGTGGCTGGATGGACCATGGAATACTTTTATATGTCAGTCACCGGCGCCCTGTCAGTGAACGCCGACAAGCTCCACGAGATGTTCGGATGTTTCGTGTCCGACTTCTGGCGCCCGCTGCTTTGGACGCTGATATTTCTGGGGCTCAATCTGTTGGTCATTATTCGCGGTGTGCAGAAAGGGATTGAGCGCATCTCAAATATCCTGATGCCCATGATGCTCATTCTGTTAATTGTTTTCTGCATCAACTCATTGCTGCTCCCCAACGCCGCCGAAGGGTTGAGTTTCATGTTCAAGCCTGATTTTTCAAAAATTGACTCATCGACTCTGCTCAGCGCTATGGGTCAGGCATTCTTCTCGCTAAGCATCGGGCTGGGGTGCATGATGACGTATGGCTCATATTTTTCGCCCACCACGCGGCTTGGCCGATGCGCCGCCACTACTGCCCTGCTCGACACGGCAATAGCCATTCTCGCAGGCGTGATAATCTTCCCCGCCGTTTTCTCCTATGGAATTTCGCCTCAGGCCGGTCCGACGCTCGTTTTTGAAACACTCCCGGCCATTTTCATCAACATGAAGGGCGGCTATCTGTGGGCATCGGCTTTTTTTGCGTTGTTGTTCCTCGCATCTATAACATCAACAATTTCAATGAGTGAAATCACAATAGCTTACCTCACGGAGAAGAAAAAGATGAGCCGCAAAAAAGCTTGCTGCGTTGTAATAGGCACAGCATGTGTGCTGGCTTCGTTATGTTCCCTGAGTTTCGGACCTTTGTCATCAGCCACCGTGTGCGGCCTCACAGTTTTCAATCTGTTTGATTACGTCGCCTCCAATCTCTTGCTCCCTATAGGCGGACTGATTATCGCAATATTTGCCGGTTGGCGACTCGACCGTAGAATCGTTGAAAAACAAATGTCGAACGACGGGCGGCACAGTGTGAAGCTTTTAAAACCGCTGCGTTTCTGTTTAAGGTATATAGCGCCGGCTGGCATTCTTCTCATTCTCCTGAATTCCATAGGCATAATCTGAGGAGTAAACATTGTCTGATGAAAATTTCATATTGCAACTTTTTTTGAGTAATTTCGCAGACAATTGAACGGAGCTATGATTGTTGACAATTTCACCGGATTTTCTCTGAATCTCAAAGGGCGGCTTTACTGCTATGACCGACCGCAGATAATGGGTATACTCAACGTAACCCCGGATTCTTTCTATGCATCTTCCCGAACGCCGGAGCCTGCCCAGATTGCCCATAGAATTGAACAGCTCATTGATGAAGGAGCCGACATGATTGACATAGGGGCCTACTCATCGCGCCCTGGCGCCGATGATGTAACTGAGGCTGAAGAGATAACACGCCTTGAAAGAGGCATGAGAATTCTTCGCGGTATTAATGACAGCATTCCGGTGTCGGTCGACACATTCCGTGCTTCAGTGGCTCGCGCCGCCATTGAATCGATGGGTGCCGACATTGTCAACGATATCTCCGGGGGTAACCTTGATGCGGAAATGTTTGCAACTGTAGCGGCGCTCAGGGTCCCTTATATTCTTATGCACATGCGCGGCACTCCGTCAATCATGCAATCAATGACTGAATACAATGATGTCACTTCCGACGTAATCTCCGCGCTTAGCCAAAAGCTGGCCACGCTTGAGGAGATGGGCGTGAACGATGTTATAGTCGACCCCGGATTCGGATTCAGCAAAACCGTTGGTCAAAACTACGAAATGCTCCGAAACCTGCTGCAGTTCAACAAAGTGCTTTCGCGTCCGGTGCTTGTAGGAGTTTCGCGCAAGTCAATGTTCACTCGCCCGCTCGGCATAACTCCGGCCGATGCTCTCGAGGCCACAACGGCCGCCAACACAATAGCGTTGCTGAACGGTGCATCAATACTGCGCGTTCACGATGTGGCCGCCGCACGCCACGCACTTGCCATAGTCAATCTAACACTCAACCCCTCAGCCCCATCCTGACCAATCATGATTTCATTTTCATTGCTTGATGCCTTTGACATAGCCATCGCGGCGCTGCTACTCTTTTACATCTACAGGATAATGAAAGAGTCGGGCACTCTCAACATTTTCTTCGGGTTGCTCGCCTTCATAATGGTCTGGGTAATAGCTTCGCAGATTCTTGAGATGAAGCTTATCGGCACTATTCTCGACAAGTTCATGTCAATAGGCTTGCTGATAATCGTTATTCTCTTTCAGGACCAGATAAAACGCTTCCTTGTGGAACTCGGTGACCATAAACGTTGGCGCATACTCCGCAAACTGTTCCATCATGCACGCCCGGGTAAAAGCGACGGCACTCGTGAATTCGTATTCCCCATTGTCTACGCCTGCATGAATATGGCCAAGACACGCACCGGCGCACTGATTGTCATTGAGCAATCAGTTTCGCTCGAAGCCTACGAACGTTCGGGCGACCAGATTGACGCGGCGATAAATGCACGCCTCATTGAAAATATCTTTTTCAAAAACTCCCCGCTTCACGACGGCGCCCTCATCATTGCTCATGACCGCATTAAGTCAGCCGGTTGCATTCTGCCTGTGAGCCATGACACAAACATACCGCGCTCGCTCGGTCTGCGTCACCGCTCGGCGCTCGGCATCTCGCAGGCAACGGACGCAATGGCCATTGTCGTATCGGAAGAGACCGGCTATATATCCGTGGCACACCGCGGCGTGCTTACCACCCGTCTGTCGACAAGCGAACTTGAACACCGCCTGTCGCAACTCAATCCAGCCGACTAATTCAAATCAACTTTTCAAAAGCGATTCGTTCGCCCTTAGGGTAATGAATAATGCCGCACTGCTCAAACCCGCAACGGTCAAGCAAACGTAGCATCTCTGCATTGTCGTAGTTAGTATCGATGCGGAAAGCGCCAATGCCTCTGTCGGCAGCGAAATTTTCAACAGCGTGCATGAACATGGCTCCAAATCCGCGGCCAAGCACGCGCTCGGCTACAGCCATGCGATGGACCGCCACATAGCTGGAGTCGCTCAACCACTCCCCCTCAATAGAATCGTAAGCCGGCTCCCCGTCAAAAACCACGGCGCCATAGGCCGCAATCGCGGCATCAGATTCCAGCACATAGCCGCAGCCGCTAACAATATCATCATAAATGTGTGTGTCTGCAGGATATGACTCATCCCATTGACTTCTACCCGCGCAGAGCATCCGCGAAACGGCATCGCGCATAATGCGGCTCACCGCCGGAAAATCCTTCAAACCGGCCATTCTAAACTCAATCATATACAATAACTACATTGAACATATATGAGACACACCAAAACCGCATTAGTTTAACCGTTGAAAAAATTTAAGCCAAACCTCTTTGCCGAGCCGAATAAAATCACTAACTTTGCATAGTTTAAATATGGAGCGGTGCTCGAGTGGCTGAAGAGGCACGCCTGGAAAGCGTGTATACGCCAAAAGCGTATCCCGAGTTCGAATCTCGGTCGCTCCGCAAAAATGGACGGAGTCCTTTTTTAAGGACTGTCCGAGATGAGAACGAGCAGAGTTCGCTATCGCCTTGGGCGCTTGCGCAGCAAGAATCTCGGTCGCTCCGCAAAAAATGGACGGAGTCCTTTTTTAAGGACTATCCGAGATGAGAACGGCAGAGTTCGCTATCGCCTTGGGCGCTTGCGCAGCAAGAATCTCGGTCGCTCCGCAGAAACGGAAACGCTGATATCCAGCAATTTAAAGCTGAGAGTCAGCGTATTTTTATTTATATGTTTTTATTGCAGGTAAAGTTCCGAGCTCTCCTTTTCATCCCAATAATCTCGCCCAAGATTCGGATTTTCATTTTTGATTGCCTGAAGCTTATGATGTATAGGATCATTGTCGGGACATTGATCGTGAAAACCTTCCCAAATTTCAGGATAGGCAAGCTTCACACAAAAGATACATCTTTTTTGTTTATATCGGCCTATCCTACTGCAAAATTAAGCGCTTCATTCCCATTTATCGTGAAGTTCGGCGCAGGAAAACAAGTTGCCCCTGAGCGTCGCCTATAGTTAATTGGCGGTTTACGCTCAGGGGCAACCAGTGGTAATCTATGTTTGGTTATAGAATGTTGGCTTTTATTTTGTCGACGATGTAGCGGATGTGATCATCGGTTACCCAGGGGCCTGCGGGAAGACATATGCCGACTTTGAAGAGAGATTCGCTGACGCCATTGATGTAGGCGGGAGCGTCTTTATAGACGGGCTGCTTGTGCATCGGCTTCCAGAGGGGACGGGATTCGATTCCGGCAGCATCAAGAGCCATGCGCAGTGCCTCGACGTTTTCGTTTGGCTGGCAGTCAGTCGTTGCCGTCTTGGTCGCGTGGGTAACACCTGCTGCCCCACCGACAGCGCCGGTTACCACCTGCTTGTAGGCGTTTTCTTGACCTTTGATTTTCAAGTCCGGGTCAAGCGTGGCTGTACAGAGCCAGAAGTTGGAATCAAACTCTGGTGACGGAGCTTTGTGCATGTTGATACCCTTGACATCTTTGAGCAATTCCTCATAGAGGGCCTGAACATGGCGATGGTGCGCAATATGCTCATCGGCCACTGTCATCTGGCCACGACCTATGCCGGCACAGATGTTACTCATGCGGTAGTTGTAGCCGATGGCTTCATGCTGATAATACGGATAACTTTCGCGAGCCTGAGTGGCAAACCACAGAATTTCACGCGCCTTGTCGGCATCCGGGCAAATCAGTGCGCCGCCGCCGGAGGTGGTAATCATCTTGTTGCCGTTGAACGACAGCACGCCGTATTCGCCGAATGTGCCGAGTACCTGACCGTTGAAGCGCGAACCGAAGCCTTCGGCTGCGTCCTCAATGACCGGTATTTCGTAGCGGTTGGCAATCTCCATTATGCGGTCAATCTTATAGGGCATACCATATAGCGCCACCGGAACTATTGCCTTCGGTTTCCTGCCGGTTTTTGCGATGCGATCCTTTATGGCCTCTTCAAGCAGCTCCGGATCCATGTTCCATGTCTCCCGTTCCGAATCCACAAACACCGGGGTTGCGCCCAGGTATGTAATGGGATGTGATGAGGCGCAGAAAGTGAACGACTGCACCAGCACCTCATCGCCCGGTTTAACGCCACAGGCAATCAATGCAAGATGCACAGCAGCAGTGCCAGCCGACAGCGCCACAACTTTCTTTTCAAGAGGTGCTTTGCCATCAGTGCGCTTGTTCACAAACTCTTCAAGGTCCTTCTCAAAACCATTTACGTTCGGACCAAGAGGTACGACCCAATTCGAGTCAAAAGCCTCCTTTATAAAATCCTGTTCCTTGCCTGACATATGCGCCAGACAAAGCAAAATCCGTTCTGTTGCCATATTTATTATATTTTGATTATCTATATAATTTCACCATCTTTGTGCAAATCAAAACTCAGAGTTTAAATTTGCGCGATTTTATGGATTATATATACCGACAGATAACACCTTCAATAGAGGAGAGTGCGAAATACTTTCAAGTTATTGTTGTAACCGGTCCCAGACAGGTTGGCAAATCCACCCTATGCCGCCATATATTTTCCACCTGCAGTCTATATAATATTGAGGAGTCTGCGCAATACTTATTTTTTAAAAGCCATCAGCTTAAAAGTGTTGCGTAAATTATGATTCCGCTTCAAAAGTAGGGACATCCCTTTGGGATGTATCTCTGAGAATCAGTCATCTACCACTACACATCAAGCATATTCCTACTGATCAGATGTATTTTTTATGCCATAATTAAACGGCATTGAGGACGCGGCCTTTTGCGCATGTTGATGCGGGAAAATCCAAAATGGTTCGTTACCCAGTGCGATAATTTCACCAAAATAGATAGTCAGTATTTAAATTAGATTTGCTAAATACAATATTTTTTGGTAATTTTGCAGCAGAGAGGTGGCAGAGTGGTGCAATGCGTGCAGTGCTTGAAAGTGTTGGTGTAACGGATGTTTTGGCTAAGTCAAAAGGTTCTTCCAACCCA
>ENA-ORCP01000550-ORCP01000550.1-human-gut-metagenome-genome-assembly--contig:-NODE-550-length-33341-cov-10.217593_pt1 | contig 33341 bp, 32 predicted proteins | sample MGYA00242990_ERZ507991 | MGnify/ENA primary metagenome ERZ507991 (study PRJEB26167, sample SAMN06115496) | human gut metagenome | host: Homo sapiens | place: China:Henan | collected 2015-05-07... | reverse complement strand
GAAGGATTTCGGGTAAATTTGGTAGACAACTTTATCTTTAAAATCATTCATGGTACACACCTCACAAAATCAGGCAATGCCTTTCTTTTTGCCGACGCTGACGGTCAGCACAAAGGGCACAACGATGGCAATGACCATGCACAGCGCAAAGCTGAGCATATAGGCAGGCTGGATGGACAGAATGCCGGGGATGCCGCCGACGCCGATGGCGTTGGCCGTGGTGGAAGTAGCCACGCAGACAGCTGCCGCGATGGCCGAGCCGATCATGCCGCAGATGAACGGGAAGTGGAATTTGAGGTTGACGCCGAACATAGCGGGCTCGGTAACGCCGAGGTAGCAGGAGATGCAGGAGGGTACGTTGACCTCCTGGGCGTCAGCATTTTTGCGCTGTAAGTAGATCATGCCAAGGACGGCAGAGCCCTGCGCAATGTTGGACAGCGCGATCATCGGCCACAGCATCGTGCCGCCGAAGTCGGCGATCAGCTGCATATCGATGGCGTTGGACATGTGATGCAGGCCGGTGATGACCAGCGGGGCGTAGACAAAGCCGAAGATAGCACCAAAGATGACGCGGAAGGAGCCGGAAATGCCGGCGTAGACAACATCAGAGATGACGGAGCCGATCTTCCAGCCGATGGGGCCAAGGACAGTGTGGGCGACGATGACGGACAGGACCAGCGAGCAGAACGGTACAACGATCATCGAGATGACCGGCGGGCAGATCTTGCGGAAGAATTTTTCCAGATACACCAGCGTGAACGCGGCCAGCATGGCAGGGATAACCTGTGCCTGGTAGCCGATCATGTTGATGGTGAAGAAGCCGAAATCCCACTTGGGGATATCTGCCGCTGCTGTGGATGCGACAGCGTAGGCGTTCAGCAGCTGGCCGGAAACAAGCGTCAGGCCGAGGACGATGCCCAGGCTCTGGGTCGTGCCCATCTTTTTGGTGACGGACCAGCAGATGCAGACCGGTAGCATGTGGAAAACGGCCTCGCCGATCAGCCAGAGGAAGCTGTCCACGCCCGACCAGAACTGGCTGATGTCGCACAGCGTCTGGGTGCCGTTATTGAAGAAATAGATGCTGTCGATGCAGTTGCGGAAGCCCAAAATCAGACCGCCTGTGATGATGGCGGGGATCAGCGGGGCGAAGATCTCAGCCAGCACACTCATGACCTTTTGCAGGGCGTTCTGGTTCTGCTTGGCTGCGCTCTTGACGGCCTCCTTGGAGACACCGTCGATGCCGGAGACCGCGATGAAATCATTGTAGAAATCGTTGACCGTGTTGCCGATGATGACCTGGAACTGGCCCGCCTGGGTGAAAGTGCCCTTGGCGGATTTCAGTGCCTCAATTTTGGCAATGTCCGCCTTGGCGGGATCGTTGAGGACAAAGCGCATACGCGATACGCAGTGAGATACCGCCGCAATGTTCTCCTTGCCGCCGACGTACTCAAGCAGCAGCCGCGCGTCCTGTTCGTATTTACCCATAGTATTTTCCTCCTTTTGCCCGGTAGAGCGGGCATCTTTGAACTTGTTCATACAAGTTCTCCTTACAGCCACAGAATACCAGACTTGTTCATACAAGTCAATATGTTTTTGCAAAAAAGCATTGCAGAATGCCTATTTTCGTCACTGCTCACAAGTTGCCCCCTTGAAATTTAGCCGAAAAGACGGTATACTAAAGTAAATGTTTGAACAAGTTGCGAGGTACACACCATGCCAAAGGCAAAATATGAGGGCATTTATCACAGCATCAAAAAACGCATCGAGGCGCAGGATTACCCCTATCAATCGCTGCTGCCCAGCGAGAATACCTTAATAGAGGAATACGCCTGCTCCCGCAACACAGTTCGACGCGCATTGGCGGAGCTGGTAGCCGACGGCTATGTGCAGACCATGCAGGGGCGCGGCGTGCGGGTCATCTACCAGCCGGTGGGCAAAACGACGTTTACCATCGGCGGCATCGAGACGTTTCAAGAAACCGCCCGCCGCAACCGCCTTCGCGCCGTGACGAAGGTCACGAAGTTTGAGACTGTCATTGCCGACGAACGTTTTGCCGCCAAGAGCGGTTTCTCGGTTGGGGATGAGCTATGGAGTATTGAACGCGTGCGGTATCTCGACGGCAAAGCGCTGATTCTCGACGTCAACTATTTTTTAAAGGAGTTTGTCCCCGGCCTGACGCCGCAGATCGCGGCCAGCTCAATCTACGATTACATTGAGAACACACTGGGGATGCAGATCATCACCAGCAAGCGCCGCATCACGGTGGAACACGCCACCGCCCGCGACGAAAAGCTGCTGGACATGGGCACCTATGGCTGCGTGGCCGTCGTCGTGAACCAGACCTTCAACGCTGCCGGTCTGCTGTTTGAGTACACCCAGTCTCGCCACCAACCGGACTATTTCTGCTTTCAGGACATTGCCACGCGGAAAAAGTGATGACTGCCTGCTTGTTTTCCCCGTAACGACCGTATCGACGTTATTTGCAAAACTGGGCGGCTATGTAAAAATGACACCTGCATAAAATTCACCCCCTGCCGTTTCCGGCAAGGTGAGTCTTATGTCAGTTTACAGCACCTTTGCCCCATTGGCGGTCAGCTTGAAGGTCGCGTTCAGCAGTTCCGCAGCGCCGCGGCACATCAGCATGCGCCCCAAAAATATCTCAAAGTATTCGTACATCGAGCATATCCCCGTGTCAAGCTGCAAATTCAGCGATATGACGCGTTTATCCGTGTTGATTTTCAGTGTCTGGTCGGTGACGGCGTAGTTGACCCGGTCGTGAATGTCAAACGCAGCCTTGGGCTTCTGGCGTACCCGGCTGCGACGGACGTCGGTCTTGTCGGCGATGATGAGTGCCGCCGAGATTGCGTCCACCGCGCCGCCCGTCGATTCATCGTGGTTGGCGATGGCCGAGACGATCGTGATGCGGTCTTGCGCAGAAAGGTCGCTGCCACGCAAAATTTCATTGGCAAGCAGGCTGCCGTACTCGGCATGGTGGGCGCGGTTGACGGCGTTGCCGATATCGTGCATATATCCTGCGATTTTTGCCAACTCAATGTCATGGGCATCGTAGCCGAACTTTTTCAAAATATGCCCGGCTGTGTCGGCCACATGGATGCAGTGCGCCTGCGAGTGGTCGGTAAACCCCAGCAGCCCCAGGTTTTTGTTGCCTTTGTCCAGCAGGGCGTTCACTTCCTCGTTGGCGCGTATCTCTTTGTAGGTCATGGCAGTTCAACTCCAAAATTTGTAGTGCAGGGCAGCGGCCCAATGTATACCACCATACGCGCTTTTGCACAAAAATACAACATACCTGCGGTAAAAGCCGTGTAAAATTTATGTGCAGGGGCGTTGCCCGCTGTGTCTGCTTCAGATCCTCTCGTCCTTGATTTCCTTTGCGGTGATGTCCACCAGTTCCCTACAACGCTTTTTCTTGTTGCCGAAGGCGGCGCCCTTGGGAGGCAGATTGCGCTTTTCGGTACACTCGCCATAGCCGATGAACTTTTCAAACATTCCCTTGGTCAGCAAGGCCTGTTTATCTGGTTAGGACAATCATACCACTTCTCCCCTATCATTTGAAGAACGCTCCAAAATCCTTGTTGAATCGGCCGAATTTGCCGTGTTGTATTTGTATAAACTGCCACTTTTCTGTATAAAAATGTTTGCATTCTGCCCAAAAATTTGCTATTATAAAAATAAACGAGTAGCGTAACTGCGTAAATCCAGTTTCCGCTGCTCGTTTATTTTTTTGTGTTTTTTAGGAGGAACCTATGGAAAAACAATCTCAAAACCCGATGGCGGTGGAGCCGATCCCCTGCTTGATGGCGCGTATCGGCACACCTATCGTACTTTCTATGATCTTACAGGCTGCGTACAATGTTGTGGACTCTGCCTATCTGGCTCGCATGGCTGACGGCGGCGAAGCTGCACTGACTGCGCTGAGCTTAGCGTTCCCAGTGCAACTGTTCATGGTGGCGGTATCCATCGGTACGGGCGTCGGCACAAACGCCCTGCTGGCCCGGCTGCTGGGGCAGGGCGACCGCGAACAGGCCAACCGCACCGTTGGCAACGCGCAGTTTATCGCGCTGTGCATCACGGTCGTGTTCATGCTGTTTGCAGCGGTGGGCGTGCGGCCCTATGTATATTCCCAGAGCGCAGGCGGCAGCATCGGGCGGGATATTCTGGAATCCGCCATCGCCTATCTGCACATCTGCTGCGGCGTGCCTGTGGGCATTGTGATGTTCTCGGTGTACGAAAAAGTCTTGCAGGCCACCGGGCGATCGCTGTACTCCACCATCGCCCAAATCACCGGCGCAGTCGTCAATATCGTGGTAGATCCCGTTTTGATTTACGGCATATTCGGCCTGCCCGCCATGGGGGTGCGCGGTGCTGCGTGGGCCACAGTGCTGGGCCAGCTCGTCTCCATGGGACTGGGGCTTCTCTTCCACCTGCATTTTAATAAGGAAATCTCCAACAGCTTCCGTTACTGGCGGCCGTCGCGGTCTACCATCCTGCGCATTTACGCCATCGGTCTGCCCGCCATCATTTCCCAGGCGCTGCTGACCGTTATGACCTACGCGCTCAATTTGATTCTGGCCGCTATCCCGCAGGTGGGCCAGAACGCCGTGACCGTGTACGGCCTGTATTACAAAATCCAGCAGCTTATCATTTTCGCAGCGTTCGGTGTGCGCGACGCAATTACGCCCATTGTATCGTTTAATTTTGGCATGCGCAGCCGCACCCGCGTACAGCAGGGCATCCACTGGGGCTTGGGGTATACCACTGCGCTGATGCTGCTAGGCTGCCTTGGAGTGGAACTGTTCGCCCAGCCGCTGGCAGGGCTATTCTCACTCTCCGGCACGACCCATGAAATGTGCGTGGCCTGTATGCGCACGGTGTCTTTAGGATTTTTGTTTGCCGGGCTTTGTATTGCATTCCAAGGTGTTTTTCAAGCGCTGGGGCGCGGCGTAGAATCGCTGATTATCTCGGTATGCCGTCAGGTTTTGTTTGTACTGCCGCCGGTCTGGGCATTGTCGCAGCTCATCACAGGCCCGGAGAATGTCGCCATCGTCTGGTGGCCGCTGGCGCTCGGCGAAGCTGCCACACTGGCGGTGGCCTTGGTGCTGTACTTCATGAATGGGCAGAAACTGGTGCGCGGTTTATAAATCACGCCGATTTCAAAACGCCATAACTTCCGCTCGCCAGCGGTCGTGAAAATGTTCTGCAAACGAACATTCCCGGCGCTTGTTTTCCTTATTCCCGATTGCTAATTCATGAATATGTTCTGCAATTCATTTTGGAGGATTGCCTCGCCCTGCGTTGCCACGGCCAGCCGCACGCCATCGAATTCCTCGCCCGGTGCAGGAACTTGGATGGGGTTCAGCGCGATATGGCGCATCATGTCAAGGCTTTCGTGCTCCAGTGTGGCACGTGTCAACCCCAGCACCGCCGCCATGACACAGGCTAGAATCACCGTGACAAACGCCATGATGATGGCTACCAGCTTGACGCGCAGTTTCCGTATCATGCGCCGACCTCCAAGTGGTACCCCACACGGCGCACCGATTCAATGCGCACATTGGAGCCAAGGCTTTTGAGGCAACACCGCACAATTCCCGCCTTACGGCTTAAGCACCGCTTCGGCGGCTGCGGCACGGCATCTGCGTTGCCAAAATGCTCGATAATACAAAAAGTATTATCTGCGCTTTTGGCTTAGCATCTGCCGCACCTCGCTCGCCGCATCGGCACTTAGAATTGTGCGGTATTGCCTTGAGCTTTTTGCGCAGGAAGCCAATGTACACTTCTACGTTGTTTTCTACGGCATCAGAGTCGAAGCCCCACACATAGGTCAGGATGGTTTCCTTCGGGGTGTTGTTCTCCCCTGCCTGCATCAAAAGGCGCATCACATCAAATTCTTTTGCAGACAACCGCACGCTTTTTTCACCGCAGTACAGCTTGTCGGCGTCCAAATCCAACATCGTATTGCCGAAAGTTAGCTGGTTGACCTGCCCACCCTGCCGCCGTAGCAGCGCCCGGATACAGGCCAGCAACTCCACAATGTCAAATGGCTTGGTCAGGTAGTAGTCTGCCCCAGCGTTCAGCCCCTCGATGCGGTCGGGCAGGTCAGATTTAGCCGTCAGCATCAAAATCGGTACATTGTTGCGTTTTTCCCGCCCCCGCCGCGCCACGGCGTAGCCGTCCATGCCAGGCATCATCACATCCAGTATCAGCAAGTCATATATGCCGGTTTCGGCATACTCTGCCCCGCTTATGCCGTCGTAGGCAGTCTCCATGGTAAAACCCTTGCGTTCCAGCAGCGTTTTTAAGGATTCCGCCAGCAGGCGCTCATCCTCAACAATCAGTACGCGCATGTATCAGCACCTCATTTCCTGCCGTTATTGTACCGCACGAAACTGAAAAGACGCGGAAAATTTGGTGTGAAATGTGTGGAAATGCAGGTGCGCGAAATTACAGGTACTTGACCGTCTCTTCCAGCGGTTTGCGGGAGGTGTGGTTGGGCAGCGGGGCAAAGCCTTCTGCGGCAAAGCCGAGGTCCAGCAGCATCAGGACCTGCTCATTTTCTGGCAGGTCAAAGGCTTTGGCGACAGCGGCAGGGTCAAAAAAGTTCAGCCAGCAGCTGTCCACGCCCGTGTTCGTCGCGGCCAGCATCATGTGGGTGGCGACGATGGACGCATCCTCCACACCGGAATTGACTTCCTCACCCGGGTAGACAAACACGCTGTTTTTGTCAAAGGCAACCACCAAAACCGTGGGCGCACCGTAGCGGCAGGGAGTCAGCTCGTCAATCTTAGCCAGCCCTTCCGCGGACTGCACAACGTAAATGCGCTGGCCCTGCAGGTTTTTAGCAGTCGGCGCAAGGCGGCCCGCCTGCAGAACAGCGTCCAGCTGTTCTGCCGAAATCTGCTTTTCATCGTACTTTTTGCAAGAATAACGATTTTTTACAACCTCGGTAAATTCCATGTTAAATTCTCCTTGAAATTTTTGCTTTTACAGCCCTATTATAATGCACCGTGCGGCAAATGAAAAGCCCCCCAGATGCACGGTGCGGCGGTATTCTAGCAGCGATACGCCGTCTTTTTCACGGAACACCTTTGCGAATTTGCTCTGGTTTGCATAGCCTACCTGCGCGGCGATCTCGGCGACGGACAGGCGTAGTTCCTTTGCCGCCATAACGGAGGCCGACCGCACTGCACGGCCAGATGCTTACCGCCAAAGACCGTCTGAACCACTGCTCTCTTGTCATGCAGGACGTGAACCAATACCCCCTTGACGTACCCAGCATGAAGAAACTGCGCACCTACTTTTTGCCGGGGTTGAACTGAACCGAACCGGTTAACTTCTTCTTACAAAGATTATATTTTGCGTAGAACTTCGACCGTTTTTGTACCTAGGGCAATACCGCATAATTCTAAGTACCGATGCGGCGAGCGAGAAGTACAAGCTGCTAAGCAAAAAGCGCAGATAATACTGGATGTATTATCGAGCATTTTTGCAACGCAGATTGTGCTTCGCAGCCGCCGAAGCGGTGCTTAAGCCGTCAGGCGGGAATTGTGCGGTGTTGCCCTAGTTCTATGCAAAGGCCATGAGCAGCTGTGTACACTTCCGGGTCTCATTCCTTCTTCTCGTCCTTGGTAGCGAAATATGCCGTGATATCCTTATAGGAGATTTTTTGCATGAAAAAAACTCTGTTTACTCTATTAACCGCTATTAATCTTGCATTTTTGTACTGCCCGGCTGTGGCTGTCTTTGCCTTGATCAAGGATGAAACTGCTGCGGCCGTGGACGCGCAAGGTAAGGATACAGTCTCCGGCAATCTGTTCCTGTGGCTTCTGTGCGCGATTGCCTTTCTGAAAGTCGTCACAAAGTTGGACGGTATCCTGCACTCTCTGGGCATCGGTGTTTCACGTTCGCCCGGCTCGATGCTGTCCGAGGTACTGCTGGCTTTTCGTGGTTTTGAAATCGGCTAAGCCTTTATGGGACCGGGCGTTGCAAAAGCCGCCGCTGCCACTACTAATACGAAAACCACGCCCGGCAATATCTTTGCAAGCGGGCTTTCAGGCATGGTAAGCCGCCATGTGCAGCAAAGCGCGGCAAGTTCTATCAGTGGGCAAACCGGCGGCAGTATTACCGGCGACAGCACCGTAGAAGCGCTGAAGGACTATTTTACAGGTACCAGCGACATGGACGCTATACCGATTCCTGCCATCAGCGAAAATATCTTTACTGCGAGAGCGCAGCGCCTTTATAAAACGGAAGTTTTTGCTGTAAATAAGTACCCAATTTGCGCCACATCATATACAATATGTATTTTTATTTGTATATATTACGTTTCGGTTTACTTTTACAAAAAAGCCGGGTTATTTCACCCGGCTTTTTTGCGCGAAAGAATCTTCTTTATGGCTACTTCCCTGCTGCACCCAGCTTGCGGCACGCAGGATTATTGAGCAGCATCCCTACAATAACATACCGATATGACTTTACATGACCATTTTGCACGGTTTTCCATGCACCCCGCCGCAACACGATCTCATTCATCACCTCGTGCTGCTCCTTCGTAAAGTAGAGCGAGATTTGCGGAAACACGGTGTTGTCCTCTTTGGTGGACATATTGTCATCAACTGCAGCATCGGACGGGAAAATATAATATTGATCTCGACTTTTGGCTATCTCCTCACGGTGCTGTTCGTATTCATCCTCGCCCTCTACCACACAATGTTCTGCGCCTACTGCAAGAACTTTGCCTAGTTCCTCTTGAAGCAAGCGGTTGGTAAGGGTTCCGACACGAATATCTTCCACAGCCGCGCGGCCTTCCAAGACCTCCCGCAAGCGTTGGCCCACCCGCATATTGATTTTTACTTTTTCATCTTTCATAATACTTGGTTTTTACCGCTCTTAATGCTGTTCTTCAATCATCTGGCGCAGTCTGGTTGCTTTTTCAATCAGATCATCCAGCGCTTCAATATCCTGCAGACGAGCCTCTCGCGTCATATCTTTCAGCCCCTTTTGGTAGCTGCGGCTTTCGATTTTGCGGCCGATTTTTTCCGCTACTGCTTTCACATTCTTCTGTACAAAAGTCTTTCCTTCTGCACTTGCGTTGGTTTCTTTCCGTTTCAGAGTTTCCTCTTTTTTTATTTCGGCAACAGCCTCATTGCCGGAGATTAAGGCCGCCTCATAGGCTTCGCTCATAGCCAACAGCTCTGCGTAGCCTTTTTCAAACTTTGCGCAGGCCGCATCAATTTTTGCATCCGTATCACGCATATACTTTTCCAGAAGCGAATCTTTCAAATCTTCTAGGAAGGCATTATGGATGTCATCGCGTTTTTCTTCCAAGTGCGATTTCGGCGTATTGGCTCTTTCCTCGCCATGGCAGTCGATTGTCAACAACTTTTTATACTGTTCCGAAATTTTCTGCTGTTGCTCTGGTGTAAAGCGAACATAAATTTCGCATTCACTGCGCCCCAGCAGCCTCTGGTCAAGCATTTGGAGTAAATCTCTATTTAAATCGTTTTCGATGCGCAGATCTTTATTCAAGGTCTTGGTTTTATCGGGCGCAATTTCTTTCGTAAAACGCTTAGCTTCTGCCTCCGTCATATTATAGGGTGCTTGCTGTAAACATTTAACAAACTCCCCTACTACTTTTCGGCGGATACTTTCGTCGGAAAAACCTCCACGCACTTGCAGATTGGCACTGTAAAGAAGAGCTTTTTTCTGAGTTTCATTCATCCGCGTTGTGATAACACGGCAGCCCTTAATTGTTTTATAGGTAAACTTTCCTCTTTCATACAGCTTCTTGATGGCCTTATATCTGCGTTCGCCGGAAAGGAGCATATAGGCTCGCTTTTCTCCCCTACCCTCGGCATTTTTTTCCATTACTTCAAAGACCACGAGATTGTGCAGCAAGCCATTCTTTTCAATATCATAGGCCAGGTTGTTAATATCCTCTTCCGTGTCATTTTCAACAAAGATTGCATTATCGGGGTTCAAGCGGATATCATCAATGCAGATGTCCATAATTTTGGAATCAACACCATTTTCCAGCAAGCCGGTCTTTCCTGCAGCATCATTGTCGTTTCCTTTTCGCACAGCTTCTCGCGAGGGGGCATCCATAGACACGAGTTTTCTTTTGGGAGCCGTTTTCATAGCCATTTTACTTTTCCTCGCTTTCCGCCAAGATTTGCTTCAATTCTTTCCACGCAGCAACATAAGACTTTGCGGTGGGCTGCGTCTTTGCATATTCAACAACCGGCATACCGGCCATTTCGCTTGCTTCGACTGCTTTACCAAAACGAATCTGCGCACGGAAAACCGCATTGCCTAAAACGCGAAGATAATTTTCCCTCGTAATATTGAATGCCTGACTCTGTTGAACCATTGTCTGAATCAGGCCAACACCTTTTTGTGCCGCAATCCCCTGCTCCCGCAGCTGGTTACAGTATGTATAGGTGCGGAACGCCGAATCCACCGCGTAGCTGCCACTTTTGGCAGGTATCAAAATGTAATCCGCGGCCAGCAGCGAGCTGGTAACCAGCAAACTATCCCTGCTAGGCTGCGTATCGATAAATATGTAATCGTAATCATCCTGCACAAGGCTTACGAAATATTTAAGGATTTGCGTTTCGTATTCCAGGTTCTCCACGCCATCCATTTTACCTTGTTTCATTGCATCAATCAGTTCTTTTGCTTTTGTATTGATTTTTGGTGTTTCCAGACTTGCCGGAATTAAATCCACATTATCTAAGTTTGTTTCAACGACATAGTCCCGCACAGATTTTTCACCGGCATGAACTTTCTCAAAGTCATTATAAAGATCGTACAGGGCGTGTCCTGTAAATTCTTCATCTGTTATGCGTGTGCCTTCCAGACTATAGGTCAAATTACCCTGCGGGTCTGTATCAATGCACAGTACTCTTGCCTCATTACCAGCCAAATCAGCCAAATTTAGTACCGTGGTCGTCTTTCCGCAGCCGCCCTTCTCAATTGCTACTGTAATCGTCGTTGCCATCTAAAATATCCCCCGTAAGATATAATGGTATGTGCCGTTAGATTCTAAAGTTCATGTTGCTGTTTGTAGTTTTATTATATCATGTTCAATCTTTTTGTCAACCGCTTTTGTCAGATAATCAAGCCTGTATTTTCTTCTTACCGTACTCCTTCTTCATATCGCATTTCTAAAGTTCATGTTGCTATATTTGTCCGTGTGCTTTGCTGCGCTATTTGTGTTCACCATTCAAAACGTATCTCTACTTTCTTCATAATTCTAAAATTCATGTTGCTCTTGGCAAACAGATAGGGCAGCCCTCATCTGGAAAATAAGGTCTGCCCTATCTGCTCATTCTGATATTGATTTTTGACAATTACTCTTATTTAATCGCCTTCATCAAACATATCCAACTTGAACGTCTTTTTCGTTCCATTCCAATTCAGCCATTGCTTTCCATTTTCAATCGTCACTGCCGTGTTTTCAGCAATTTCATTGTAAACCACTGTTCTATAATATTGTGCCGATTTTCGTTCTGTAGACGATGCAAACATAGTCTTGAACTTACTGCACATTCCAAGAGTCCATGTTTTCAGTCCGTTATTATCTTTTATAATTCGGTTCAACGCCTCAAGCGTTTCCTCTGCCTGTTCCCGCTTTTTCTGGTTTGTCAAAATCTTTGATGTGTAAGTGAAGATATCTTCAAGGATATTTCTTTCTTCTGCTGATAGCAGTTTTTCCAACTCTCTATATTCTGCTTTTGCTCTGATAATATTTCGCGCATTACGGAAGGTCATATCAAGAATAGAATCAGGAATCGGCGCAGAAAGCATCTCCGGCGTTGCCTGACTTTCCGCCATCTTATTGCGCCGTCTCGGTCTTCTAGGCACCTCCAAATCCGGGTCTTTGCTGTCGTGGAAAGCCCGAACTTTGCGCATTTCTTCTTTCGTCTTATACTTAATAAAAATATAGAGATACTTGTACTTCCGTTCTCCCTTTATTCTTACCGGAACATAGTCAAACCACAAATCCGTTAGTTCATTGATTTCTTTTTTGACTATTTTTAAGACATTATTTTCAAACGCTGTAAATGTGGGATACTTTTCAGCCAGCGTTCTCTCGCGGCTATATTTGGGTTCAGGATCGTCCTTTTTCTTGCTTTTGCTTCGGTTCTGTTCATCCAGTGGAGGAACAGAGAGGATGCTTTTAAATTCATCCGTCTCGAATCTCTTGTATTTGAATCCTTTTAACTCTTCACGCTTTTCAGGAAATTTGCTCAGTATTTTTTCTGTAGCAGGCTCAAACACCAGCCCGTTGTTGTAGCCGTAATCCCGATCCCCATTGTCATACGATAGTATGATTTCGTACACACGCATCGAATACGTGGATTGCATCATGAGCAAATACTCGATTGAATACGATGTGTAGTTACTGGTAAGTTGTGCAATATCTTTCCAGATCTTGGGGTGAAACTGCATTTTTATGGTCTTGTCTTTGGTGTTCACCTCAACCGTCGGTAGTATCCACGCCATTTGGTTGTATCCCGTCCCATTTGGATTCGGTACCCAAAAGAATCTGCTGGCCAGACTGTTTACAGTTTCCTGCAGATACTTTATATAGCTGGAGTCCATCGCGTTCACGCCCGTCAGCTTCGAGAACTCACTGAAGGTAATTGTATAGTACTTAGAGGCATCCGTATCCCTTTTTTGATCGATTTTGGACAAAAGCATAAAAAGAATCTTTTGCTCATTGCGGGGGAGGGAGTACTTTGTCTTTTGTATCAAGTCATTGCTCTTCGTAATATAGGAACCAAAGATCAGGTTTCTGTCGTTTCTCTTGGCGATGGCAGCTTTTTTCTCTTCCGCCTCTTGTTCCGTGAGAACTTCCCCAACGATGGCCTCGATAGTATCGTTATCTTTGATATTGTCGCTGTTTTTCTTCATGTTACTAAAAGGGCAGCAGCGGAATTTCAGAATGTACAGCCCTATTCCTTTCCGCGAAATAGTTTATTGCCGTTGTATCGTACTGTATTACGAGTACTGCTTGAAAACAACGGTTTATAGGTATACTTCCACAAATATAGTTATAATAATACGCTTCTTTCATTTAGGTGTCAATAATTTGGGTTTTAAAATCAAATCGTTTTTTTAGTTACAGATTTATCTTTTATTCTTTACTTTTATTTATATATGTAGAAAAACAGTTTTTTTCATGGGACGAAGCAGTTTCTTTCGTCGGATAAAGAAGATTCTTTCACCCGAGAAAACAGTTTTTTTCATGCGGGAAAATAGATTCTTTCGCTATTTTTGCCTGAAAGAATCTTCACTTACTGCAGAAAAAAACTTCTTTTTGTGAGGCTTGTTGCTTTTTTGCGCGAAAGAATCTATTCTTGCTATGTTTAGGATCATAAGATAGAGGAGGGGAGGGCTGCGAAATAGGCAGGGAATTTTGCGCGAAGAAATCTTCTTTTACGGTGAAGAAGGGGAGAAGGGGATGAAGAGAACGCCAAGCGATTTCAATGATTTTTTGCGTGAAAGAAACTTCGTTTGTAGAAGGTGACTGTATATCCGGTGTGTTTCAAAAGGCAGAGAAGAACAAAAAGAAAACCGCGATTTTGTACGAAAGGAGCTCCTTTTGTTCGAAAAGCAGAAGCCTTTGTAAATGATGAATAGAAGCGCCGGAGATTTTTTGCGCGAAAAAAACTTCTTTTGCAAAAGAAAAACCGAGAGTGGGGGCACTGTGGTAGGAAAACGCTGGGAAAAAGAAACTGATTTTTGTGCGAAAGAATCTATTGTATGATTGTAAGGGCCATTACGGCGTTTGTTATTGTAGAGATGGCCTTTGATGGAATAAAAGCGCCATACCAGAAACAGTAGTTTTCTTCACACGAGAGTAAAAAAAACAAAATAAACGTTGATAGGTATAAAATAAGGATGAAACAAGTAAAAAAAGCAAATTATAAAGAAGATTGTTTCGCGCAAAAAAGAGAAAAAGCAAATTGAGCTATACGAGAATATATACAGATAGTATAAAATGAATGTTATATACAAAATGATAAACTACCAGAAGTCTGAAATGATTGTTTGGGTGCATGGACGAATAGAGATTGTTGGCATGATTGAGTATGCTGAAATGAAATCCTTACACAGAATGAAAAGGTATGGTATGGCAACATAAACTTTAGAATTAAAATCAAGAATAGAAAATTGATTGAGCTAAAAAGTGCCCATGATTGACAGTGTAAACAAAAATATGCTATATCCACCCGTAAATGATTTTTGTGTCTTGTGCACACGTTGTTTAAGTTTGTAATTCGTGCCAATAGTCTTGTTCTGCCCGTTCTGGGTGGAGGCTGCCGGCACTTTTCTTTTTATATCGGGTGAAAACATCCAACCATAGCAAGAATGATCGCAGTTCAGGGGTTGCCGTGAACATCAGGCATGGCCTGCGATTATTCTCGCTTTTTATTTTGTTTCAGAGCCAATCGGCTTTGAGAAATACATTTTATATAGGTGCCGTCGGCAAAACCATTCCCACTATTCAGCTCGACAACGACTTATCAACCACCGTGCTGCGATACCTCCGCTTACAGGAGCAAAAGCAGCTGGTAGAAACGCGGGTCAAAACGCTGGATGCAGAAATGCAGCGGTTGAAAGGACGGATCGTTGCCAAACTCAACAGCAGCTGCATGGCAATGGGGGAGTACGTCACGATGTCAGAATCGCGGCGGTTCAGCATCAAGGCAAAAGAGGCAGATGAAAGCCCCCTGACAGAGAAGGGCGCGTATCTATGCATGACAGTGAACAGGAACACGGACAGGCGGTTCCCCCACAGTAAGCTGGCAAAATTACTGCATTACAACGGCAGTGATTTGAACTCCATCGGCCGTCGCACGGGGGGTATGTCTGTTTGACTATGGCATGACCCCGCAGGAATGGAGGTCATCGCAACACGGAAAATCCGGGTAAAGCACCCCCCCGGTATTCTCGCAAAAAATATTTTTTCGTCAAAATGTTGACACAGCAATTACATCATGTTATACTGTGTTTCGATTTTGAAAGACGAATCGAGTTTGTAAGAGTTTTTCAAAGCAATTTACCTACGGACCGCCCGACAGGGGCGGGCCGGGATACAGACATTTGATGTGTCTGTCTTCCGGCCTATGGCCATACGGACAGCCAGGTCCACTGCCGATCGGCAATTTGGATTGCCTTATTGATTGAGTTAAAAGCTCAAATTTTATAAGTTGGTTCCTTTACAGCCATGAAATTGCACGTTTTGGCGTGCAGACTTGTGAAACGGTCAATAAAGAGTAGTAAAAGTAAGATTGCTATATAGACTCTGACACGCTCAGCCTTTTTGAATCACGCAGAAAAATCTCACGGTACAGTGCCGGGAGATTCGGTCTGCGCCCAAATATGCTGAATTTTAACGCAAGTCTGCACATCTGTGCATGGCCTGCGTTTTTTGTTTTGCAAAGGGACCGCGAACGGAGGTAAAAATGAACGGAGAAGCAAAGCGCATCCGGCTGGACCAGCGCCGCGCCCCTATCCATGAAGCGCTTGAAAACTTCCGCCGGATGCGCGTTGTGCCCTTTGATGTGCCGGGCCACAAGCGCGGCCGCGGCAACCCGGAGCTGACCGCCTTTTTGGGCCAGCAGTGCGTCGGCGTGGATGTCAACAGCATGAAGCCGCTGGACAATCTTTGCCACCCGGTTTCGGTCATCCGCGAAGCCGAGGAGTTGGCCGCCGATGCGTTCGGCGCGGCCCACGCGTTTCTGATGGTGGGCGGCACGACGAGTTCGGTACAGAGCATGGTGTTGACGGCCTGCAAGCGCGGGGATGAAATCATCCTGCCGCGCAACGTCCACCGCAGTGTGCTGAACGCACTGGTGCTCTGCGGCGCGGTGCCGGTCTACGTCAACCCGGAGGTCGACAACCGCCTGGGCATCAGCTTGGGCATGAAGCGAGAGCAGGTGGCCAAGGCCATTGCCGAGCACCCCAACGCTGTGGCCGTGCTGGTGAACAACCCCACCTACTACGGCATTTGCAGCGATTTACGCGCCATTGTGCGGATGGCCCACGATGCCGGGATGCTCTGCCTGGCGGACGAAGCCCACGGCACGCACTTTTACTTTGGTGGAGGGCTGCCGGTTTCCGCCATGGCGGCGGGCGCAGATATGGCGTCGGTTTCGATGCACAAGAGCGGCGGCAGCTTGACCCAGTCAAGCCTGCTGCTCATTGGCCCCAACGTCCACGCGGGCTATGTGCGGCAGATCATCAACCTGACCCAGACGACCTCCGGCAGCTACCTGCTGATGTCGAGCCTTGATATTTCCCGCCGCAACTTGGCGCTGCGCGGGCGGCAGGTGTTCCACCAAGTCGCCGACATGGCCGAGTACGCCCGTGAGGAGATCAACGCTGTGGGCGGGTACTACGCCTTTGGCAAGGAGCTTTGCAACGGCAACTCCGTTTTTGATTTTGATACGACAAAACTCAGCGTACACACGCTGGATATCGGCCTGGCGGGCATCGAGGTCTACGACATCCTGCGGGACGAGTACGACATTCAGATCGAATTCGGCGATATCGGCAACATCCTTGCCTATCTTTCCATCGGTGACCGCCCGCAGGAGGTCGAGCGTCTTGTCAGTGCGCTGGCTGAAATCAAGCGCCGCTACCACACCGACGGCGCGGGTCTTTTGAGCCAAGAATACATCGACCCCGAGGTCGCCGCCAGCCCGCAGGAAGCATTTTACGCCCCCAAAAAGAGCCTGCCCCTGCGCGAGACCGAGGGTATGGTCTGTAGCGAGTTCGTTATGTGCTACCCGCCCGGCATTCCGATTCTGGCACCGGGGGAGCGCATCACCGCCGAAATTTTGGATTATATCGAGTACGCCAAGGCCAAGGGCTGCAGCATGACCGGGCCGGAAGACCCCGACATTCTGCGCCTGAACGTGCTGGTCTGACAGGGAGGTTTTACAATGGAAATGTGGTTTTCGGAATTTCACACCCCCGATGTCAAGCACAGCATCCGGGTCAACCGCCAGCTTTACTCCAAGCAGAGCGATTTTCAACGCATCGATATTTTTGAGACGCCAGAGTTTGGCCGCGTGCTGACGCTGGACGGTAACGTCATGCTGACCGAGCGCGACGAGTTCATCTACGACGAGATGATCACCCATGTGCCGATGTCGGTGCACAAAAATGCCAAGGACATTCTTGTCATCGGCGCGGGTGACGGCGGCGTGGTGCGGGAGCTGACCCGCTATGACCGCGTCGAGAGCATCGACCTTGTCGAGATGGACCCCCAGGTCATCGAGGCCTGCCGTGCCTATCTGCCCGGCAACGCCTGCCGCATGGACGACCGCCGCGTACACATCTACTACGAGAACGCGCTGAAATTCATCCGCAAGTGCGAGGACGAGTACGACTTGATTATCGTGGATTCCTCCGACCCGTTCGGCCCATCGGAGGGGCTGTTCACCCGCGAATTTTACGGCAGCTGCTATAACGCTCTGCGGGCGGACGGCATCATGGTCAACCAGCAGGGCAGCCCGTTCTATGCCGAGGATGCCACCGCCATGCAGCGCAGCCACCAGCGCATTGCCAGCACCTTTCCCATCAGCAAGGTGTATCAGGCGCACATCCCGACCTTTGCGGCGGGGTACTGGCTGTTCGGTTTTGCCAGCAAAAAATATCATCCCATCAATGATATGGACGCCGCCGCGTGGAACGCGCTGAATATGCGTACCCGCTATTACACCTCTCGGCTACACGTCGGGGCATTTTATCTGCCCGCCTTTCTGGAAGAAATGCTGCGGGAAGTGGAGGTGCGTTAATGCTGCATCGCAATGTAGAAAATTTCATCGGCTGCGACAGCAGCTACCGCACGGCCAGCATTGTATTATACGGTGCGCCGTTTGACTCTACCACCAGCTACCGCCCCGGCGCACGCTTTGGCCCCGCGGCCATGCGGCACGAAAGCTATGGCCTGGAAACGTACAGCCCATATCAGGACAAGGATCTGACCGACGGCAATGTGTTTGACAGTGGAGACTTGGAGCTGTGCTTCGGCTCGTCGGAGAGCGCACTCGTGGATATTGAATCCCGTGCGGCGGAGATTTTGCGCGACGGCAAGCTGCCGCTGCTGCTGGGCGGGGAACACCTTGTCACCTTGGGCGCGGTGCGTGCGACGGTGCGCAAGTATCCGGATTTGCACATTGTGCATTTTGACGCCCACGCCGATCTGCGGGACGATTACCTCGGCGCACAGCTCAGCCACGCCTGCGTGCTGCGCCGCTGCCACGATTTGATTGGCGACGGGCGTATCCACCAGTTCTGCATCCGCAGCGGCGATAGGGAAGAATTCCAGTTCGCCGCGCGGCACACCGATATGCACAAGTTCGACTTCACCGGTCTGGCCGAGTTGACCGACTGGCTGTGCCAGGCCGATGTGCCGGTCTATCTGACAATTGATTTGGACTGCCTTGACCCGTCGGCCTTCCCCGGCACAGGCACGCCCGAAGCGGGCGGCGTCAGCTTTTTGCAGCTTTTGCAGGCCATCCGCACCGTGACGAAGGCGAACATCGTTGGCGCGGACGTCAACGAACTGGCCCCCATGCTTGACCAGAGCGGTGTTTCCACCGCCACAGCCTGCAAGGTGTTAAGAGAGTTGCTGCTGGCGTTGGAAAAGTAAAAATCTATTATAAATTCAAACATAAAGGAGTTCCATCATGAGCAAAGTTCTTGTTATCGGCTGCGGCGGCGTGGCAAGCGTCGCCATCTCCAAGTGCTGCCAAGTCAGCGATGTTTTCACCGAACTGTGCATTGCCAGCCGCACGAAGTCCAAGTGCGACGCGCTGGCTGCCAAGCTGACCCCCAACACCAAAACCAAAATCACCACCGCACAGGTCGATGCCGACGATGTGCAGCAGCTGTGTGACCTCATCAACAGCTATAAACCCGACCTCGTCATGAACATTGCCCTGCCGTATCAGGACCTCACCATCATGGACGCCTGCCTTGCCTGCGGCGTCAACTACATGGACACCGCCAACTACGAGCCGGAAAACACCGATGACCCGGAATGGCGCGCCATCTATGAGAAGCGCTGCAAGGAGGCCGGCTTCTCCGCCTACTTTGACTACAGCTGGCAGTGGGCCTACAAGAAAAAGTTTGAGGACGCCGGCCTGACCGCCCTGCTGGGCTGCGGCTTTGACCCGGGTGTGACCCAGGCCTACTGCGCCTACGCTGCCAAGCATGAATTCGATTCCATTGACACGATCGACATTCTGGACTGCAACGGCGGCGACCACGGCTATGCCTTTGCCACCAACTTTAACCCCGAGATCAACCTGCGCGAGGTCTCTGCCCCCGGCAGCTACATGGAGAACGGCAAGTGGGTCGAGATCCCGGCTATGAGCATCAAGCGCGAGTACAACTTTGATCAGGTCGGCCAGAAGGATATGTACCTGCTGCATCACGAGGAAATTGAATCCTTGGGTAAGAATCTGCCCGATGTCAAGCGCATCCGCTTCTTCATGACCTTCGGCCAGAGCTACCTTGACCATATGCGCTGCTTGGAGGACGTGGGTATGCTCTCCACCACGCCCATCAACTACAACGGTCAGGAGATCGTACCGATTCAGTTCCTGAAGGCGCTGCTGCCCGACCCCGCCAGCCTCGGCCCCCGCACCAAGGGCAAGACGAACATCGGCTGCATCTTCACCGGCAAAAAGGACGGCAAGGACAAGACCTACTACATCTATAACATCTGCGACCATCAGGAGTGCTACCGTGAGGTCGGCAGCCAGGCTATCAGCTACACGACTGGTGTGCCTGCCATGTGCGGCGCCCTGATGATGCTGACCGGCGAGTGGGTCAAGCCGGGCGTCTACACGGTCGAGGAGTTCAACCCCGATCCGTTCCTCGATGCACTGGACAAGTACGGCCTGCCCCGCAGCGAGAACCATGACCCGGTTCTGGTGGACTGATGGCACTGTACGATGCACGGCCGCCGTTTGCGGCCATCGGCGGCACAGTGCCGCCGGAATTTGCCGCTCTGCCCACGCCCTGCTACCTGCTGGACGAAGCCGCCCTGACCCGCAACGCGGAGATTCTGGGCAGTCTTTCCCGGCGCACCGGGTGCAGGGTACTGTTAGCACAAAAGGCGTTCAGCAACTACGATTTGTATCCGCTGTTGGCACCGCACCTGGCGGGCACCGAGGCCAGCGGCCTGTTTGAGGCGCGGCTGGGTGCGGAGGAAATGCCCGATAGGGAAGTGCATGTTTTCTGTGCAGCCTACCGCGCGGACGAGATGAACGAGCTGCTGCGGTACGCCGACCATATCGTGTTCAACTCACCGGCACAGCTGGCAAAGTTCGGCCCTGCGGCCAAGGCGGCAGGGAAGAGCGTGGGGCTGCGCATCAACCCCGAGTGCTCGACCCAGGACGGCCACGCGATTTACGACCCCTGCGCCCCCGGCAGCCGCCTGGGCACGACCCGCGCCCAGTGGGATGCCGCGGTGGCAGCGAACCCAGCGCTGCCGCAGCTGTTGGATGGTCTGCATTTTCACACCTTATGTGAGCAGGACGCTGACGCGCTGGCCGTGACGCTGGACGCAGTAGCGGAGAAATTCGGCGATTTGCTGCCCAAAATAAAGTGGCTGAACTTTGGCGGCGGGCATCACATCACCCGCCCCGGCTACGACATGGCCACACTGGAACGCTGCATCCGTCGCGCCCAGCACGATTGGGGCGTGACGGTCTATCTCGAACCCGGCGAAGCCTGCGCCCTGAACGCGGGGTATCTCTTGACCCGTGTGCTGGATGTGGTGAAAAACGGCGATACGACGATTGCGATTTTGGACGCCAGCGCTGCCTGCCATATGCCGGACGTCATCGAGATGCCCTACCGCCCGCCGTTGCTGGGGGCGGGCGAACCCGGCGAGAAGCCCTGTACCGTGCGCTTGGCCGGGCCGACCTGCCTAGCCGGGGACGTAATCGGCGATTACGGCTTTGACGCCGTACCCGAAGTGGGAGATTTGCTGGTATTCGGTGATATGGCGATTTATACGACCTGCAAGAACAACACCTTCAACGGTATGCCGCTGCCCGGCATCTATGCCCGCAAGCCTGACGGCACAGCGCGGGAAATCGTGACGTTTGGATATAGAGATTTCAAATATCGGCTGGGGCAAAAAGAGAAAAAATAGAAGAAACGCGAAAGGCTTTGCCCGATTCTGTTGGGCAAAGCCTTTTAATTTTTCGGCATTACGTACAAAATTCATAAGATTCTTTTGTGTTTTGTGCTAAATTCCGAAGGCCGTTGACGCAGCGCAAATCAGCGTGGTAGTGCATACTCAATCGGCATTGGCCGAATGGAGGGAATGAAATATGCTTACCGCACGAATTGAAAAGATACGACAAAACTATGTGATTGCAAAGCCGCAGATTTCCTGTGAACGTGCCGCACTCTGGACGGAATTCTATAAAACGAGCGAGGGAAAGCCCGCCTGCATCCGCAGCGCACAGGCGTTTTATGACTGCTGCGCCGGGCTGGGGGTGCATATTTTTGAGGGGGAACTCATCGTCGGGGCCATCGGCGAATACCGCAAGTGCGGTATCCTGACGCCAGAATTTTCGTGGCAATGGGTCGACCGCGAGATGGACCACTTTGCCACCCGCCCGCAGGACCCTTATATCATGACGGACGACCAGCGCCGTTTTGTGCGGGAAAAAATCTTCCCTTACTGGAAAGGCAAGTCGCTGGAAGAAGCATTCCTTGCGCGGCTGCCTGCTGAACCCCGGCCGGTTTGATCAGTACATGGATCCCTATCCTATAAGTAATGAACAACTGCCCGTGCGTAAAACACAGATGTACGCGCCACAATTAACAATCTTCTGCCAGATACAGAGAAAGCTTTGCAATCTTCGGCCCAAAAGCCCTATACACAATGATTTTGAAGGAACTACCAAAATAGACTTGCGTTTTTTGAGCAGTCTGCTATAATAACAGCATCATCACAGAACACGAACGGGACAAAGGGGTCGCGGACTTGCAAAAGCCGCGGCCCTTTTCGTATTCGCACAAAGGCGTGCAGCACCGGATTTGCGGTGCCGTGCGCCTTTTGTTTTGGGTGAAAGAGGGACTATTGTAAAATGGCAAACATCCAGAAAGAGGGGTCACACCATGAAAAAGCGTAATCGAGTTCTTGCACTTACCGTTGCAGCCGCTATGTCCGCGAGCCTGCTGGCAGGCTGCGGGTCCAGTGCCCAGCAGGGCGGGGCTGCATCCAGTGAGACAACCACCAGCACTGCTGCTGCGGCATCCGACGGCGGCGAGGATAATATCATTCGCGTTGGTGTTGTCTGCTCGATGACCGGCGGCTCCGCTATCTACGGTGAGGGCGCTCAGAATGCTATTGATATGGCTGTCGAGGAGATCAACGCCGGGGACTCCGGCTATAAGATCGAGATCGTCAACGGCGGTAAGGTCGCTGACGATGCCAAGGACGCCAAGCAGGCCATGAACGCCTATAACAAGGTCATGGCGGACTCTCCGGAGGCTATCGTCGGCAGCTTCTTCTCCTCGGTCACGCTGCCCATGGCAGAGCAGGCCTCCAAGGACGGTATGCTGCTGCTGGCGACCGGTGCAACCAACGCTGATGTCACCCTGAAGGGCTCTACGATCTTCCGCAACTGCTTCATTGATCCGTATCAGGGCAAGATGGCAGCGCTGTTCGCCAAGGACAAGGGCTTTACCAAGGCCGCGGTCATCTATGCTAAGGACGATGACTACTCCAACGGTCTGAAGGATGCCTTTATTGAAAACTGCGAGGCCAACGGCATCGAGGTCGCCTACACCGGCGAGTGCATGTCCACCGATACCGACTTCTCCTCGCAGGCGGCACAGGCGGTTGCCAGCGGCGCGGAGCTGCTGTACTACCCCTGCTTCCTGGATACGGTCCCGCTGTTTGTTAGCGCGGCACGCAACGCAGGCTTTACCGGCGCGATCATGGGTGGCGATGCCTGGGATGGCTGCGACATCACCGGCCTTGCCGCACAGTTTGAGGATTGCTACTTCACGAACCACTACTCCAGCGAGGATACAGCCCCGGCTGTCCAGAACTTCGTGCAGAAGTACACGGAAAAGTACGGCACCGAAAGCCTGAACGCCTGTGCAGCGCTGTATTATGACGCTATGTACATGCTGGTGCAGGCCGCTGAGAATGCAGGCGGCACCGACACGGCCAGCCTTGTCAAGGGCATGACCGGCATGAGCTTTACCGGTGTCGGCGGCGACATCACGCTGGACGAGAACGGCGACGCTATCAAGAGCATTGCCATCAACACCTTCGTGGACGGCGCAGTCAAGTGGACGGAAACGCTCGGCGCTGACGGCAAGGTCGTTTCCAAGGCTGAATGAAAAGTAAAGTCCAAAGACGGATGGGAGATGTACACGGTGGTGCTGCAACCCGCAAGGAACGCCTGCCGTGTACATTTCTTTTTTGAAACACCGTAGGAAAGGGGAATGGACCACAAATGAGCTTCTCATTGTTTTTCCAAAGCCTGATCAATGGATTGAACCAGGGCGCGATTTACGCACTGATTGCCCTTGGCTACACAATGGTCTATGGCATCATCCGTATGATCAACTTCGCGCATGGTGATTTTATCATGATTGGCGCATACACGCTGTTCTACACGATCCCGCTGATGGTCAATGCAGGTATGCCGGCCTGGCTGGCGGTCATTGTCGCCATCGCTGTCTGCGCGGTCGTGGGCGTGCTGGTGGAAACGTTCGCCTACCGCCCCGTGCGCAAGGCCGGGCCGATGTCGGCACTGATCACGGCGCTGGCAATGAGCATCTTCCTCGAGAACCTGGCCATGGTGCTGTTCGGCGCCAAGCCACACAATGTGCAGGCCATCTTCAGCCTGCCGACCGTCACTGTGGGCGGTGTGGCGCTGCCGCTGAATGTGCTGCTGACCATTGCTATCGGGCTGGGCATGATGATTGCTTTGCAGCTCTTTGTCAAGAAAACGAAACTCGGCAAGGCGATGCGTGCTGTGCCGCAGGACAAGGATGCGTCCACTTTGGTGGGCATCAATGTCAACAAAATCATCACGACGACCTTTGCCATCGGCTCCGGTCTGGCTGCCGTGGCCGCGCTGATGTACTGTGCAACCTACCCCCGTGTTACGAATGACATGGGCTCGATGATGGGCATGAAGGCGTTTATCGCTGCCGTGCTCGGCGGCATCGGCATCATCCCCGGTGCGATGCTGGGCGGTATTCTGATTGGTCTTATCGAAATCTTCGTCAAGCTGTTTGCCCCCGGCTGGTATGAGGCCGTGACCTACGGCACCCTGATCGTGATCCTGCTGGTCAAGCCTTCCGGTATTCTGGGCAAGAATGTCGGCGAAAAAGTGTAAGGGAGCGTGAACAAGATGACGAAACGACGGCTGGCCTCCTATGGGCTGAATCTGGTCGGTGTCGCACTGCTGTATGCGGCCATCACGCTGACCTTTACCTTCAATGCTTTTGGCAAAAGCACGACCTACATCCAGGGCATTTGTACCACCGCCTGCTATACCATCATCATGGTCACATCGCTGAACCTGGTCGTTGGCTTTATGGGTGAGTTTTCCATGGGCCACGCGGGCTTTGTCTCGGTGGGCGCATATGTCTCCGCCATCGTCTCCGGCGCACTGGCCGGGCATGGGCTTTCTGATTTAGGGCTGCTGCTTGTCGCCATTCTGGCGGGCGGCCTGGCTGCGGGGCTTATGGGCGTTGCGGTCGGCATCCCGGCGCTGCGGCTGCGGGGCGACTATCTGGCTATTGTCACCATGGCCTTTGCCGAAATCATCCGCGTGTGTTTCTGCAACTTTTCCATCACCGGTGGCGGCAAGACGATGAGCGGTATCCTCAAACTTTCGACGTTTGACCGCGCGTTCTGGATCATGGTCGTCTGCGTGACCATCATGTTCCTGTTTGTGCGCAGCCGCTTTGGCCGTACGGTACAGGCTATCCGCGAGGATTACATCGCGGCGTCGGCCTCCGGCATCAACGTGACCTATTACAAGGTGCTGACCTTCGCGGTCTCCGCGTTCTTTGCAGGCATTGGCGGCGGCGTTTACGCCCACTACATGACCGCCATGATTCCCACCAACTTCAACTTCAACTATTCGGCCGAGCTGCTTTCCGAGGTCATTATCGGCGGCACCGGCTCGCTGACCGGCTCCATTATCGGCGCGGCGTTCCTGTCCAGCCTGCCGGAGTTGATGCGCGACTTCTCCACCTACCGTATGCTGGCCTACTCGGTCGTGCTGGTGCTGGTCATGCTGTTCCGCCCGGGCGGCATCTTCGGCCGGTGGGAGTTCAGCCTGACCCGCCTAATGGACCGCTTGGCCCATCCCAAGGCGAAAGCCAAGAAAGGAGCGTGAGCGATATGGCGGCACCCGTATTAAAAGCCCAACATCTGGGCATCCAGTTCGGCGGCCTGAAAGCCGTGGATGACTTCAACATAGAGATCGGCGAGTCCGAACTGGTCGGCCTCATCGGCCCCAACGGCGCAGGCAAGACAACGGTCTTTAACCTGATTACCGGTGTTTACAAGCCGACCGAGGGCTCGTTCTATCTCTGCGGTGAGCGGATGAACGGAAAAAAGACGCATCAAATCGTCCACGCGGGCATTGCCCGGACATTCCAGAACATCCGCCTGTTCAAAAAAATGTCGGTCATAGAGAACGTCAAGACCGCTATGCAGGCCCACACGACCTACGGTATGGCGGATGCCATCTTCCGCACCAAGAAATACTGGCAGCAGGAGGCAGAAATCACCGCCCGCGCCAAAGAGCTGCTAGAAGTTGTTCACCTTTCCGGCAAGGAGGACTTGGAGGCCGACAACCTGCCCTACGGTGAGCAGCGCCGCCTGGAAATTGCCCGTGCACTGGCCACCGACATGAAACTGCTGCTCCTTGACGAACCGGCGGCGGGTATGAACCCCACCGAGACCGAGGAACTGCTGGAAATTATCAACTATATCCGCAATGAATTTAAAGTGTCCGTCCTGCTCATCGAGCACGATATGAGCCTTGTCATGAAGATCTGCGAGCGTATCCAGGTGTTGGATTTCGGTACGACGATCGCCTCCGGTACGCCGGAGCAGATTGCCAACGACCCGCACGTCATTGAGGCGTATCTGGGCAAGGACGAAGCGAAGGAGGCCGCCGATGCTTGAAATCAAGGACCTGCACGTCAACTACGGCGCAGTTCATGCGCTGAACGGGGTGTCCATGACGGTGAAGGACGGCGAGATCGTTTCCCTGATTGGCGCGAACGGCGCGGGCAAAACCACGACCCTGCGCACGATTACCGGGCTGGAAAAGGCGGCTGGCGGCTCCATCACCTTTGACGGGCACGACCTGCGCAAAACCGAGCCTAGCAAAATTATTACGTTGAAATTGGCGCATGTGCCGGAAGGACGGCACATTTTTCCCCAGATGACGGTGGAAGAAAATCTTGAGATGGGGGCGTTCACCGACCCACCCGACATGGCGAAAACGATGGCCGACGTTTACGAGCGGTTCCCCCGCTTAAAAGAGCGCAAACGCCAGCTGGCGGGTACGCTCTCCGGCGGCGAGCAGCAGATGCTGGCAGTTGGCCGCGCCCTGATGGGAAAACCCAAGATGATTTTGATGGATGAGCCGTCGATGGGCCTGTCTCCGCTGCTGGTCAAGGAGATTTTTGCCATTATCCGGGAAGTCAACAAGCAGGGCATTACGATTTTGCTGGTGGAACAGAATGCGAAAATGGCGTTGGCAATCTCTGACCGCGCCTATGTGCTGGAAACCGGCACGATTACAATTGAGGGCGACGCCAAGGAATTGCTGAACGACGCCCGCGTGAAGAAAGCCTATCTGGGGCAGTAAGGGGGCCACTATGTATCCGAACTATCCCTACTTCGCCGTGGCCATCACCCGCACCTGCGGGTCGGGCGGCGGCAGTTACATCGGCAAAAAGCTGGCACAGGATTTTGACATCGACCTGTACGACCGGAAACTGTTGCGTCTGGCAGCCGAGGACAGCGGCATCAACGAGAAAATTTTTGCCGCCGCCGATGAGAATACCAAGAAAACGCTGCTCTACCGCGTATCGCAGCATGTCTACGACGGCAGCTTCATCCCGCCGGAGAGCGGCAACTTCATCAGCGACCAGAACCTCTTCAACTATCAGGCCAAGGTCCTGCGAGAATTGCTGGACGAGGAAAGCTATGTCTGCGTAGGCCGCGCGGCGGACTTTGTGCTGAAAGATAAACCCAATGTGCTGACTGTCTACATCGATGCCCCTTATGAGTATCGCATCGAGCGGGAGATGAAGCGCCAGGGCATCGGCCGCAGCCAGGCGATGCACTACATTGATAAGCTGGACCACTACCGGGAGAGCTATTATAAGTACCACACCGGCCGCCAGTGGAAGCGGGTCGAAAACTATGACCTCTGCCTGGACAGCGCCGCCATTGGCCTGGACAACTGTGTCGAGGTCATCAAGAGGGTCATCGAATTAAAATTCGGGGTAAAGTGCCCGCGATAAACAACAAAGTCAGGGAGGAAAGAACGATGGAAGCACTTGCATACTATGACGGTAAAATCGGCACGCCGGAAGAATTGACGGTTCCTTTCAATGACCGGGTACACTTCTTCGGCGACGGTGTGTATGACGCGACAGTCGGTGCCAACGGCAAGGTGTATCTGATGCAGGACCACCTCGACCGCTTTTACACCAGCGCCAAGGCATTGGATATCAACATCCCGATGCCGAAAGAGGAACTGGGCAAGCTGCTGACCGACTTGCTTGCCAAAGTGGACGGAACAACGCACTTTGTCTACTGGCAGGTTACGCGCGGTGTCGAGACCCGCAACCATGTCTACGCCGAAAATCTTCCCGGCAAGCTGTGGGTATCCATCCGCCAGAACCACCTGAACGACCCCGACGTGCCCATCAAACTCAACACCGAGGAAGATACGCGTTTCTATCACTGTAACATCAAAACATTGAACCTGCTGCCCAGCGTTGTGGCGGCGCAGCACGCCAAGCGTATCGGTGTGCAGGAGACTGTGCTCCACCGCGGCGATATCGTGACCGAGTGTGCCCACTCCAACGTGTCCATCCTCAAGGATGGCGTATTTTATTCGCACCCCAACGATGAATTTATCCTGCGCGGCATCGCCAAGACCCACATGATCCAGGCCTGCTACCGCCTTGGCATCACGGTCATGGAAAAGTGCTTCACGCTGGACGATCTGATGAACGCCGACGAGATCATCGTGACATCGTCCTCCAACTTCTGCCTGCATGCCTGTGAGGTGGACGGAAAGCCCGCGGGCGGCAAAGAACCGGCCACTCTCAAGGCCATCCAGGATGAGGTGCTGCGCGAATACTACGCCTACACCGGCAAAACGACCGTCGTGGACTGAACAGGGGGTGTGCAAGATGACCCGCGATGAACTGGAAAAACGCAACGTGGGCGAAAACATCGATGCTTTGATGAATCTGGATCCGCGCGGGTACGGCGTCTGCCGTATTCTCTACGCGGGCAGCCGCGCCTACACCGGTGAGCCGCTGACGATGCACGCGGCGCAGGTGCTGTGCGATACAGTAAAAGAGAACGACCTTGTGTACATTATCACCGGGTTTGTGCTGCTGCCGCATAAAGTGCCCGAGATGGACGGCACAGTCAGTGCCATGCTGCTGGCCCGGGCGCTGGTGATGGCCTTCGGTGCGAAACCAGTCATCGTCTGCCCGGACGACAGCGTGCAGGCCATTGAAAAGTGTGCGGCCGTCGTGGGATTGCATATCTACGAGGATTTAGACACTGTGCAGGCCTTGCCGTTGAGCATGGGCGTTGTCGCCTTTACGAAGAACATCGCCTTTGCCCCAGCCCAGGCTAACGAGCTGGCCGCCCGCAAGCCTGCGGCGGTCGTCTCGGTGGAAGCCTGCGGCGCGAATGCGGTGGGCGTCTGCCACAACGCCGTCGGTCTGGATGTGACCGCCCTGCAGGCCCGCAGCGATGTGTTGTGGGATACCCTGCGTGCCAACGGCGTGCCGAACATCGCCATCGGCGACCTGGGCAATGAGATCGGCATGGGCACGATTGCCGAGCATATCAAAAAGTACGTGCCCTTCACCGCGGAGGGCGAGTGCCAATGCGGCTGCGGCGGTGGCATTTTGAGTGCCACCAAGGCCGACAACATCATCACGGCGACCTGCTCCGACTGGGGCTGTTACGGCCTGATGGCGGCGCTGGCATATCTCAAGAAAGATATGGAGATTCTCCACCATGAGGAGATGGAATCCGAGGTCATGCGGGTGGCGGCACGCAATGGGTTTATCGATATGACCGGCTCACTGCTGCCGGGCATCGATGGCTTCAGCACCCGGATGAATGTGGGCATCGTCAGCCTGATGCGCCAGTGTACGGCCTACGCGGTGCGGTACTCCCACAAATCGGATCACTGGTTCGGCCCGGTGCTGGCAAAGCATTTCTTTGACTGACTATATAATATGGAAGGAGGCGGCGGCCATGCTGTCGTTTCAGCTGCATCCGGTGGGGGACTGCGCCCTGCTGGCAGAGTTTGCACAGCGCATTGCGCCGGACATCGGCGCGGCGGTGGCGGCACTGAACAGCCGTGTGCTGGCCGCAAAGCTCCCCGGCGTGGTGGAAACAGTACCCGCCTTTGCCTCGCTGCTCATCACGTATGACCCACTTGTAACGGAATACGATACCATAGCCGACGCCGTGCAAAAGCTGGTTGACGCCGACGGTGCGAACGCTGCGGCAGGGGAAGGAAGGCTCGTTACAATTCCTGTATGCTATGGCGGCGATTTCGGCCCCGACCTGCCCTTGGTGGCGCAACACGCCGGGTTGACCGAGGAAGAAGTCATTGCCCTGCACGCCGGGCTGGAATATCGGATCTATATGCTGGGCTTTCTACCGGGTTTTCCGTATCTTGGCGGTCTGGATGAACGGCTGTTCACCCCGCGGCTGGGTACGCCCCGCACGACCATCCCGGCCGGGGCGGTGGGCATCGGCGGTGAGCAGACCGGTATTTATCCCATTGCCAGCCCGGGCGGCTGGCAGCTGATTGGCCGCACGCCGCTCAAACTGTTTGACCCAGCCTCAGGTACGCTGCCTTACGCGGCGGGGGACAGGATACGCTTTACCCCCATCACGGCAGCAGAATTTGCGGCCTTGGAGGCCAAGGAGGGCACAGTATGAGCATCACAGTACTGGATCCCGCCCCTCTGACCACTGTGCAGGACGCGGGCCGGGTGGGGTATGCAGCGCAAGGCTACCGCAGCTGCGGCGCGGCAGACAGCTACGCCTACCGCCTTGCCAACGCACTGGTCGGCAATGACCCGGGCGCGGCGGTGCTGGAATCCACCCTGCGCGGCCCGGCACTGCGGTTTGAGGCGGACGCCGTTTTTTCGCTGACTGGGGCGGAAAGCCCTGCCGCGCTGGACGGCGTACCCGTGCCCTATTACGCGCCGCTGCTGGCGAAGGCAGGCAGTACACTGAAAATCGGCGTGGCTGCGTCTGGTTTGCGCAATTACTTGGCTGTGGGCGGCGGCATTGCCACCCCGCCCGTGCTGGGTAGTCGCGCCACCGATGTGAAATGCGGTATCGGCGGCTTGAAAGGCCGCAAGCTGGCAAAAGGCGACACGCTTCTCACCGGGGTATGCGATACCGCCGCGCTCTGGCGGATCATTACGGCCAAACATCTGGACCGCCCGCTGCGGGACAAGGCCGTGTGCCGGGGCACCCATTCTGTGCGCGTGCAGGGGGCACAGACTTTGCCGCTGCTGCGCACCGTACCCGGCCCGCAGGATGCCGCGTTCACCGCGCAGGGGTTACATGATTTTACCCACGGCATCTACACATTGACACCCAACTGTGACCGCATGGCCTGCAAGCTGGCGGGCCCGCCGCTGGCAATGCACCATGGCGCGGACATCCTCTCCGATGGCATTGTGCCCGGTTCGGTGCAGGTCTCCGCCGACGGTCAGCCCATCGTGATGCTGGCCGACCACCAGACCACCGGCGGCTACGCCAAAATTGCAACGGTCATCTCCGCTGACCTGCCCGCGCTGGCGCAGCTGCGCCCCGGTCAGCGAGTATGCTTCACCTTTGTGACCCCTGCCCAGGCCGTACAGGCCGCCCGGCAGCAGGCCGTCTTGTGGCAGCAGGTACGAAATCGTTTGTAAAAGAAGGTGTGTTGTATGAAATACTCCGCGTTTCCCCCGGCTGAGGTCCGTGCGCTGATCCGGGCGGGTAAGCTGGATGCCCCCACTACCGGCTATTGCGACGGCTATGCCCAAGGCAACCTGGTTGTGCTGCCCAAAGCGCTGGCATGGGACTTTCTGCTATTCTGCCAGCGCAACCCCAAGGCCTGCCCCCTGCTGGAAGTGGCAGATGCCGGGGAGCGCAGCTTCTCCCAATTTGCGCCGGGCAGCGATATCGCGCAGGACATCCCGCGCTACCGCATTTACCAAAATGGCGAACTAATCGAAGAAACTGCCGATGTGACGCGGTATTTTGAAGAACGGGACGATTTGGTCAGCTTCCTTATCGGGTGCAGCTTCTCGTTTGAGTCGGCCCTGCTGGACGCCGACATCCCGGTGCGCCAGATCGAGGAGGGCGTCAACGTGCCGATGTACAACACCAACATTCCCTGCACGCCTGCGGGGGTGTTCAGCGGCAACATGGTCGTCAGTATGCGGCCCATCCCGTATGCGCAGGTGCCCGCGGCGGTAGCCATCACGGCGGGCATGCCCCGCGTACACGGAGCACCGGTGCAGATCGGCACACCGGAGGCTATCGGCATTACTGACCTGGCCCACCCCGACTACGGCGACGCCGTGACGATACGCCCGGGCGAAACGCCTGTATTCTGGCCCTGTGGGGTCACGCCGCAGGCCGTGGTCATGCACTCAAAACCCGAGTTTTGCATCACCCACGCGCCGGGACATATGTTCGTGACCGATGTGAAAAACACGGCGCTGAAATTTTAAGAGGGGGCTTTGTAATGCCAACCATTGATTTGAACTGTGATTTGGGCGAGAGTTTCGGCGCGTACACCATCGGGATGGACGATGAAATTCTACCCTACGTGACCAGCGCGAACATTGCCTGCGGGTTCCACGCGGGAGACCCATCCGTAATGAAAAAGAGCGTATTGTTGTGCAAAAAATACGGCGTGCAGGTGGGCGCACACCCCGGCCTGCCCGACTTGCAGGGCTTTGGCCGCCGCAAAATGGCAATCAGCCCCGCCGAAGCTGAGGCCGACGTAGTGTATCAAATTGGCGCACTGAAAGCCTTCTGCGATGCGGCGGGTGTGCCGCTGCACCACGTCAAGCCACACGGCGCACTCTACAACATGGCTGCCAAAGACCCGGCGCTGGCGGCGGCCATCTGCCGCGCCGTGCAGGCTGCGGCCCCCGGTGCGGTGTTGCTGGCCCTGTCCGGCAGCGAAATGATCAAGGCCGCCCACGCCATCGGCCTGCCGGTCGCCAGCGAGGTATTTGCCGACCGCGGCTACCAGCCGGACGGAACTTTAGTGCCCCGCGGCACGCCTGGTGCGATGGTTGAGGACGAGGACACTGCTATAGTGCGGGTCTTGCAGATGGCAAAGCAGGGCACTGTACAGGCCAACGATGGCAGCACGGTAACTTTGCAGGCTGATTCCGTCTGCATCCACGGCGACGGGCCGAAAGCTCTTGCCTTCGTACAGAAAATCTCCACCGCCCTGCCCGCTGCAGGAGTGGAAGTCAGAGCGTTTACCGCGACCACCAGTGGGGCAACGTAGCCCACAACAAAATGTGGCATCACTAGCGGTGAGGACGGCCGGATTTTTGCGATTACGCGCCGCTGGTCTTTGCCATCAAGAGCTTACAAGAAAATAAAAGCAGAGGCTGTTGCACAAGGACAAAATCCAAGTGCAGCAGCCTCTTTGCGGTTAAATGCCTCCAGAAGCACAAAAACGCTCGCCATAGACCCCCTAATTCCCCAAAAGCAGATAACTCAAACAGGCCCTTCTGAATAACGATTGTTTTTCAGAGGAGCCTGTTTTCCAATTTTTCAAAAATCAGAAATTCAGGTATGCTTTAGGCTGAATCAAATGCTGAAAAATTTGTCAAAAATCTGAAAAAAGGTGTTGACATTCCCTTATAGGCGTGGTATAGTAACTAAGCTGTCTCGTGAGAGACGGCGCAGGACCTTGAAAATTGAACAAAACTGAAACTTGTGGAACCTTGAACGTGGGTTTGGAAACCCACGATAATCAATT
>ENA-ORCP01000548-ORCP01000548.1-human-gut-metagenome-genome-assembly--contig:-NODE-548-length-33356-cov-8.560053_pt1 | contig 33356 bp, 24 predicted proteins | sample MGYA00242990_ERZ507991 | MGnify/ENA primary metagenome ERZ507991 (study PRJEB26167, sample SAMN06115496) | human gut metagenome | host: Homo sapiens | place: China:Henan | collected 2015-05-07 | study... | reverse complement strand
ACATTATCGAGCATTTTGGCAACGCAGATGCCGTGCCGCAGCCGCCGGAGCGGTGCTTAAGCCGTCAGGCGGGAATTATGCGGTGTTGCCCTAAAGGTGTTTGCCTGAAAAAAATTTTCCAAGGCTCTCCCGCAAAAAGCGTTTATTACGAAAGGAATTTGAATACCATGAAAAATATCCATTCCATCAATTTTATCAAACACACCACCCTGCTTGCTTGTTCTGCCCTGTTGGCTGTCAGCCTTGCCGCCTGCAGCCAGCCTGCCGCTTCCGATGCTGCCAGCACTGCAGGCAGTGCTTCCAGCAGCGCCACCAGTGATACCGCTCAAATCCCCAACCCGTGGGCCGGCTGCACCACCCTGGCGGATGCCGCCGCCCTGACCGGGTACGATTTTACCGTGCCCGATTCCGTGGATGGCTACCCGGACGTTACCATTGCCGTATTGGAAAGCGAGCAGCTGACCGAGGTGCAGTACAGCTCCGGCAATGCCCGCCTTTGCCTGCGCAAGGCCCCCGGCAGCGATGACATCAGCGGAGATTTCAACCAGTATGCGGAAAGCAATGCCGTTGATGTTGACGGCCGCAGCGTAACCCTGCAGGGCAACGACGGCCAGGTTCAGCTTGCCACCTGGCTGGACGGGGACTATACCTACTCCATCGGCATTTACCGCGAAGACGGCACCGGGCTGACCGCCGATGAAATGACCGCCCTGGTAAAAGCTGCCAAATGAGCGGCAAATTGTAACAATTTGGAACAACCTCAACTAAAATACAAAAGGGTGCGCAGCGAACGGTTTACTGCACACCCTTTATTTTTGCTTTTTACACTTTTTGTCGCTGCGGTTTTGCAAAGCGTGCTTTTAAAATGCATGGAATCCTGTCAGTATCTCACGAAACAGCGCTGTTATTGTTCAACTTCATCACAATCAGGCCGTGATGTTCCCGCTATAAAAAACCTGCACAAAAGGAAATCCCCGCCTGAGGGAAAGGCGGGGATTTGAGAAAGGAGGAGAAGAACACATGAAAAAGATTTGTTAATATTTATCTTTCGCTTGCAACTAAATTGTAACCTTTTTGAAACCTTTTGTCAAGGCCAAATTGTAAAAGATTTGTAACCAATTTTGTGTTTTTTATGTGAACGCTTCATCCTTCTCTTTGTTGCCCCGTCAATCCGCGTTATCCTGCAGGGGTGCCAGGGTAATTTCGGCTTCAAAGTTGCAGGTATCCCCCTGCCACCCGGCCATATACCAGCGGTTTTCGCCCACTGCGGCGCGGTACAGGCGGGTGCTTTCGCCCATGGGTACTTCCTTGTGATAATACAGGATCGCATCCGTTACAGTGTGGGTCCGCCATACTTCCAGCGGCAGCGCATCACAGATCAGGTCCGCATACACGGTATTGTTCATATGGCCGTTCCGATCGCACCGGCTGTACACAGCGCGGTGGGTACCAAGCTCTTCACAATCCTCCCGCTTGACTTTTGTCAGCTTGATGGGCAGTTCCCGGTCCAGCTTATCCACCCAGCCCGTTGTGGGGAAACCTTCCGGGTGCTTGCGCAGGATCATCCGCTTGTCAGTATCAATCAACACCCAGCGGCTGTCCACACACACTTCTTCCCTGCCCTGTGCATCGCAAAAGGTGGTAAAGCGGCGGTTGACGGCGCGGTGCAGGGCTTCCGGCTCGGTCTGCACGGTAATGGTTTCTTCCACGCGCGGGGTACGGGTAATGTGCAGAGCCAGCTTGGCCAGCACGTAAGACGTGTGGGTGCTGGCATACAATTCCGGGGTAATGCCGTAATGTTCCGCATCCTCGGTGCCAATTTGCTGGCAGTAGCGCAGCAGGGTGCCAAGGGTCGCCATTTTGCGGAAGTCAACATCATTTTCGTAGATCCTATATTCCTGGGTGTATTTCATCTCTCTGCCCTCTATTCATCTGCATTGTTTTTGCACACAAATCTTTTTTATAGTATAACACAAGCCCCAGTTCATCACAAAGGACAAATCGGGGCTTATGTTTCAAATTGATTTTAAGCGGTGCCGGGCTGCTTAATAATTGTCCCGCACCTTTTTGCTCATCTTGCGCCAGATGTTAAAGCCGGAAATTGCAATAGCCCCCAGCAGGAACACCACGATCAGCCAGCCGCTGCCGGATTCATCGTAGCTCTTCATCTCACTCCATTTAGCGTCCATTTCGGCGTTGATGTCATCCGGCAAGGTCACAAAGACTTCCGCCTTATTCATCACTTCATCGCTGGGGTAAGCGATCGGGCTGTACTTCAAATCATCGTCCAGCCGCTCCCACACTTCGGTGATGGGGGTGGAGTAGCCGATGAAGTCACAATTCTGGTAGCCGACATCCGGTTCACACATAAAGTTGATGAACATTTCGGCGGCTTCCTTATGTTTGCTGGAAGCCGGGATGCACATGCTGTCCACAAAGAAGTTGACGCCCTCCTCCGGCGAAACGAACGCCAGATCCGGGTTTTCATCGATCATGGTCAGGGCATCGCCCGCATAATACGGGGCCATGGCAGCTTCGCCGCCCTCCATTTTATCGAAGATCTCATCCATAACATAGGCCTGCACCACAGATTTCTGAGCCTGCAGTTCCTTCATTACGTCGTCTACTTCTTCCACGCTGGAGGGGTTCAGCGAAAGGCCCATCTTTTTAGCTGCAATAGCGTAAGCATCGCGGGAGTTATTGAACATCAGCACATTACCGGCGTACTCCACATCCCACAGGTCCGCCCAGGATGTGGGCGGTTCTTCCACCATGGTGGTGTTATAAATAATGCCGGTGGTGCCCCAGGTATACGGCACACTGTAAGTGTTATCAGGGTCATAGCTCCAGCCGAGGTAATTCTCGCCGATGTTGGCCATATTGGGGATGTTATCGTAATCCAGCTCGGCCAGCATGTTTTCGGCAATCATTTTGCCCACCATGTAGTCAGACGGCACGATCACATCATAACTGGCGCCGCCGGATTTCATTTTGGCATACAGGCTCTCGTTGGAGTCAAAGGTGGTATAGTTGACCTTGATACCGGTCAGGTCCTCGAAGGCCGAAATCACGTTCACGCTGTCATCGGAACCATCCGAGATATACAGGCCCCAGTTATACACGTTCAGGGTCAGATGGTCGTTGGCAAAGCGGGTCCAATCGTAATCGGCAGAAACCGAGATATCCTCGTTGACCTCCAGCATCTCCCCTTCCGCTGCAAAAGCAGGCAGGGTGCAGGCAAGGCTTAGGGCTGCGCACAAGGCAGCGCTGACAACCGCGCGGGTAAACTGTTTCATCTCTGCTTACCCCCTTTACTGTTCGGCCGCAGCGCGGCGGATGGCCTTCTGGTTACGCTTGTAGGCGCGGGAATCCATAGCGTTGGAGGTAAGAATGATTGCCAGAATGACCAGGAATATGATGGCAGACAGCGCGTTGATCTCCGGGCTGACCTTTTTGCGGGTCATGGAGTAGATGGCAATGGGCAGGGTCTGCATGGTGCCACAGTTGAAGTAGGAGATCATGAAGTCATCAATGGAGTAAGTCAGGCAGATCAAAAATGCCGACATGATGGCCGGGCTGAGCTGCGGCAGAATGACCTTGAAGAACGCCTGGCGCGGGGTGCAGCCCAGGTCCAGGGCGGCATTGTACAGGCTGCCGTCCAGCTGGCGCAGCTTGGGGCCGACATTAAAAATAACATACGGCACATTGAACGTAATGTGCGCAATCAGCAGGGTGATCCAGCCGAACACTCCATTCTCGCCGCCAATGCCCATTTTTTGCACGATGACGAACAGCAGCATGAGGGAAACGCCGGTGATGATTTCCGGGTTGACAACCGGGACATAACTGATGTTATTGATAATCAGCTGTGCCTTGCGGCTCATGGAGTTGATGCCGATGGTGGCCAGGGTCCCCAGCACCGTGGCAATGATAGCCGAAACAAATGCCAATACCAGCGAAAGCCCCAAAGCGGAAAGGATCATCTCGTTATGGAACAGGCTGGCATACCATTTTAAGGAAAAACCGGTAAATACCGCACGGCTCTTATTTTCGTTAAAGCTGTAGGCGATGAGGACCGCGATGGGCAGGTACATAAACCCGAACACCAGCACCAGGTAGGTGCGCTGCAGCAAATGCTTATACTGTGTTTTCATTACATCACACCCTCCATTTCCTCTTCATCAAAGCTGGAGGTAAAGCTCATGCAGAGCAGAACGATCACCATCAGCACAAGGCTCATGGCAGAGCCGAGATTCAGGTTGTAAGAGTTGCCAAGGAACTGCAGCTCGATCAAGTCGCCAATCAGCAGGTTAGCGCCGCCGCCCAGCATACGGCTGATAATAAAGGTGGAAACCGCCGGAACAAACACCATGGTAATGCCGGTGGCAATGCCGGGCTTGCTCAGCGGGATCAGCACGCGGCCTAAAATCTGGAACACATTGGCTCCCAGGTCCTGCGCAGCTTCCACCACAGAATTGTCGATCTTGGTCATGGCGGTGTACAGCGGCAGGATCATATATGGCAGGTAGTTATACACCATGCCCAGTACCACGGCGCCGGAGGTATTGATCATATTAAAGGGGCCGATGCCGAACAGGCCCAACAGCTTGTTGATCAGGCCGTTTTTTTCCAGCAGGGTCATCCACGCATAGGTGCGCAGCAAAAAGTTCATCCACATGGGCAGCATGACCAGCATCAGCATAATATGCTGTTTATTGGCGCGCAGCCGGCTGAGGAAATACCCCACCGGGAACGCCAGCACCAGGCAGATGATGGTAGCCTCCGCCGCAAGCAGCAGGCTGCGGCCAAAAACCGAGGCGTACCGCCCAATGCTGGTCAGGTTGGCAAGGGTAACCTGGCCGTCACTGTTGGTCAGGGCATACCACACAACAATGCCCAGCGGCACCACAATAAACAGGACCATCCACACCAGGTACGGTGCGGCAGCCCAGCGCGAAGCTTTGGAACGCAGCATCCCATCACACCTCCTCGCGGGACATGATGTGAATTTCATCCGGGCCAATGTTCATGCCGATCAGCTCGCCCGGCTGGCTGGCCTGGGTGGAGTGGATCAGCCATTCTTTGCCTTCCACGTCAACGTGCATTTCAAAATGCACGCCCTTGAAGATCACCTCGCGCACAAGGCCGGTCAGCTTGCCGGCGGACGGCGGAACGATATCCACGTCCTCCGGGCGGATAACCACCTGCACCGGCTCGCGCGGCTTAAAGCCGCGGTCCACGCAGGCAAATTCCTGCCCGCCAAAGCTGACAAGGAAGTCTTTTTCCATAATGCCGTCCACAATGTTGGAATCTCCGATGAACTTGGCAACAAAGGCATTGCGCGGCTCGTTATAAATATCCTGCGGGCTGCCGATCTGCTGGATGTTGCCCTTGTTCATGACAACAACGGTATCGGACATGGTCAGGGCTTCTTCCTGGTCGTGGGTAACGTACACAAAGGTAATATTCAACTCACGCTGCAGGCGTTTGAGTTCCAGCTGCATTTCCTTGCGCAGCTTCAGGTCCAAAGCACCAAGCGGTTCGTCCAGCAGCAGAACACGGGGCTGGTTGACCAGGCTGCGGGCAATGGCCACGCGCTGCTGCTGGCCGCCGGACAACTGGTTGATGCTGCGGCGCTCAAAGCCGCGCAGGCCCACGGTTTCCAGCATTTCCAGCACTTTGGGGCGGATGGTTTCCTCCGGCAGCTTTTTCAGCCGCAGGCCAAAGGCCACGTTCTCGTACACGTTCAGGTGCGGGAACAGTGCGTATTTCTGGAACACGGTATTCACCTGCCGCTTATACGGCGGTACCGAGGCGATATCCTTGCCATCGAAAAAGACATTGCCCGATTTTGGGGTAATAAACCCGGCGATCACACGCAAGGTGGTTGTTTTGCCGCAGCCGGAAGGGCCAAGGAACGTAACAAACTCCTTATCGTGGATGTCAAGGGAAAGTTCGTCCAGGATTCTTTCCCCGTCAAAATCGACGACAATGTCTTTCAGTGATACAATTTCATTCATTTTTACTGCATCCCCCTTTGCGGAATTTAGTCCCACCTCGGGCCTCCTTGATGCCGGCTCGCCGGCTTTTCCCGGTGGGTCAGCGCCAATTATGCCGCCCCGCAAAAGGTTTGTTACACCACCGCAAACGCGGCAGCTGCAGCAGCACATACAACGCCAATGTGTTCTGATGTTTAACAGATGCAACACACAAGCTTCATTATACATTGTTTTGGGGGGCTGTCAACAATTATTTCACATTTTTCCGGTTTTTTACATGGGGATGACAAAAAGTTAGCTTGTTTCCTGTCTTGCTCCACCGTTTTTTCCCTGTCCGTCCGGTATTATCCCCTGTTCTCCCGCTGCCGTCTGCATCAAAATTAACAGGTGTCGTTCGCAGTTATTTTTGTCATTTCACACCACAGGGGCGCGCATTGTGCGCCCGCGACCGTTTACAATATTTCAGGGTAAAATGCCACTTTCTGCCCGCCATGCAGGCCGATGACGAGTATCGGCCCCTACAAATAAATTTTATGCCCGGTGCTTTCCCTGTAAGGTAAGTAACCCCATTATTTCTGCCGGGCAAAATGCAGATTTTTAATACCAAAAATACCCGTACAGCTTTCAGGCTGTACGGGTATTTGCATTTTATTGGTGATTCAGCAGTGTTAAGCCCTAAATCGCTTAGAAAGCAACCTTCTTGGCAATGTATTCTTTCAGCTCGCTGATGGGCATACGGATCTGCTCCATGGTGTCGCGGTCACGCACGGTCACGCAGTTATCGGCTTCCACCTTGTCATCGCCGACAGTCTGGAAGTCCACGGTGATGCACAGCGGGGTGCCGATCTCATCCTGGCGGCGGTAACGCTTGCCGATGGAACCGGCATCGTCGTAATCCACCATAAAGTCCTTGGCCAGCTCGTTGCGGATCTCCATGGCCTTATCGCCCAGCTTTTTGGACAGAGGCAGCACAGCGCACTTGAACGGTGCCAGGAACGGATGCAGGTGCAGCACGGTACGCACATCCTCCTTGCCCTTGGAGTCGGTCAGATGCTCTTCATCATAAGCTTCGCACAGGAAAGCCAGTGCCACACGGTCACAGCCCAGGGAAGGCTCAATGACATAAGGAATGTAATGCTCGTTGGTTTCGGGGTCAAAATATTCCAGGCTCTTGCCGGATGCTTCCTGATGGCGGCCCAGATCGTAATTGGTACGGTCTGCAATGCCCCACAGCTCACCCCAGTCGGTGAACGGGAAAGCGTACTCGATATCGGTGGTGGCGCGGCTGTAGAAAGCCAGCTCGGCAGGCTCATGGTCGCGCAGGCGCAGGTTTTCCTTGTTGATGCCCAAGGACAGCAGCCACTTTTCGCAGTAGTCTTTCCAGTAGGCGAACCAATCCAGGTCGGTGCCCGGCTTGCAGAAGAACTCGCATTCCATCTGTTCGAACTCGCGGGTACGGAAGGTGAAGTTGCCCGGCGTGATCTCATTGCGGAACGCCTTGCCCACCTGGCAGACGCCAAACGGCAGCTTGCGGCGGGTGGTACGCTGGATGTTGGCAAAGTTGACGAAAATGCCCTGTGCGGTTTCGGGGCGCAGATAGCAGGTAGAGGAAGAATCCTCGGTTACGCCGATGGCCGTTTTGAACATCAGGTTAAACTTGCGGATGGGGGTAAAGTCATGCTTGCCGCACACAGGGCAGACAACTTCAGGATGGGTGGCAATAAATTCATCCATCTGGTCAAAGGTCATGCCGTCCACATCCACGTTCTGGCCCTGCTCGCAGTCGGCAATCAGCTTGTCCGCACGGTTGCGGCTCTTGCAGGCGCGGCAGTCCACCAGCGGGTCGCTGAAGTTGCCCACATGGCCGGTGGTGACCCAGGTCTGCGGGTTCATCAGGATAGCGGCATCCAGGCCGACGTTGTAGGGGCTTTCCTGCACAAACTTTTTCATCCATGCTTTTTTGACGTTGTTTTTGAACTCAACGCCCAGGGGGCCGTAGTCCCAGCTGTTGGCAAGGCCGCCGTAAATTTCGCTGCCAGGGTAGATGAAACCACGGTTTTTGCACAGGTTGACGATCATGTCCAGGGTCTTTTCGCTGTTCTTCATTTTCTAACTCCTTCCGCATGGCTGGCTGCCACACAAAGCGATTTAACCGGCGCACGGTGCGCCGTCAGGCCTTTATTATAGCACGGGCCGCGGGCAGTGGCAACACTGCCGCCAAAAAAGCCGGAACAAATTTGGCACAACTGCTGAATTATGGCAATACCGCATAATTCTAAGTGCCGATACGGCGAGCGAGGTGCGGCAGATGCTAAGCCAAAAGCGCAGATAATACTGGATGTCTTATCGAGCATTTTGGCAACGCAGATGCCGTGCCGCAGCCGCCGGAGCGGTGCTTAAGCCGCAAGGCGGGAATTGTGCGGTGTTGCCTTATATCAATGCTCTCTGCACGTCACAAAATTTCAGCCGCAATCTGCCTGGCCAGCTGCAGCACCATTTTGCGGTCCCGCAGTGCGGGGTCCACTGCAATCAGGCGCTGCAATTCTTCCCGCACGCGGGGGATTTTGCGCGCTGGAATGCCAATGCGGGCCATTTCTTCCACACTGATGGGCAGCACGATGCTGCTGTCCGCCTTGCCGCGGAACGGTTGCGGGTTAGTGCCCCAAACAAAAAGGTGATGTTTCATTGGGTACCTCCTGGATGCCTTTGGGCTGACATTTTTGGTTATTATAGCAGAAATTTTCAAAAAAGTGTTTATTTTGCAGCGAAAAACCTTTATAATATAAAAATCATAGCGCCATGCGCCAAACGAACTGATTGCCAGGCTGGCAGCTGCGGCTGCGCCTGATTTTTTTGAGGTGAAACTTATGTCTTTTATCGGCAGCTATAATCCCCATTTGCTTGATGGTGTGCAGCATGTGCATTTTATCGGCTGCGGCGGTTCCGGAACCTATCCCCTGATCCAGATCCTGCACAGCCGCGGGCTGACCATTTCCGGCAGCGATGTGGAAGAAACCAAGATCACCAAGGCCGAGCGCGCCATGGGCGTGACAGTATATCTGGAGCATGACGCCGCCCATTTGGGCGATGCCCAGCTGGTGGTTCACAGCGCCGCCATCCATGATGAAAACCCTGAGCTGAAAGCTGCCCGCGCCCGCGGCATTCCCGCCGTGGAGCGCAGCGTGATGCTGGGTTATGTCAGCCGCATGTATTCCCACAGCGTCTGCGTTTCCGGCACCCACGGCAAAACCACCACCACCGGCATGATCACGACCATGCTGGAACTGGCCGGCAAAGACCCCGCCGCCGTAATCGGCGGCAAGCTGCCACTGATCGGCGGTTACGGCAAAGCTGGCCACGGCGATGACGTTGTGATCGAAGCCTGCGAATACAGTGAGACCTTCCTGCATCTGACCCCGTTTATAGGCGTTATTTTGAACATTGATAACGATCACCTGGAGTATTACGGCACGATGGGCCGTCTGAAGATGGCGTTCCAGAAGTTTGCCCTGCTTTCCCGCACGGTCGTGTTCAACATGGACGACCGCAACACGGTGGATGTGGTCAACTCCATTGACCGCCCGGTGCTCTCTTTCGGCATCAATGAGGAAGCCCGCTTCCGCGCAGTGAACATTCAGGAATACCGCCCCGGTTTCTATGAATTTGACGTTCTGGAGCTGGGCGAGCAGTTTGCCCACATCAAGCTGGGTGTTCCGGGCTACCACAACATTTACAATGCGCTGGCCATGTGCTGCTGCGTGCGCCCGCTGGGCCTGCAGCCCGCCGATGCCGAGCGCGCCGCGGCAGAGTTTCACGGCACCGGCCGCCGGTTTGAGATTAAGGGCGAATGCAACGGTGCCCCCGTGGTAGATGATTATGCCCACCACCCCACCGAGCTTGCCGCCACCATGGCAACCGCCAAAAAGATGGGCTACAAGCGCATTATCGCTGTGCACCAGCCGTTCACCTACAGCCGCACCAAGGCCCTGATGGATGACTTTGCTGCCGTGCTGCGCCAGGCCGACCAGTGCGTGCTGCTGCCGATCATGGGCAGCCGCGAGGTTGACGACGGCAGTGTGAAGAGCGAGGACCTGGCTGCCAAGATTCCCGGCAGCATTGTGGTTGACGGGCTGGAAAGCGCTGCCAACTGGGTCAAGCAGAACGCCCGCGAAGGCGACCTTGTGGTTTGCATGAGCTGCGGCGATCTGTACAAAGCCTGTGATATGATGGTGGGCAAGGCGTAAAATTTATGCTGCGCCACCATGCCGTTATCGCTATATAGACGCTATTATCCCATAAAATAATAATATCTGCCTGTTTTCCCGGTATGATGCGGGGAAGCGGGCAGATTTTTTGTTGGTGTATTCCGTTTTTATTTTTGGATTGCATTTAAGGCAACACCGCATAATTCCCGCCTTACGGCTTAAGCACCGCTCCGGCGGCTGCGGCACGGCATCTGCGTTGCCAAAATGCTCGATAATACACAAAGTATTATCTGCGCTTTTGGCTTAGCAGCTGCCGCACCTCGCTCGCCGTATCGGCACTTAGAATTATGCGGTATTGCCTTAAGGCGTTTTTCTTCGTGTTTTGGTTTCCAATATTTGCAGCGTTCCGGAACGGTCAAGACCGTTCCCTACAGAATGTTTTGGGGCGCATTGCTAACTTGCAAAATATCCGTAGGGCGCTGCGCCCGCAGGCGCGTTTCGGATAGGCGGCTCTTAGGCCGGAGATGGATGCCCTCATCCTGCCGCGGAGAAACCTTGCCGACTGCACATTATATTTTGCAACACCCCTAAACCCCATTTGTAGGGGCCGATGCTCGCCATCGGCCCGCCGGGCTGCCTGCACTGCTCCCTGTCCACTGACCACTACCCACTCTCTCACGATGCGCACGCCGCCACATCCCCCATTGTCAGGGTAATGTGTCCGTCCGGAGCGGCATCCGCCACAAACAACACGCCGGGGCGGGCGGTACCGGCGGAAATGCGGTCGGCCAGGGCCTGCTCCACGGCGCGGCTCACCTTGCGGCGCAGCTCCCGCGCACCATAGGCGGGTACGGTATCACCTGCCAGCGCCGCGGCAGCCGCCGGGGTATGGCGCAGGGTGTAGCCCTGGCGGGCGGCGCGTTCTTCCAGCTCGCAGAGCAGGCGATCCGCGATCGCGGCCAGCTGGGCGGGGCCAAGCGGGTCGAACAACACCACATCGTCCAGGCGGCCCATCAGCTCCGGGCGGAAATAATCTTTGGCTTCCTGTAATGCCTTTTTGCCGCGGCGGGCGGTTTCTTCGGCGGCAGCGCCGAAGCCCAGCGGGCTGGCCTGCCCCGCCAGGCAGCGCGCCCCCAGGTTGGAGGTGAGCAGAATGATCGTGTTGGAAAAATCCGCCTTGCGCCCCTGGGCATCGGTCAGGATGCCATCTTCCAAAATCTGCAGCAGAATATTCTGGATATCGCTGTGGGCCTTTTCAATTTCATCAAACAGCACCACGCTGTAGGGGCGGCGGCGCACGGCCTCGGTCAGCTGGCCGCCCTCATCGTGCCCCACATAGCCCGGCGGTGCGCCGATCAGCCGTGCCACCGTGTGCTGCTCCATATATTCGCTCATATCAAACCGCAGCAGGGCTTTTTCGCTGCCAAACCAGCTTTGGGCCAGGGTACGGGCCAGTTGGGTTTTGCCTACGCCGGTGGGACCTAAAAACAGCATTGCGCCAATGGGGCGGCCAGCTTCCCGCAGGCCGGTGCGGCTGCGCCGGATAGCCGCCGCCACGGCATGCACCGCGCGCGGCTGACCAATCACCTGCGCGGCAAGGCGGGCTTCCAGCTGGTCCAGGCGCACACGCTCCGCCTCCCCTACCCGCTCGGCGGGCACGCCGCTGGCCTTGCCCACCACCTTGGCAATTTCCGCCGAGGTCAGCACCGGCATTTTGCTGCCTGGCAGCATGGATTGCTCCCCGCCTGAAATCCGCAGCGCCGCGGCGGCTTCGTCCAACAGGTCAATGGCCTTGTCCGGCAGGTAGCGCCCCGGCAGGTAGCGCACGCTCAGCTCCACCGCGGCGCGGATAGCCTCCTGCGGGATGCGCACCCCGTGGTAGCGCTCATACCGGGGCATCAGGCCAGTTAAAATTTTTTCCGCCTGCTGTGGGGCCGGTTCCTCAATATTCACCATGCCAAAGCGGCGGTCAAGGGCGGAGTCCTTCTGGATGGTCTTGCGGTATTCCTCCGGTGTGGTCGCACCGATGAGCTGGATTTCCCCGCGGGCCAGCATCGGCTTTAAGATACTGGCCGCATCGATCGCGCCTTCCGCCGCACCGGCCCCGGCGATCACATGGATCTCGTCAATAAACAGAATGGTGGAACGGTCGCGGTAAAGCTCTTCCAGCAGGTTTTTGAACCGCTCCTCAAAATCACCGCGGTACTTGGTGCCCGCCACCATGGACGCCATATCCAGCGCCAGCACCCGCTTGCCCTTTAAGCTGGGCGTTACCTGCCCGGCGGCAATGCGCTGGGCCAGGGCTTCGGCCAGGGCGCTTTTTCCCACGCCCGGCTCCCCCAAAAGGCATGGGTTATTCTTTTGGCGGCGGCACAAAATTTCGATCATGCGTTCCAGCTCATCATCCCGGCAAAGTACGGGATCCAGCTGGCCTTCCTGCGCAAGGCGGGTCAGGTCACGGCCATATTTCTCACTGGGGCGGCTGCCGCGGGTACTGCTCATGCGGGGGCTGCTGGGCAAAACCAGCTGGCCGGAAAGCTGGCGGCATTCCCGCGCGGCGCGTGGAACTTCCAGCCCAAGGCCCGCCAGCCACACGCTGGCCGTGCAGGCGGTATCTTCCAGCATGGCACAGAGCAGGTGTTCGTTCTCCGCTTTGTTCACGCGGGCGGCATGGGCCCCCAGAACAGCGAATTCCAGCGCCTTGCGGCTTTCGGGCGCAAGGTCCCGGTCGCGCAGGTGCAGCGGGCGGCCCGTGCAGGCCCGCTGGGAGGCACAGGCCGAAAGTGCCGTTACCGTGATCTGTTTGCGGCGCAGAAACTCCACCGCAGTGCCCCGCCCGGTTTGCAGCATGGCAAGCAGCAGGTGCCCGGTATCCACCGCCGTACACCCCTGCCGGCCTGCGATGGTGATCGCGGTGGCGACGGTGCGCCGTGCGGCGCGGGTTAAACCTTTATGATAATAAAACATAGTGACCTCTGCCCTCCTACATGTTGCAGCGTTGCGGGTTGCCCCACTGCAAGTATAGGCGGGCAGGGTGCAAATAATCATCGAAACCGGGCAAGGCGCTGCCATCCGGCCTGTTTTTGTGGCTGGCCGCAAAAAATATTGGTTTCATTGGTTTTATTGCGTTTTTCAACTTGGCATTTAGACGCATCTGTTGTATGATTAAAAAGTATGCTCTGTTTTAGGGCAATACCGCATAATTCTAAGTGCCGATACGGCGAGCGAGGTGCGGCAGATGCTAAGCCAAAAGCGCAGATAATACTGGATGTCTTATCGAGCATTTTGGCAACGCAGATGCCGTGCCGCAGCCGCCGGAGCGGTGCTTAAGCCGTAAGGCGGGAATTGTGCGGTGTTGCCTTAGGCATATAATTTGATATTACAAAAAGGTTGGTGCGTTCATGCGGAACATGCTGCGGTTTTTGAAAGGATACGAGAAAGAATCCATCCTTGCCCCGCTGTTCAAAATGCTGGAAGCCTGCTTTGAGCTGTTGGTTCCCCTTGTGGTGGCCAACATCATTGATGTGGGCATCAAAAACGGGGATTTGGCTTATATTGGCAAGCAGTGCGGCTTGATGGTGCTGCTTGCGGTTGTGGGTATGGCATCCAGCCTGACGGCGCAGTATTTTGCCGCCAAGGCCGCGCTGGGCTATGGCACGGCGCTGCGCGGGGCGCTGTTCCGCCACATTGATACCCTCTCTTACACGGAGCTGGACGGCATCGGCACGCCCACGCTGGTCACCCGCATGACCAGCGATGTGAACCAGCTGCAAAACGGCGTAAACATGACGCTGCGCCTTTTGCTGCGCTGCCCGTTTATTGTCATCGGCGCGCTGATTCTGGCGTTTGTCATCAGCCCCACCATGGGGTTCTGGTTCGTGCTGGTCACGCTGGCCATCTCGCTGGTGGTCTGGCTGATCATGCGGGTGACGGTGCCCCAGTACCGCGCCGCCCAGAATACGCTGGACAAAGTGACCCTGCTGACCCGCGAAAATTATGTGGGTGCCCGCGTGGTGCGCGCCTTTGCACGGCAGGATGACGAAATTGCGGATTTTACCGCCGTGAACGACAAACTGAAAACTTTCCAGCTGACCGCCGGGCGCATTTCCGCTTTGATGACCCCGCTGACCTATCTCATCGTCAACCTGGGCGTGATCGCCATCCTGATGCGCGGCGGGCTGCAGGTAAACAGCGGCGCGCTGACCCAGGGCGAGATCATTGCCCTAATCAACTATATGAACCAGATCCTTATCAACCTGCTGCGCATTGCCGATCTGGTGGTTTCTGTCACCCGCGCACTGGCCAGCGGCATCCGTGTTTCGGAGATTCTGAACACCAAATCCACGATGACCGACCCCGCCGCGGCCGCCCTTGCCCCGGCAGCGGGCGCCCCGGCCGTTGCATTTGACCATGTGGGCTTTACCTACCACGGTGCCGGTGCCCCCAGCCTGACGGACATCAGCTTTGCCGCCCAGAACGGCCAGACCATCGGCGTGATCGGCGGCACGGGCAGCGGCAAATCCACCCTGATCAACCTGATTCCCCGCTTTTATGACTGCACCAGCGGCAGCGTTGAACTGTTTGGCCATGCCGTGCAGCAGTACGGCTTTGCCCAGCTGCGCCAGATGATCGGCATTGTGCCGCAGCGCGCCGTGCTGTTTACCGGCACCATCCGGGACAACATGCAATGGGCCTGCCCCGATGCCACCGATGAGCAGATCTGGCAAGCCCTGGAGATTGCCCAGGCGGCGGACTTTGTGCGCGGCAAGCCCAAAGGGCTGGATGAACCGGTGGAGACCGCCGGGCGCAATTTCAGCGGCGGCCAGCGCCAGCGCCTGACCATTGCCCGCGCGCTGGTGCCTCACCCCCAGGTACTGATTTTGGACGACAGTTCCTCCGCCCTGGATTTTGCCACGGACGCTGCTTTGCGCAAAGCGCTGAAAGAGCAGACCCATGGCATGACGGTATTTATTGTTTCCCAGCGTGCTTCCGCTGTGCAGCGTGCGGACCGCATTCTGGTGCTGGATGACGGCAATCTGGTTGGCAGCGGCACCCATGCCAACCTGCTGAAAACCTGCGATGTTTACCGCGAGATCTGCCTGAGCCAGCTGAGCCGCGAGGAGGTGGAAAAGACCTTATGAGCAATGCAAAGAAAAAGCGTGTTTCCCTGCGGGGCAGTAAAGGCACCATTCAGCGCGTGTTAAAGCTGATCCAGCCGTACCGCGGTTTGGTGCTGTTCACCCTGCTGCTTGCCGCCGTTACCGTTCTTACCACGCTGTACGCCCCCATTCTTTCGGGCCGCGGCGTGGACCTGATTGTGGGCCAGGGCAATGTCAACTTCCCTGCCCTGGGCAAGATTGCCATCCAGTTTGGCGTTACCGTGTGTGTCACCTCCATCTGCCAGTGGCTGATGAACATGGTGAACAACCGCATCACCTTCCAGGTGGTGCGCGACATCCGCGTGCAGGCGTTCCAGCACATGGAGATTTTACCCCTGAGCTATATGGATGCCCACAAGCCCGGCGACGCCATCAGCCGCATCAACACCGATGTGGAGCAGTTCAGTGACGGCCTGTTGATGGGCTTTACCCAGCTGTTCACCGGCATTCTGACCATTGTGGGCACTTTGGGCTTTATGCTTTCCATTGACTGGCGCATTACCCTGATCGTTGTGGTTCTCACCCCGCTTTCCATCTTTGTGGCAAAGTTCATTGCGGAGCATACCTATGATATGTTCCGCGTACAGAGCGAGACCCGCGCCGAGCTGACCGGTCTGGTGGACGAGCTGATCGGCAACGAGCATCTTGTCCGCGCCTTCGGTTACGAAAGCCGCGCCGAGGAGCGCTTTGACAAGATCAACGCCGATCTGCAGATCTGCGGCGTAAAGGCCACCTTCTTTTCCTCCATCACCAACCCTGCCACCCGCTTTGTCAACGCGCTGGTGTATGCGGCGGTCGGCGTGGTGGGCGCGCTGGTTGCCATTGGCGGCGGCATTACGGTCGGCGAGCTTTCGGTTCTGCTGAACTATGCCAACCAATACACCAAGCCGTTCAATGATATTTCCGGCGTTATGACCGAGCTGCAGAACGCCCTGGCCTGTGCGCAGCGTGTGTTCGACTTTATTGACGAAGACCCCATCCTGCCCGATGCCCCCGATGCCGTTACCCTGCCCCACGGTGCAGGCAGTGTGGAGTTTGAGCATGTCAAGTTCCGCTATGTGCCGGATGTGCCCTTGATTGAAGACATGAACCTGCGCGTTCAGCCCGGCCAGCGCATTGCCCTTGTCGGCCCCACCGGCTGCGGCAAAACCACCCTGGTCAACCTGCTGATGCGCTTTTACGAGATCAACGGCGGCACCCTGAAGGTGGACGGCCACCCCATTGACACCGTAACGCGGGATTCGCTGCGCGGCAACCTGGGTATGGTCTTGCAGGAAACCTGGCTGAAAGCCGGTACTGTGGCAGATAACATTGCTTACGGCAAGCCGGACGCCACCCGCGAGGAGATCATCGACGCCGCCAAGCGTGCCCGCGCCCACAGCTTTATCTGCCGCCTGCCCCAGGGCTATGATACCGTAATTGCCGAGGACGGCGGCAACATCAGCCAGGGCCAGAAGCAGCTGCTTTGCATTGCCCGTGTTATGCTACGCAAGCCGCCCATCCTGATTCTGGACGAAGCAACCTCCAGCATTGATACCCGTACCGAAGTGCTGGTTCAGGATGCCTTTGAGGAACTGATGAAAGGCCGCACCAGCTTTATTGTGGCGCACCGCCTTTCCACCATCAAAAACGCCGATCAGATCCTTGTGATGAAAGCCGGCAACATTATTGAGCGCGGCACCCACGAGGAGCTGCTGGCCAGGGGCGGCTTTTACGCCAACCTGTATGCAAGCCAGTTTGCCAAGGCATAACGCCTGCCCCGCTGCATAACCCCAACTAAGGCAACACCGCACAATTCTCGCCTTACGGCTTAAGCACCGCTCCGGCGGCTGCGGCACGGCATCTGCGTTGCCAAAATACTCGATAATACACAAAGTATTATCTGCGCTTTTGGCCTAGCAGCTACCGCACCTCGCTCGCCGTATCGGCACTTAGAATTATGCGGTATTGCCCTAAATATCAAATGGCCCGGCTGCAAATGCAGTGCGGGCCGTTATTTTTAGTTTTGCTGTATATCCTGTACGTCATCGGCGGATTTTGTTTGACGCAGACAGACGCAGGGATTATAATAAATGCGGTGTAATTTGCCGGAATTTGTCACAGCCTGGCGTTCCGGCTCAAGGTGCAGTCATACGCTGCCCTGCAAGTAGAGAGGAAAAGAGGAATATTTATGTCCAAAACGTCCATTCCCAAAAACTATCATGATCTTTTGGGCCTGTACGATACCCAGCGGGCCATCGGCATCATCAAAACCATCTTTCAGGAAAAGCTGTGTGCCGCCCTGCACCTGAAGCGCGTGACCGCCCCGCTGTTTGTTTTGAACGGCAGCGGCCTGAACGATGATCTGAATGGCGTGGAGCGCCCCGTCAGCTTTGATGTACCCTGCCTGGATGAGCGCGCTGAAGTTGTGCACAGCCTGGCCAAATGGAAGCGCTATGCCCTTGCTGAGTATGGGTTCCGCCCCGGCCAGGGCCTTGTGACCGACATGAACGCCATCCGCCGCGACGAAGAGCTTGACAACCTGCACAGCATTTATGTAGACCAGTGGGACTGGGAGAAGGTCATCACCGCGAAGGACCGCACCCTGCCCTTTTTGCAGGAAACCGTGCGCGATATTGTGGATGCCGTTTGCTCCACTGCGGACGAGCTGCGCTGGAAGTTCCCGGAACTGAAAGCCATCCGCCTGACCCGTGAGCCGACCTTTATCACCACCCAGGAGCTGGAAGACCTGTACCCCGACCTGACCCCAAAAGAGCGCGAAAACGCCTTTACCCGCGCCCATGGCACCGTCTGCATCATGCAGATCGGCGGCCAGCTGAAAAGCGGCATCCGCCACGATGGCCGTGCCCCTGACTATGATGACTGGACGCTGAACTGCGATATTCTGTTCTGGCACAAAGCGCTGGGCTGTGCACTGGAGCTTTCCAGCATGGGCATCCGTGTGGACCCGGCCGCCATGACCCGCCAGCTGGAAGCCGCAGGCTGCCCGGAGCGTGCGGAACTGCCGTTCCACAAAATGTTGCTGGAAGGCAAGCTGCCCCTGACGATGGGCGGCGGCATTGGCCAGAGCCGCCTGTGCATGTTGCTGCTGGGCAAGGCCCACATCGGCGAAGTGCAGGTCAGCCTGTGGGATGCCGAGACCAAAGCCGTGTGCGAGCGCGCTGGTGTGCAGCTGCTGTAATATTTGCAGTGGGCGACCTTCTTGATGCCCCGGACAAGCTGTTACGGCTTTGGGAGAATAGCCCAAAGTGCTTTGCAGGTCGGCCATCTCCGCCTGAGAGCTGTCCCTGCGGTCCGTTTTGCCCCAAAGGCATCCCCCTTCTCCAAACGAATCAGTCGCCCTAAATAAAAACGTAATCCCTCGGATTCTATACGATCCGGGGGATTTTAACATTTCTGCGGCAAGCCAGGCCCTCTATGGCCAGGAACAAGGGTCTGCCACAAAATCTTCAATTACATCCATCAAATGGATGGGTTCCAGCTGCCCCTGTGTGCACAGCTGCGCCAGGCGCCGTGCCTGTTGGGCATTGGTGCAAATATCTGGGACAAATGCAATCTGCCGCCAGCCATCCGGTACCCGCTTTTGGGCCGCAATTCCAAAAGCAGTATAGCGGCCAAGTTCACAGCTGAACAGGGTTTGTTCCACCGCAAGATACTGGTAAATCGTTCTCGGCCCCCTTCCACAGCCCAAACAGTTTCCCCACCATACCGCAGACATCCATTTTTTAACAGTTCTTACAATTCTTGACAAATTATAAAAGTCATATTAAAATAGTGGCATGTTTTGCGGCGCATTTCGGGATGCTTCCTGCCGGGGGATCACGTTGCCCCTGGCAGCGGTGGGGTCTTTCCTGTTTCCCCATCGCCTTATGGAAACATTATGTGAATTGTAGCAGAGGCTGCCGGAATTGTAAATCATCAAATCTGAGAAACGCCCTTTTAGGCTTTCCCAGATTTGGGAAATGGAGGAGGTTCATGCAAGAATCTATTGTGGAAACGTTGAAAAATATGAAATCCGAACAAAACCTGACCCTGCAGCAAATCTCCAGTGCAAGCGGGGTGCCCCTCAGCACCGTAAACCGCATTTTGAGCGGCCAGACCGAGAATCCCAGCTTCCGTGATGTCGCCGCGATCGTTGCCGCCATGGATGGCTCGCTGGATGCGATCACCGGCCTACAAAAGTTGGAGAGCGAAAACGGCCAGTTGCTGGATTCCAACGTGATGCAGCTGCTGCTTTCCATACAGAACTATTATGCCAAAACCCTGGACGCCACCCGTCAACAGTACATGCGGGAGCTTGAGAGCAAAGACAAGCAGTACCGGGATATCCTTACCGATAAAAACCGCTGGCTGCGCCGCATGTTTTTCTGCCTGATCGGCATGCTGGCTGTCATCTCGTTTTTGCTCATCGTTGATTTTATCAACCCCACCATTGGCGTTTTCCATCCCTGAGCCATTCGGCGGCCTGCCTTTTGCAAGGCGGCGTTCTTCCCTGTCTATATCTTACTTATCCCTGTTTTATTTTTCGGCACCGGCGGTGTACCTGCTTTCACCGCCGGTGCCTTTTTTCATCCTTTTTTGCTCCGCGATGCCTTGACGAAAGCCCTGATTTTTTCGTATAATAAAAAGGTTGTCGCCCAATAAAAACCTTTGCGGCGGGCGGCGGCAATTCATTGTAATTCATTGGAGGGTATCACGTTTTGAGCTTGAACACTGAAACTTTGAACACGATCCTTGCCCCGTATATCCGCAGCCTGACCGATGGCGAAACCGCAGAAAATGGCGTTTGGGAAGCCATCAACTGCTTTGGCACAAACTGGGATATCGACGCGGTGGATTTTCCCGCCATGTTTGCCCAGGCCACACAGCAGGCCCGTGCCGTGATGGACACGCCCGCCCTGCAGCCCATTGGCGGCATGCAGGCCCTGATGATGCGCCCCACGGAAGTTGAGCTTGTGCGCGAGTGTTTTCGCTGGCTGTTCAATGATGATGACGGTGACCTGAAAAAACGCCAGGGCCGCGTGGAAATGTTTGCCGACCAGGTCAACGGCCGTTTCCGCCGTTGCCTGCCGCGCATGGCCAAGTTCACTCAGACGGCCGGCAGCGCCGCGCTGTACCTGAGCCTGCTGGAGCCGGAGGATAACTACTTCTTTGTTCCCGCCGAAGCCAAAGCCTGGGCCGCCTATTTCGGCTATGACGAAGACTTTGGCACCGGCGCGGCCTTTAACCTGACCCAATATTACGCCATGTGCGATGACCTGCTGAACGAGCTGACCAAATACGATGAGCTGACCCGCCTGCACACCGAGCGGCTGAAAAACACCATGCACGGCATCAATGACCAGCTGCATCTGCTGGTGTATGATATCATGCACAGCGCCTATGTAAACGGCTATTACCCCAAGGGCTTTTCCCGCACGGCAACCGCCAAGGAACGCACCAAGGCCGTGAAACAGAAAGCCGAGCGCGCCGACCTGTGCATGCAGATCGCCGAAAAGGAGCAGAAATTGCAGGAGCTGCTGGCAAGCCCCACCGCCCTGCCCGACCTGACCGGCTGTGAAGTAACCCACAAGATGTTCGGCGTGGGCAAGGTACTGCCCTCTACGGATCAGTTCCTGGTGATCGACTTTAACGGCCAGCAGAAAAAGTTCAGCACCACCACCTCCATAACCAGCGGCTACCTGACTGCCAGCGACCCCGCCGTGATGGAGCAGATGCAGGACTACCAGGCATACACCAAAGAAAAAGACCAGTTGGAAAAAGAGCTGAAAACTATGAAGAGCAACTTGCTCAATATGGGCTAAGATCTGCTTCTCGTATTTGCCATTCAGTCCATCTCATTTTCCTGAATATACCGCCCCCCCGGCTCAGGGCTGACCCTGTGCCGGGGGTACTTTTTACCTTTTTGTGCTACAAAATATAGGATTGATACAAAAATATCCCGGCAGTTATAAAACTGCCGGGATATTTTGGAGCTGGCGACAGGAATCGAACCTGCAACCTGCTGATTACAAATCAGCTGCTCTGCCAATTGAGCTACGCCAGCACGGCTAAGAAATCCTTAGGTTGTATCTGAAAAGTCGAAAATATCGTCTATTTCTACAAACGTAGCCGGATTTTGCGTTAAAGAGCCTTAGATCCTGCTTGTGTTTGCGGAATATCCGTCATTTTCTTTGTTTTCAGATATACCTTAGGAATACCTAAGTATTCTAGCACATGTTGCGGCACCTTGTCAATGCCGAATTATGGGGCAGTAGCGCTCCGAACGGCGCTTATTCTGCCGCGGCCAGGGCGGCCTGCAGCGCGCAGTAATCTTCCAGCGTCAGCTGCTCCGGGCGCAGGCGGATATCCAACCCGGCGGCCTGCAATGCAGCGTTCACTTTAGCTTTGGAGATGCCCAGGCCGTTCGCCACGGCATTGGCCGCGGTCTTGCGCCGCTGAGAAAATGCTGCCCGGATCAGGCGGAACAGCCCGGCTTCGTCCCCGTTGGGCGGGGTAACAGGCGGTGTGGTGTGGACATCCAGCTGGATGACCGCGCTGGTCACTTTGGGGGCAGGGTAAAAGCTGCCCGGCTGCACAGTAAACAGCAGCTTGGGTTTGGCGTAATAAGCCACCGCATAGCTGATTGCCCCCGCCTCACGCGTGCCAGGGGCGGCACACAGGCGCTGTGCAGCCTCTTTCTGCACCATGACGGTAATGTTGCGGATGGGCAGTTTTTCTTCCAATAAGCGCATCAGAATGGGGCTGGTGATGTAATACGGCAGATTGGCGCAGACGGCAACGGGCTTATCACCAAATTCTTCCGCCAGTAGGGTGCGCAGGTCCACTTTCAGCACATCTTCCAGCACCAGCTTAAAGTTCTCGTACTCGGCCATTGTCTCGGCCAGGATCGGCGGCAGGCGCTTGTCCACTTCGATCGAAACCACCTTATCCGCGCGTTTGCACAGCTGTTCTGTCAGCACACCGATGCCGGGGCCGACTTCCAGCGCACCCCAGCCGGGGCCAATGCCGGCGGCTTCTGCAATGCGGGGGCAGATGCCGGGGTTGATGATAAAGTTTTGGCCGAACCCCTTGGAAAGTGCAAAGTCGTGCCGTGCGCACACATCACGAATGGTGGAAAGGTCCGTCAGGTTTGGCATGGGGCTGGCACTCCGTTTCTTCTTATACTGTGTTTAGGGCAATACCGCATAATTCTAAGTGCCGATACGGCGAGCGAGGTGCGGCAGATGCCAAGCCAAAAGCGCAGATAATACTGGATGTCTTATCGAGCATTTTGGCAACGCAGATGCCGTGCCGCAGCTGCCGGAGCGGTGCTTAAGCCGCAAGGCGGGAATTGTGCGGTGTTGCCTTAGGGTATATCTCAGGCTGGGTCTCCCCTGCCCGCTTACTGGCCATTGGCGCCGGAAATGGCATTGATAGCCTTGGTGATCTGGGGGTCGTTATCGACAGTAAAGTCGTAATAGCTGCTCTGTTCATCGTTGGTCAGGCTGGCGTCCACATCCGGGGTCAGGCCGGTGCCGTTCCAGTTTTTGCCCTCGTTATCCAGCAGAATGCCCACGGTGATTACCACCGCGCTGCCGTCCGAAAGGCTCTGCGGGTCGCTGAGCAGAACACCTTTGCCCGCCGTGGTGCTGCCCACGATGGTGGACCCGGCCATTTTACGCAGAGCGTTGGCAAACAGCTCCGCACCGGATGCCGTGCTGCCGTTGACCAGGCAGACCATGGGCAGGGTGATCTCGTTTTCGTCAGACATACGCAGGTCTGTCACATTGCCGCCCTTATCCTGGCTCTGGGCAATCAGACCGGAGGGCACGCAGTAATCTGTGGCAACAAGGGCAGCGTTCAGGTTTTCGCCGCTGTTATCGCGCAGGTCAAAAATCAGCGAGGTAGCCCCCTGGTTGGTCAGGCTGTTGACAGCATTGCGGAATTCCACCGCCGTGCCTGAGGTAAAGGAATCAATGCGCAGGTAGCCAACGCCGTTATCCATCAGGCGCACCGTGCTGATGCTGGGGGTGGTATAGTTGGCGTGGGTAATTTCAAAGCTCTGCTCTTCCCGCAGGGGGGTCAGGTATTTGATGTTGACGGTGCTGCCTTCCTCCCCCAACAGGGCGGAGGTCATGGCGGCGGTATCGCTCATGCTGCGGGTGCTGGTATCGCCGATAGCGGTGATAAAGCCGCCGACTTCCAGACCAACGTTGGTAGCGGGGGTGTTATCATACACACGGATGATGCGCGCATAGCCGGAGGACGGATCCTTGACAACGGCAACGCCAATGCCCATCAGGCGGCCATTGGCAAGACCGACTCTTTCACTGTAGGCCTTGGCGGAATAATAGCGGGCGTACCGGTCGCTGATGCCCAGCATATAGCCGGATGCAATGGTATCGTTCAGCGTATCATCGTTGATATCAAAGTACTCATTGGCGCGCACATAGCGGTCCACTTCGGACAGCTTGTTATACATGCGCTCCTTGTTTTTAACACTGGAAACCGTATTGTTGAACATGTTCATAGATACGGTCATGGTCATGGAAAAGGTCACGGCCATTGCAATCAGCGTGACGGTTGCGGCCACACCAAGACTGACTTTTTTGCTCATAGCGAAAATGTGCTCCCTTGCGTAAAAGTTGTGCGTTGCTGCCGGATCAAAGCAGTGCCATAAACGCCGTTGCGGCAAGGCTTGCCACCATCAAGACGGCGATCACCAGGCAGACAATGCGCACAACAAGCTTATGCTTTTGCTGGTTCATCGAAATTGATCTCCTTCAGGCTGTCAGGCCTAAGGCATAACTGAAAATAAAGTGTCGGCTGGCGCTTTTTCAGCTACACCATAACATTAGTGCGGAACATAGTTCAGCGGGTTGGTGCGCGCACCGTTCACACGCAGTTCCAGGTGCAGGTGGTTACCGGTGGAGTTGCCGGTGGTGCCAACATAGCCGATGACATCCCCCTGCGAAACGCTCTGGCCCACACTGACCGGCGGGGTGCTGTTCATGTGGGCGTACAGGGTAGCATAGGTGTTTCCCTGGTCGTCGGTGCCGTGGTAAATCATGACATAGTTGCCATAGCTGTAGTGCCAGCCGGACACGGTGACAACGCCGCTTGCCACAGCGCGGATGTTGGTGCCGCCGGGCGCGGCAAAGTCAACGCCCTTGTGGCCGCCGCTGCCATACTGGCAGGAGATATACTTATAGCTCGGCAGCGGGCAGATAAAGTTCAGCGAGCAGCTGATGGGCGCATTGGCGTAGTTCCTTTGGGTCTGGGCAATCAGAGATTTCAGGTAAGCGTCATATTCATCAGCAGCCTTATCGAACTCTGCCTGTTTATCACTCTTGGCTTCTTCCAGAGCCTGCTCCTGCGCTGCGGCGGCGGAGATGCTGGCATCCTGGGCCTGAATGTTGCTGGCCAGCTCCTGGGTTTTGCTGTCCAGCTGGCTTTTCTGGTTCTGCAGCTCTTCTTCGTCCTCTTCCAGCGATGCCTTCGCTTCTTCCAGCTGGGTGCGCTCGTTGGTCAGCTCAATGCCCTGCTGTTCCAGATCCTCGCAGGCCTGGGTGTTGGCATCCGAAATATCCTGCAGCACCTGGTCAAAGGTCAGCAGCTGATAAATGTTTTCCGCCGTGGAAAGCAGCGCAATACCACCGCCCTGGTCCAGCATCTGCATACTGACGACCTGCTCTTTATATTTTGCCCAGCGGTCATCGTATTCTGCCTGCTTCTGGTCAATTTCAGCCTGCTTATCGGTGATCTGCTGTTCTTTTTCCACGATCTGTGCGCTGATATCATCAATTTGGTCATTCAGCGCATTGATCTGGCCCTTGATGGTGTTTTTCTCCTGCACAAGCAGCTGTTTTTGTTGCTCGGCTTCGGCTTTATCGCTGGCAACGTCTTTCAGCTGCTGGCGGATCTGGTCCAGTTCCGACTGCAGCTCGTTCTTTTTGTTTTCCAGCTCTTTTTGCTTATCATCGGCATGGGCCGGCATGGCAGCATTCAGGCACAGCGCCGCGGCAACCACGGCAGCCATCAGCGCAGCCCCTGCGCACCGCACATTGCGGCGGATGGCAATGGACATTTTCAACTTTCCCCCTTTGGTGGGATGCGGGTAAAACGGGTTTTGGCGGTTCAAAAAGCTCAAGGCAAGCGCCGGGTGCTCAGACCTGCAGATGTTTGCGGATGCTGGTTGCAGTGCCAATGCCGCACAGCACAAAGCCAAACAGCATAAAGCCCAGCACAACATAATACCACAGGTCCTGCAGCGGCAGCAGTGTGCCGCCAAACATTGTCGTCAGGTTGGTGGGGTTCTTGCCGTACCATTCATACACGGCATAGTATCCGCCGCACACAATGGCGGAAGCGATCAGCGCGGAGATCAGGCCGGAGGTAACACCCTCCACAAAGAACGGGAACCGGATAAAGCCGTTGGTTGCACCAACCAGCTTCATAATGCCAATCTCCTTGCGGCGGTTGAACACGGTAATTTTGATGGTGTTGCTGATGACCACCACGCTGACGATGGCCAGCACGATGACCAGGCCATAGCAGACATAAGTAACCGCCTTTTGCAGCGAAACAAACAGATCTGACATGGCCTGCGGCGAGTTGACCGCGCGCACGCCGTCCACATTCTGTAATGCTGCGGCCACGCTGGAGATGTTGGCCGGGTCATCGGCACGCACCACATAGTTGGCCAGCAGCGGGTTATCGTTCTGGAACATCTCTTTCAGGTTGGTGTAGCCTTCCAGGCGCTGGCTGTACTCGTCCAGCATCTGGTCTTTGGAGATGAACTCCACCCCGGCCACATGCGGAATGCTGCGGATGGCTTCCTCCACGGCGGCGGTATCAGCGTCATCATTGATGAACGCAACCGTTTCGTTCTGCTCACCGATATAGGCCACCATGGAATCAATATTAGCGCCGAACAAAAATGCTGCGCCAACCAAAATCATACAGACGATCAACACGCCCATAGAGGCAAGCGTCATCATTTTGTTTGCCTTGAGGTTATGCAGGCCCTGCCCCACGAGGTAGGTAAAACTGGAAAAACGCATGGTCTACCCCTCCTTAATCCTCATACTCGTATTCATCATCGTTCTGGCGGGCAGCAAGCCATTCTTCGTACTCCTGCGCCACTTCGGGGTGGGCGGTATCAGATGCCACATGCCCGTTGGCCAGCGTGATGATTCGGTTGTTATACTTGGCGGCCAGCTTGTGCACCAGCTCATGCTCATGGGTAACAACCACAACGGTGATATGCACTTTATTGATGGCCTCGAACAGCTGCATGATATCCATGCTCATTTCGGGGTCAATGTTGCCGGTAGGCTCGTCCGCAATGATCAGCTTGGGGCCATGGGCCAGGGCGCGGGCCACGGCAACGCGCTGCTGCTCGCCGCCGGAAAGCTCGTCCGGCAGGCGGTCCATCTTATCCTCCAGGCCAACCAGGCTGAGGGCGAACGGTACACGGTTCTTGATGGTTTTGTTATTGATGTTGGTCACGCGCATGGCAAAAGCCACGTTCTCGTACACCGTCATGGTGGGGATCAGGCGGAAATCCTGGAACACCGCGCCCATCTGGCGGCGCAGATAAGGCACCTTGCGGCGCTTGATGTTGGTCAGGTCCTGATCGTTGATATAAATTTTGCCCTCGGTGGGCTTTTCTTCCATCTGGATCAGTTTGAGGAATGTGGATTTGCCCGCGCCGGAATGGCCCAGGATAAAAACGAATTCCCCTTCATCAATGTGGATGTTGATATCTTCCAACGCCACATTTTCATCATTTTGGGTTTCATATACTTTGGTAACATGTTCAAAATCGATCATGAATGGCGCTCCTAAAGCAATACAGCACTTCCCGGCCATGGCGTGCAAAATGGTACACTACACCCCAGGGCAAAACGATACATTTAATAATGTACCATAGGAAGCCCGCCCCGTCAAGATTCCGTGCAGCGGGTGCCTTGTGGAATATATCGCATTTTCGTCAATTTTGTGTTTTTGGGCAATTTGTGGAAACTTTGTAAATTTTACGACCTGTGCGGGCTGTGTATGGCTATAGACTTGCCTTTATGCTTATTCATCCGCCCCTTTTTCCGTTCTCCCCTCTCCTATTTTTCTTCATCCATCCGTTTTGTTTTCCTGCATTCCACTTATCCGCTCATCTTCTCTTCCAGCAAACCTGCAACAAAAAACGCGCCCACCAAGCAGGGGGGCGCGGAAAAAGCGCTTATAGGATATTTTAGTAACGGGCAGGGTCAGAGGAAAGATACTTTTTGACCATCAGGGCTACCTTGAACACAATCGCATCGTCAAACTTGCGCAGATCCAGGCCGGTCAGCTTCTTGATCTTTTCCAGGCGGTAAACCAGCGTGTTGCGGTGCACAAACAGACCGCGGCTGGTTTCGGAAACGTTCAGGTTGTTCTCAAAAAAGCGCTGGATTGTGAACAGCGTTTCAGAGTCCAGCGAATCAATGCTGTCCTGCTTGAATACTTCGCGCAGGAATGCTTCGCACAGGGTGGTAGGCAGCTGATAAATCAGGCGGGCAATGCCCAGGTGATCATAGCTGATGACCTGCTTTTCGGTATCAAATACCTTACCAACTTCCATGGCGATCTGCGCCTCCTTAAAGGAGGAGGCCAGATCCTTGATGTTGTTGATGGGGGTGCCGATGCCGACAACTGCCTTGATATAATGTTCGCCCTGCAGGGTATCCACAATGGAAGCTGCCAGCTTTTCCATATCGCGGGTATTGTTATCAGGGCGGATTTCTTTCACCAGCACGGTATCTGTTTCGCTGATGTTGAACACGAAGTCTTTCTGTTTATCCGGGAACAGGCTGCTGACCACATCATAAGCGGAAATATCATTGCCGGAGGTAACGCGGATCAACAGAACCACGCGCTGCACATCCGAAACAAAGTGCAGCTCCCGCGCTTTGGCGTAAATATCACCGGGCAGGATATTATCCAGCACCACATTCTTGATGAAATTGGTTTTATCAAACTTTTCATCGTGGTACTGCTTGATGCTCTGCAGACTGATGGAGAGCAGGGCCGCAAACTGGCCCGCAGTCTCGTCCGCGCCTTCCACAAACACGGCATAGTCGTTATGCTTTGCGCTGGAGAACTGCTGATAGGTGTAGCCATCCCGCACAAAGCGGTCACCGGCCGTCAGGCGCTCTGCCATAAAGCCCTCGCGCACCTCTCCGATCAGGTTCAGCTCCGAGCAGGAGATCACAGCGCCGGTCTCATCCACCACACCGACCACACGATCGATGGCGTCTTTCATCTGGTAGATCACGCTCTGGAATACTCTATTGGCCATAAATGGATACCCCTTTTCCTCTTTTGTGCAAGCCGCAGGGGCGAGATTGTCGTTTTTAACAATTTCGCCGCTTTACATTATCTATTTTACACAAAAGAATTTACTTTTGCAACATATTTCACCAAAATATTTTTGACTTTCTTGGTGAAATTATCTTTCGGGGGTATTTTCAGGCCCAAAAAGCACTGTTTTGCGTGGTTCTTGTGAATATTTTACCGGCAAAATGTGATGTTTTTTTGAAAATCAGGTGAAAAGCAGTCAGGCTCCGGTGGTAATTGCTGTCACTTCCTCCGCAGAAAGCTCCCGCCACTGCCCCGGTGCAAGGGCCGGGTCCAGCGCAAGCCCGCCGATGGCATCCCGGTGCAGGGCGTTCACGCCCGCGCCGTACACACCGAACATCCGCTTGATCTGGTGGTACACCCCCTGCCTGAGCCTGACTTTCACGGTCAGGCCGTCCGGGGTCAGGGCTTCCACCTCTGCCGAGGAGAGGGCGGTGCCATCCGCCAGCGTCACGCCCTCGGCAAAGCCCCTGCGCATCTCCTCGGTCAGCGGTGTGTCAATGACCACCGTATAGGTCTTGGAGACATGGCGCTTCGGGGCAAGGATCTCGTGGGCGAAGCCGCCGTCATCCGTCAGCAGAACAAAGCCGGTGCTGGTCTTGTCCAGCCGGCCGGCCGGGAACAGCTCCCGCCGGGGGTAGGCATCCCCGATCAGATCCACCACGGTGGTATCCCGCTTGTCGGTGGAAGCGCTCACCACGCCCTCAGGCTTGTTGAGCATCAGGTAGACGAACTGCTGGTAAGCAAGCGGCGCACCGTCCACCGCCACGCTGTCCCCTTCCCTGAGCTGGGTGTCCCCCTTTTTGCACACCGCGCCGTTCACCGTCACCCGTCCCCTGCTCAGCAGGGTCTTTGCCTCGCTCCGGGTGCATTGCGCCGTCTCGGCCAGATATTTGTCTAGTCGCATAGGTTCTCCTTTTCCGGTTATAGCAAAGCTGCGCCCTGCCCAAAGGCGGAGCGCAGCGATAGATTTTGCAGTTCAGTGGACCGGGAGTTTCTCCGAGGACCGTCCGCTGGGGTGGGACCCTGCTGCCGCAGGCAGTAGGGCGGGCGATGGAATGGCCCGAGCCGTGTCCGAGGAGAAAGCTGCCGGGCCACACCCTTAAACGCTCAGAGAAGCGTGCTGTTCCACAGCATCGGGGTTGGCATCAAAGATGGGCTGGAGCACATTTGCAATGAACTCCTCCACCTGCTGGGGTGCACGGCCCACAAAGTTTTCGGGCACCAGACCGGCCACGATCTCCTCCCTGGTCAGGCCAAAGGCGGGGTCGGCTGCAACGCGGTCCACCATATCGTTGGGCAGGCCCTCTTCCTTGACCTGCTTGCCAGCGGCAATGGCGTGCTGGCGCAGGCGCTCGTGGAGCTCCTGACGGTTGCCGCCCTTTTCCACAGCCTGCATCATAATGTTCTCGCTGGCCATGAAGGGCAGCTCTGCCATCAGGCGGCTGCGCACTACCTTGGGATAGACCACGATGCCGTCGGTGACATTGAGCATGATGTTCAGGATGGCATCGGCAGCCAGGAAGCCCTCGGCCATGGCAACGCGCTTGTTGGCGCTGTCGTCCAGAGTGCGCTCAAACCACTGGGTGCCGGTGGTGAAACTGGGGTTCAGCACATCCACCATCAGGTAGCGGCTCAGGGCGCAGATGCGCTCACACCGCATGGGGTTGCGCTTGTAAGGCATGGCGGAGGAACCGATCTGGTTCTTCTCAAAAGGTTCTTCCATCTCCTTGAAGTTGGCCAGCAGGCGCAGGTCGGTGGCAAACTTCATGCAGCTCTGGGCAATGCCTGCCAGAGCGTTCAGGATAAAGGCATCCACCTTGCGGCTGTAGGTCTGGCCGGACACGGGGATCACGGCATCCGGGGCAAAGCCCATCTCCTTGGCAATGGAAGCATCCACAGCGCGGATCTTGTCTGCATCGCCCTTGAACAGCTCCATAAAGGAAGCCTGGGTGCCGGTGGTGCCCTTGACACCGCGCAGCTGCAGGGTGGCAAGGCGGTGGTCGATCTCGGCAAGATCCATCACCAGCTCGTTGGCCCACAGGGTGGCACGCTTGCCCACGGTGGTGGGCTGTGCAGGCTGGCAGTGGGTATAGGCCATGCAGGGCATGTCCTTGTACTCCTCAGCAAAGCGGGAGAGCTTTGCCAGCACACCGATCAGCTTTTTGCGAATGAGCTCCAGGCCCTGCCGCATCACGATGATATCGGTGTTATCGCCCACATAGCAGCTGGTGGCACCCAGATGGATGATGCCTGCTGCCTTGGGGCACTGCTGGCCGTAGGCGTAAACGTGGCTCATCACATCATGGCGCACCAGCTTCTCGCGCGCAATGGCGACCTCGTAGTTGATATCGTCCACATGGGCTTCCAGCTCGGCCACCATTTCGGGGGTGATATTGGTCAGGCCCTGCTCCATCTCGGCCCGGGCCAGCGCCACCCACAGGCGGCGCCAGGTGCGGAACTTGTTGTCATCCGAGAAGATGTACTGCATCTCATCGGAAGAATAACGGGTAGAGAAGGGGCTGATATAACGATCATGCTGTGACATTGGTTGTTTCCTCCTGAAAGTAACTCCCCCAGCCGCCTTCCGGCGACAGCCCCCTCGAAGAGGGGGCCTTTCAGCCTCCCTCGGAGAGGGAGGTGGCATCGCGTCAGCGATGACGGAAGGAGTTTTTCTCTATTCTACCATCAAACCTTGAAATAGTCTACGCCGCCCTCAAAGATCGGCTGATATTTGTCGCCGGTGACATTCTTGTACAGGTACTCGCCGCTGCGCTCCGAGTGGCCCATCTTGCCGAACACGCGGCCGTCCGGGCTTGTGATGCCCTCAATGGCCAGCAGAGAGCCGTTGGGGTTGTAGCGCTGATCCATGGTGGGCTCGCCCTCCAGATCAACATACTGGGTAGCCACCTGGCCGTTGGCAACCAGCTGATCCAGCACGTTCTGGGGTGCCACAAAGCGGCCCTCGCCGTGGCTGATGGCGATGGTGTGCATCTGCTTACCACACTCAGGACACTTGATAGTAACAGCGTCGATGAATGGGCGGTGAAGCTCAATGTCATCAGGGCAGTTGTCGCTCATGCTCTTAAGCTCTGCCTTTGAACCGATGGCATGTCTGCAGCCGCACTCGCACTCCCAGATATTAAGCGGAGTACCCCAGTAACGGTTTCTTGAAAGTCCCCAGTCCTGAACATTCTTGAGCCAGTCGCCGAAACGTCCCTTACCAATGCTCTCAGGGATCCAGTTTACTGTATCATTATTCTTAACAAGCTGATCTCTTACTGCTGTCATCTTGATGAACCATGTATCTCTTGCGTAGTAGATAAGTGGCTTGTCACATCTCCAGCAGTGTGGATATTCATGCTCAAACTTAGGTGCGTCGAAGAGGAGTCCTCTGTTGTCAAGATCTACAAGTACCTTAGGATCTGCGTCCTTTACCCATAAGCCTGCAAATGGTGTCTCTTCTGTCATCTCACCCTTGCTATTTACAAACTGTACAAATGGAAGATCGTACTTTCTTCCTACATTTGCATCGTCCTCACCAAAAGCAGGAGCTATATGAACGATACCTGTACCATCTGTCATTGTTACATATGAATCACATGTGATGTAGTGGCCCTTCTTCTTCTGGGCTGCTGCCTTGTCAGCTGCTGCCTGATAGAGAGGCTCATACTCCTTGTACTCAAGATCCTTTCCTTTGTATGTCTCAAGAATCTCATAAGCTGCTACAGCAGGTGAATCCTCTGTTGCTTCCTTTGCAAGTCCGCCTAATACCTTATCAAGAAGTGCCTCTGCCATGTAATATGTGTATCCGTCAGCAGCCTTAACCTTAACGTAGGTCTCATCCGGATTTACACAGAGGGCTACGTTTGATGGAAGTGTCCAAGGTGTTGTTGTCCATGCAAGGAAATATGCATCCTCACCTATAACCTTAAATCTTACTACTGCTGAACGTTCTTTAACTGTCTTATATCCCTGGGCAACCTCGTGGCTTGAAAGAGGTGTACCACAACGTGGACAATATGGAACGATCTTGAAGCCCTTGTATAAGAGACCCTTATCCCAGATCTTCTTAAGTGCCCACCACTCTGACTCGATGAAGTCATCATGATATGTTACATATGGATTATCCATGTCTGCCCAGAAACCAACTTTTCCTGAGAACTCTTCCCACATGCCCTTATATTTCCATACTGATTCTTTACATTTCTGGATAAATGGCTCAAGACCATACTCTTCTATCTGTTCCTTGCCATCAATTCCAAGAAGCTTCTCAACCTCAAGCTCTACAGGAAGACCGTGAGTATCCCATCCTGCCTTTCTTACTACGTTATGTCCCTTCATTGTCTGATATCTTGGGATCATATCCTTGATTACACGGGTAAGGACATGTCCTATATGTGGCTTACCATTTGCTGTTGGAGGTCCGTCATAGAAAGTATAGGTAGGAAGATCCTTTGTTTCTTCTACACTCTTCTCAAATATCTGGTTTTCCTTCCAGAAATCCAGTACCTTCTGTTCACGCTCTACGAAATCGAGCTTTGTGGATACTTTGTTGTACATCTGATCCATCGTCCTTTCACTTTATTTTTCTGTTCAAAAAGATTATTGAAATT
>ENA-ORCP01000542-ORCP01000542.1-human-gut-metagenome-genome-assembly--contig:-NODE-542-length-33657-cov-17.477784_pt1 | contig 33657 bp, 22 predicted proteins | sample MGYA00242990_ERZ507991 | MGnify/ENA primary metagenome ERZ507991 (study PRJEB26167, sample SAMN06115496) | human gut metagenome | host: Homo sapiens | place: China:Henan | collected 2015-05-07... | reverse complement strand
CGAGGGTTGATGGCGCCGCCGGGCCTGCGGCCCTGGGCGCCAAGGGTTCTGTCCGGGATCGGCTCCGCCTTCCGGACCGGTTGAGGGCTCCGCCCTCGGGAGTTATATAGTACCGCTCCGCTGGGGAGGTACGGCGCCTTGCGGCGCCATTTTGTATGCCGCCTGCCGGCGGCAAAACCATACAACCGGGCTTCACCCGTGGAAAACAGGCAAACCGCCCTGCGGGCGATGGAAATGCACCCCTTCTGCCGCCTGCGGCGGCGTCTCCCCCGGAGGGGGAGATTTGCTCTACGGTTTCCTTCGGAGCTATGTGGCACATTGCTTAGTATCCATAGTGCCCCCGCAAGCGGTGGGACAATAAAGCTCCTCGAACCTTAGTGTTCATAAGTGGCTCAAGGTATAGCACGGGTTGTTGTGCCCCCGCTTTTGCGGGGTGGCAAAGGAACTGGATTCGTAGGGAGCCGTAGGCGACTGAGAATCCAGTGACATGCTTCCCTTTAGGCGAAAGGTGGTGCCGCAGGCACCAAAGGGGGAAAAGCGGCCGAAGGCCGCTAATCATCGCCATGCTATTTCTCCTGATGAATCCAAAGGCATCCAGCCGGAACCAGCCTGCAGCCAGAAGCCGGAAGCCGATAGCCCTCATCTCTACATCCAGCGGATCCTTCCCGCCCACTGGTATTTAATAGCTTTCTCTCATATGCTTCGCGTACCGAGATTCTTCGCCTTCGGCTCAGAATGACGATGAGGGCGGGAAGGCAGTATCGTAACGCAGGCTCCTTCCTCAGGTGGCAATCCTGCATAGGATTGCCAAGTTGGGCAAAGTTGGCCCGACTTAGAGCAGCAATGGAGCAACATTGTCATTCTTAACCTCGTACACCCTATAGCCCCTCAAGGGGCAACGAGAATTAAGAGGGGCGCCTTCCTTTTGTTTGCCCGACCGGAATGGAGCTGGGCGAAGCCCTGAGGAACACCGAATCTTTTTATCGAAAGACCTGACGCTGTTCCTCCGTCGCCTACGGCGCCCCCTTCCTAAGGAAGGGGGGCTCTGGCTCTTCGTCATGCACCGCCTGTGACACAAATGTAAATTCCGTAACGCTGACTTTATAAGCATTGCCCGCAGGGCAATCCACAACCCTCAGCCCGAAGGGCTGTCAAACTTAAGAACCCTCCGGCCCGGAGGGCCGGTCAATCTTAAGAACCTTCCCCTTTGAACCCTTTGAACCCTCTGAACCTTCTGAACCCTTTGAACCCTGCCACGTAGTGGCTCCATGGGCGATACCACAACCCTCGCAGCCGTAGGCTGCGTCAAACCTAAGAACCTTAAGAACCTTTCCCCACGGGCCCCCTTTGGTGGCTGGCGCCACCACCTTCCCCCCGCAGGCGGGGGGACAATAAAATGAGGGGAACCCTCACGCCGCAGGCGTGTCATTCCCGGAGCACATACCCATAGGCGTGTTTCTTTCCGTCTTCTCCGTCTTCCACGTAGACGCCCTGGACTTCCGGGGGGAAGCCGGGGAGGGCGTTGATGCTGTCTATGAGGTCCATGAAGTAGTGGATGGCGGTCTGGGTCCAGCGTTCTCCGGGGTGGATGCAGAGGATGCCCGGGGGATAGGGGAGGGCGCCTTCCAGGGCGATTCGGCCTTCTGCGTCCTTGAGGTCTATGAGTTCGCCGTTTCCGCGGAAGTATTCGCCTTCCGCGTCTCTTGGGCTCATGGCGTAAGGGGGCAGGTGGTCTTGGGTGAAGAGCTGCTGCTGCAGGGCTGCCACGTTTCTTTCTTTGTAGAAATTGTGCATTTCCTGACATAGGCGCCGTATGGTGCAGCCTTTGTAGTAGGTTTCGTAGGCTTCGTAGACTTTGGGCAGCACTTTTTCCATGGGGGCGTCGTTATCTATGAAGGTTTCAAATTCCACCAGTTTATCCACCAGGCGGTCCAGTTTTTCTTTTGTTTTCGCCGGGGTGAGAAGGAAGAGGATGTCGTTCAGGTCGCTTTTTTCCGGAATGATTTTATTTTCCCGGAGGAATTCGGCTGCCAGGGCAGCAGGGATGCCGAAGTCCTGGTAGGCGCCTGTTTCGATATCAATGCCCGGGGTGATGAGCATGAGTTTCATGGGGTCCAGGAAATACTGGTTTTCACCGTAGCCTTTGAATCCGTGCCATTTGGCTTTGGGGGCGAAGGTCCAGAAACGGCGGTCGGCGGCTATCTGGGCGGTGTCGGCACTTTCCCATTTCCTGTTTCCCACGGTGTCCGGCAGGAAGGGGCGGAAGTAGTGGCAGCGGCTGATGATTTCCTTTCGAAGTTCGATGCCCAGGATGAGGGCGTCTTTCCAGAGTTTCTTTCCTCCTTCACCCTCGTGTATCCGGGCGTTCATGTCCAGGGCGGCGAAGAGCTGGTAGAAGGGGGAGGTGGAGGCGTGCATCATGTAGGCGTTGTTCATCCTTTTGTGGGGAACGTAGCGCTGCTGTCCCCGGATGTGGGCATCTTTTTTGTGTATCTGGGAGGTCATGGAGAAACCGGCCTGCTGTTTGTGCACCGACTGGGTGACGAAGATGCCCGGGTCGTCGGGGCCCAGTTCCAGCAGCAGGGGTGAGGCGTCTTTCATCATGGGGATGAACTGCTCGTAGCCCACCCAGGCGGAGTCGAAGAAAATGTAGTCGCAGAGGTATCCGATGCGGTCGATGACCTGGCGGGCGTTGTACATGCAGCCGTCGTAGGTGCCGAGTTCAATCACCGCCAGGCGGATGGGCCGCTCGGCCTTGGCCTTTTCCGGGTCTTTCTCAGCCACCAGTTTCCGGATGTAGTCTTCGTCGAAGCATCTTTCCGGTATGCCGCCGATGGAGCCGCAGGCGTTGCGGGCGGTTTCCATGTACACCGGAATGGCGCCGGAAAGCACCAGGCCCAGGTCGATGGATTTATGGTTGTTCCGGTCGTAGAGGACCATGTCGCCGGGAGCCAGCACGGCGTTCATGACGATTTTATTGGACGTGGATGTGCCGTTCAGGACGAAATAGGTTTTGTCCGCATGAAATACCCTGGCCGCGTGCTTCTGGGCGGATAGGGCTGCTCCTTCGTGGATGAGGAAATCCCCCAGGTCCACGTCGGAACTGGACAGGTCGCCGCGGAACACGTTGGGACCGTAGTAGTCATAGAATATGCGGCCGGCAGGGTGCTTCCGGAAGAAGGCGCCGCCCTGGTGGCCGGGGGAGTCGTACTCGTCATTTTTCCGGGACGTATATTTCATCAGGGCCCCGAAAAAGGGCGGCAGCAGGTCCTTCTCATACTGAAGCGCTGCCCGGGTGATTCTTTTCTTCCAGGACGATTTTTCTTTGATGGGAAGGAGGGTGCCGGAAATCTCTGACATATTCCGCGAGGCCGCTTCGCCGGTGTCCAGAATGAAAAGGGGAATGGAAAAAGCATGAATGGTGTCATAGGCGGCGGGAATTTCGTCCCGGCTTGTCATGACCACGGCGGATACGTCGGTGAGATCCGCACCCTTCAGGGGAACTGTCTTCCAGTTCTCCTGGGAAATGCCGCTTTCTGCAGCAAGGGCAGTTAAAGCGATTTTTAACTGTTTCATGAAAAACCTCCCTGTTTATTTTTGCTTGTATTATAGGAACCATGGGAGCCGTATGTCAATAAGGAAAATAGAGAAAAAAAGAGAAAATTTGAGGAGATTGGGGGAAAATATGAATTTCTGCATATTTGGGCGGTTTGGAGAGTATAGGGTCGGGAAATTGAATAAAAAAGAGGAAATATAGGAAAATGGCGGGAAGGGCTGTATTCCCGAAGGGGCCTGCGCCTGCGGCGCAGAGGGACATATGTCATCCATCGGGCCTGTCGGCCCTCGGTGCCAAGGGTTGTATAAAAGGGTTGCGTCGCTTCGCTCAGGGGGGTAATGGACACGCCTTCGGCGTGAGGGTTGACGGCCCTTCGGGCCGAGGGTTCTTAAGGGGCTAAAGTTTGACACGGCCTTTGGCCGTGAGGGTTGTGGTGGGCGCCCTTCAAAAAGAAGGGGCGCCAGTATGGATAAAACCTTTACAACCGGGTTATCGCCCGAGGGGAAACAAGCCAAACTCGCTTCGCTCGTTGGAAAACCGTACAACCGCCCTTCGGGCGAGGGAAATGCACCCCTATCCCCGCCTGCGGCGGTACTTCTCCACGGGAAAGCATGTCACTGGATTTTCGGGTCGTTTCACTCCCCTACAAATCCAGTTCCTTTGCCACCCCGGAGGGGGAAGTCTGCTCTCCGCATCCCTTAGTGCTAACTTAAGTAGCTCATTGTATAGCGCCGCTAGAATCTCCCCCTCCGGGGGAGACGCCGCCGCAGGCGGCAGAAGGGGTGCATTTCCATCGGGCCGCAGGCCCGGTTGGTCTGTTTTCCCTTCGCGCCAAGGGCGCGGTTGTAAAGGTTTTATCATAAGAGGCGGCATATACGATTTAAAAGACGCCAACTACCGCCGCGCCAGCGGCATGTACAACTCATCGCCGCCAAAGGCGGCGATACCTCAACCCTCGCGCCAAAGGCGCGTCAAACCTTAGAACCCTTTGAACCTTCTGAACCCGGGGCACTCTGCCCCCCTTATATTTACCCTGCGTAAATAGCCTCATTCACAAACGGTGCCGGTTATGGTAAGATGGAAGAAAACTGTGTGAATCTTAATGGGAAAGGCATTGTTTGATACAAGGAGAACAGATTATGGACCGTATGGATTGGAAAGTGCGCGCTGCTGCGCTGGCGGCTGCTGCATGTATGGGGGCTGTTTTTTTAACGGGCTGCGGCAGTACGGCGCAGCAGAAGTCTTCTGCTGTGTCGGTGAAGGCCATGAAGGTAGTACAGCAGGACACGAAGGTGAGCCATGATTATTCGGGACAGGTGAAGTCCATGGACGCGGTGGTGATTAAACCGAAGGTGTCGGGGTCCATTGTGGAGAAGTATTTCAAAAGCGGCCAGCCGGTGACGGAGGGGCAGGCTTTGTACAAGCTGGATGACCGGCAGTATGAGTCGGAGGTGCTGTCTGCCCGTTCCAATGTGGACAAGGCTTTGACGAATCTGAACAATTCCATGATCGACCTGGGGCGGTACCAGAAGCTGCAGGCTTCCGGCGCCATTGCGGAGCAGACTTTGACTACCCAGGAGGCTACGGTGGCTTCGAACCGGTCCAGCTATGACGATGCGGAGGCCCTTTTGAAGAAGGCCCAGGAGAATCTGGACGATACGGTGATTCGCGCGCCGATTTCCGGCAAACTTTCCGTGGATGATGTGGCGGTGGGAACCTATGCCACTGCAGGAAATACGGCTCTTGTGTCTGTGGGCTCCATCAATCCTATTTATGTGCAGTTTTCCATCAGTGAAAATGAATACCTGAATTTCCGCATGGGTCCGGCGCCGGAGGACAGTAACGGTGAGAGACCGAAGCCGCCGACGGCGACGCTGACTTTGAGCAACGGCCAGAAGTACGATGAATCCACTACGAATTACATCGCCGACCGGGAGCTGTCGGAAAGCACGGGGACACTCACCATCAAGGCTATTTTCAATAATGATGATAATGTGCTGCTGCCGGGTATGTTTGCCCGGGTCACCCTGGAGGGACAGCCTTTGAAGGATGCCATCCTTGTTCCCCAGCGGGCGGTGCAGCAGGTGCTGGACAAGTCCTTTGTCATCGTGGTGGGGGCGGACAATAAGTCCGTTTCCAAGATGGTCACCCTGGGAGACCAGGTGGGCAGCTATTATGTGGTAAAGAGCGGCCTCACGAGGGATGACAATGTGGTGGTGGAAGGTTTGACGAACCTGAAGGAAGGACAGGAGCTGAATGTGACGGAAACGAATGCTGATGAGCTTGGTCTTTCCATGACGTCCTCCGATTCCTCCGCCTCAGGAACTGCAGCCGTGACGGCGCAGTAAGGAGGCTCCCATGTCAAAATTCTTTATAAGGCGGCCTATCTTTGCCATCGTCATCTCCATTATCATCGTGCTTCTGGGCACCATTTCTCTTCTGACCCTGCCCATTGCACAGTATCCCCAGATTTCACCGCCCACCATCAGCCTGAGCGCCTCCTACACCGGCGCCAATGCTACCATTGTGAACCAGACGGTGGCCCAGGTGATTGAAGAGCAGCTGAACGGGCTGGAGAATATGTCCTACATGTCCTCCACCTCCAGCAACGACGGTTCCTACAGCCTGTCCATTGTGTTCGACCTTGACAGTGACGGCGATACGGACTCCGTGAACGTGCAGAACAATGCAAATCTGGCCAAGAACAGCCTGCCAAGCGACGTGCAGACCACGGGCCTTACGGTGCGCAAGTCCTCCGGCGACATGGTGCTCATGGCCAACCTCTATTCGCCGAAGGGCACCTATGACCAGGCCTTTTTGAAAAACTACGCCGACATTTACCTCCTGGACAAAATCCAGCGCATCGACGGCGTGGGCAACGTAAATACCTTCGGCTCCAGCTACGCCATGCGGGTGTGGCTGAATCCGGATAAGCTGGCGGAAAGAAATCTCACCGTGTCCGATGTGATTTCCGCCATTAAGGAACAGAATATTTCCGCCCCCGCCGGTACCGTCGGCGGCCAGCCGGCGCCGGACACCCAGGAAAAGCAGTACAGCGCCAAGGTGGAAGGCCGTCTCACCACGCCGGAGCAGTTTGGAAATATTATTCTGAAATCCGCTTCCAACGGCCAGTTCGTGTACCTGAAGGACGTAGCCAAAATCCAGACAGGCACCCAGAACGAAAGCAGCAACTCCAAAATCAACGGTAAAACCGGTATCGGCTTCGGCGTACAGCTCACCAACGACGCCAATGCCCTGGACACCATCAGCCAGGTGAAGCAGGTGCTGGAGCAGGCCAGGGACAGCTTCCCGCCGGATCTGGACTACATCATCGTCATGGATAACACCAGCTTCATCAATGCATCCATCAGCGAAGTGAAGGACACCTTCGTGGAGTCCCTGCTGCTGGTTATCCTGGTGGTATTCGTATTCCTCCAGAAATGGCGCACCACCCTCATCCCGGTGCTGGCGGTGCCCGTTTCCATCGTAGGCACCTTTGCCACCTTCATCGTCCTTGATTTCACCATCAATACGCTCACCCTCTTCGCCATGGTGCTGGCCATCGGGCTTGTAGTGGATGACGCCATCGTGGTTATCGAGAACGTGGAAGAGCACATGGCCAAGGACGGCTTATCTGCGAAAGAAGCCACCGAAAGGGCCATGGACGAAGTGCAGGGACCGATTATCGCCACCACCGCTGTGCTGGCGTCCATCTTCATCCCGGTAGCCTTCATCGGCGGTGTCACCGGCGTACTTTACAAACAGTTCGCCATTACCATCACTGTATCCGTGGCTATTTCCGCCTTCGTGGCTTTGACTTTGACTCCTGCCCTCTGCGGCCTTCTCCTCAAGGCTGACGACAAGGGCATCCAGGGCGGCCCCCTGGGTTTCTTCTTCAAGAAATTCAACAGCGCCTTCGACTCCTGGCGTGAGAAATATACCGGCAAAGTGGGCTGGATGATTCACCACCTGAAATACGCGGCGGTATTCCTCATCCTGGTCACCGGCCTCATGGGCGTATTCTACAAAATGCTGCCCACCACCTTCGTGCCGGAAGAGGACCAGGGATTCTTCATGGCCAGCGTCACCATGCCCGAAGGCACATCCCTCAACCAGACCGTGAAGACCGTGGACGCCATTGCCGACGAAACGAAGCAGATTCCCGGGGTGAAGGACATCATGACCCATTCCGGCGGCTCCACTTCCAACTCCGGCAACGTGTATATTTCCCTGGACAGCTGGGATGAGAGAACCTCCTCGGACCTCAGCGTAAACTCCATTATTGCCAAATTCAACAAAACCGTGGTGCCCCTCCATCCGGAAGCCCGGGTGGCGGCCTTCAATACGCCGGCCCTTCCGGGGCTGGGCATGGAAGGCGGCTGGACCATGCAGCTCCAGGATAACGTGGGACTCACCGACACGGAACTGGGCAATGTGGCGGACCAGGTGGTGGCTGCCTGCAGCGCAAGGCCGGAACTCTCCGGCGTCCGCACCAGCTACGCCACCAACACCCCCAGCGTGCAGTACACCGTGGACCGTGAAAAAATCAAAAACCTGGGCATCAACCTCTCCGACGTATTCACCGCCCTCCAGGCCAACTTCGGCGGCTCCCAGGTTAACGATTTCAACCAGTTCGGCCGCTCCTACAAGGTTATCGTGCAGGCCGACACCCAATACCGCTCCCAGGCGGACAGTTTGAAATTTATTTCCGTGAAATCGTCCTCCGGAAACATGGTGCCCCTGGACACCCTTCTCACCAGCTCCATCACCACCGGCCCATCTTCCATTACCCGCTTTAACGGCGTAAGGAGCGTCACCATCCAGGGCAGCGCCGCCAACGGCTACAGCTCCGGCGAAGCCATGGCAGCTGCCGAAGAAGCGGCCAAGAGCGTCATGCCTTCCGGCTTCACCATCGAATGGTCCGGCCAGAGCCGCGAAGAAAGCACCTCCTCCAGCTCCACCATGAAAGTCCTCATTATGGCCCTCATCTTCGCCTTCCTCTGCCTGGCAGCCCTCTACGAAAGCTGGTCCATGCCATTTGCCGTCCTCTTCACCGTACCTACCGGTATCTTCGGCGCCGTATTCTCCGAATACATTATCCGCACCCTGGCATCCATGCTGGGCGGAAACGCCACAGGATTCCTGAACAGCGTGTACATGCAGATCGGCATCATCATGATCATCGGCCTGGCCGCCAAAAACGCCATCCTCATCGTAGAATTTGCCAAAGAACGGGTGGATAAGGGCATGGACCCCATGGAAGCCGTGGTTATCGCCTCTAAACTCCGTCTCCGTCCTATCCTCATGACCGCCTTCACCGCCATCATCGGCTGCCTCCCCCTGGCCCTGGCCACCGGAGCCGGCGCCGGTGCCCGCTGCGGCATGGGCGTGGCCGTGGTAGGAGGCATGACCTTCGCCACCCTCTGCGGCCTCTTCCTTATCCCCGCCTTCTACATCATTTCCGAATATATGGCAGGATACTTCCGGAAAGTGACGGGATTTAAGGGAATTAAGTTTAAGCATCGCCTGCTGAGACGGTGACGCCATTGACACGCCTTCGGCGTGAGGGTTGACGGCCCTTCGGGCCGAGGGTTCTTAAGGGGCTAAAGTTTGACGCGCCTTTGGCGCGAGGGTTGAGGTGGGCGGCTGCGCCGCCAGTTTATAAAACAAATTTAGTGGGCTAGTGGGCTAGTAAAACCATACAACCGCCCTGCGGGCGAGGGAAATGCACCCCTATTGGTGCTTACGCACCACTTCCCCCGGAGGGGGAAGTTTTAGCGGCTCTATGCTTTGTAATGCTTATGTCATGATTGCTTATCTGTGATTTATTCTGCCCCCTGAATAGGGTGGCAAGGGAACACGATTCGTAGGGGAGCGCAGCGACCTGAGAATCGTGTGACACGCTTTCCCGTGGAGGAAGTCCGGCGTAGCCGGATAGGGGGTGGCGAACGCAGTGAGCCAATCTGCAGAACGCTGGTCTTGCTGATGGCTAAAACCTTTAGAACCGGGCTTCGCCCGAGGGAAAACAAGCCAAACTCGCTTCGCTCGTTGGAAAACCATACAACCGCCCTTTCGGGCGAGGGAAAAGTGGCACCCCCTTTGGTGCTTACGCACCACTTCCCCCGGAGGGGGAAGATTTAGCGGCTCTATGCCTTGTAATGCTTATGTCATGATTGCTTATCTGCGGTTTATTCTGCCCCCTGAATAGGGGAAAGTCCGGCGCAGCCGGATAGGGGGTGGCCGCGTTAGCGGCCAATCATCGGAATGCTGTTCTTGCTTATGAGTAAAACCTTTACAACCGGGCTTCACCCGGGGAAAACAAGCCGAACTCGCTTTGCTCGTTGGAAAACCATACAACCGCCCTAACGGGCGAGGGAAATACACCCCTTCTGCCTACGGCACCTCTCCACGGGAAAGCGTCTCACACGATTCTCACTCGCCTGCGGTTCCCTACGAATCGTGTTCGCTTGCCACCCCGGAGGGGGAGGTTTGCTCTATGCTTCCCTTAGTGCTAATTTAAGTTGCTCTATCTATAGCGCCGCTAGAACTTCCCCCTCCGGGGGAAGTACCGCCGCAGGCGGGGATAGGTGTGTATTTCCAGCGGGCCGCAGGCCCGGTTTGCTTGTTTTCCATCGCGCCAAGGGCGCGGTTGTTTGGTTTTATCATAATGGCGGCCTTCTATAATTTAAAGGCCGACCACCAAAACCCTCGCAGCCACAGGCTGCGTCAAACTTAAGAACCTTAAGAACCCTCTGAACCCGGGCCGCTCCGCGGCCCCATTGCGATACCACACCCTCAGCCCGTTAGGGGTGTTGCCCCCTGAGCACCAGCGAACACAACCTTTCTACACAACCCGCCGCCGATAGGCGGCCACAACCTTCGGGGCCAAAGGCCCCGTAAACCCTACCCGCCATTGGCGGGCCTATGACCAAAGGACCCTGATACTATGATTCCAAACTCCCGGGAAACGAAAGCCCGTCTTATGCTTTGGACCACCGCCCTTATCTGGGGCGGCGGTTTTGTGGCGGGGAAAATGGCTTTGACCGGCCTTTCTCCCTGGGGTGTGCTTTTCTGGCGCTTCGGTTTGGCAGCGCTTTTATTTCTTCCCTTCTTTTACCGGAGGATTCTCCGGCAATGGAAGGGCCTTTTTGTCTTTGCCCTCCTGTCGGGCCTTCTTCTGGCGCTGTCCCTGGCGGTGCAGCTTTGGGGGCTCAGCTATACCACCAGTGCCAGGCAGTCCTTTCTTTTTACCACCTACGTGGCGGAGGCGCCCTTTGTGAGCTGGGCGGTCCTGAAAAAACGGCCGCCGGCGAAGGCCTTTGCCGGTGGTTCCCTGGCCCTCTCGGGCATCGGGCTCATTGCAGGAAACGGGGCAGGGGATATCCGGCTGGGCGATTTCATCACCCTTTCTTCGTCGCTACTCTTTACCCTGCAGATTGTGTTTGTGGGGAAATACATGAAAAAGGACATGGACATTTTCGTCTTCTCCTTCATCCAGTTTTCCGCCGCCGCCCTCCTGTCCCTCTTGCTCCTCTCTCTTCAGGGAGGGCCCTTTCTCCCCTCCGGCAGCGAATGTGTGGAAGGGGTGCTCTTCCTGGGCATATTGAACACCGCCGCCGCCTTCACATTGCAGAACGGCGCCCAGAAATACCTCCCCGACGTGACGGTGTCCCTTATCAGCAGCATGGAGTCGGTGTTCGGTTTCCTCTTCTCCTGCCTCTACTATGGAAATCCCGTTACCCCATCGTTTCTGGCAGGAGGGGCGCTCTGCTTTGCGGCCATAGTGGTGAATGGGGTGGGAAATAAGACGATAGAAGATAGAAATTAGTCGGCCAGATGTTCTGATGTGTGGCTGGCGGCTCCGCCGCCAGTTTGGATAAAACAACTTTAGTGGGATAGTGGGGTAGTGGACTAGTGTACTAGTGAGCTGGTGGGATAGGAAAACCATACAACCGCGCCTTTGGCGCGAAGAAAATGCACCCCTTCTGCCGCCTGCGGCGGCGTCTCCCCCGGAGGGGGAGATTCTAGCGGTGCTATACAATGAGTGACTTAAGCTAGCACTAAGGAAAGCAGAGAGTAGACTTCCCCCTCCGGGGGAAGTACCGCCGCAGGCGGGGATAGGGGTGTATTTCCATCGGGCCAAAGGCCCGGTTTGCCTGTTTTCTTTTTCGCGCCAAGGGCGCGGTTGTTTGGTTTTATCATAATGGCGGCCTTCTATAATTTTAAGGCCGCCCTCCGCCGCCGCGCAGCGGCCACCACAACCCTCGGGCCAGAGGCCCGTCAAACTTAAGAACCCTTGGGCCATAGGCCCATCAAACTTAAGAACCTTTCGCGCCACCCTCTGCACCCGGGGCCGCGAAGCGGCCCCTTAAAAATATACTTGACATAATGAATTCGGTGCATTATAATAGCCACAACTTAAGAAAAGCAAACCGTTGAAGCGGAGATAAAAATAATTCGTGCACTCACAGGGAGCCGGGGTATTGAGAAGCCGGCAGGACGCAGGTTATTAAATGGACCGCTGAGGGCGCGGTGAAAGGGGTTTCCTTAGTAGCCTGCGACGTAGGGCATACGTCAGTTGCCGGAGATATGCTGGTATCTCGCTAAGAGCAGGGGTCATTCCCTGAAGCAAGGTGGCACCGCGGAAATATATCCGTCCTTGACAAGTATTTGTCAGGGACGGATTTTTTGTTGTCCTCCCTGAAGGAGGAAATCATGGATTCAATCAGACGATGGCAGGAAACTGCAGGACTTTAATTTCTACTTTGTAAATATGGGAGCATATCAGTTCAGGAGGAATACAAAATGATTAAAGAAGCTATCCAGAAAATCGTCAGAAAGGGAGATCTCTCCTATAAAGAAGCCTATGATGTGATGAACGAAATTATGAACGGTGAAACCACGGCCACCCAGAACGCCGCATTCCTGGCTGCTCTTTCCACGAAGAGCACGAAGGCGGAGACCATTGATGAGATCTCCGGCTGCGCCGCTGCCATGAGGGAGCATGCTACACCGGTTCCCCATCCGGGCATGGAGGTTCTGGAAATCGTTGGTACCGGGGGAGACAGGTCCAACAGTTTCAACATTTCCACCACCGCCGCTTTCGTGGTCGCTGCCGGCGGCGTGAAGGTGGCCAAGCACGGCAACCGGGCCGCTTCCTCCAAGTGCGGAACCGCCGACGTGCAGGAAGCGCTGGGCGCTAACATTTCCCAGGATCCTGAGAAGGCCCTGGACATGCTGAAGAAGGTGGGCATGTGCTTCCTCTTCGCCCAGAAGTACCACGCAGCCATGAAGTACGTAGGACCTATCAGAAAGGAACTGGGCTTCCGCACGGTGTTCAACATTCTGGGACCCCTGACGAACCCCGCCAATCCGGACTACTTCCTCCTGGGCGTATACGACGGCTACCTGGTGGAACCGGTGGCCAAGGTGCTTGACCGGCTGGGCGTGAAGAACGCCGTGGTGGTTCACGGCATGGACTGCCTGGACGAAGTTTCCCCCAGCGCTCCCACCCTGGTGTGCGAGCTGAAGAACGGATACTACCGCACCAGTGAAATCAAGCCGGAGGACTTCGGCCTCATTCGCGGTAAGAAAGAAGAACTGGTGGGCGGCACGCCGGAAGAAAATGCGGAAATTACGAAGGGCATCCTTTCCGGAAAAATCCAGGGCACAAAGAGAAATGCGGTGCTTCTGAACGCCGGTCTTGCCCTCTATGCAGCAGGAGCGGTGAAGACCATGGCAGACGGCGTGAAGAAAGCGGCGGAGCTCATTGACAGCGGCGCTGCCTACAGGACCATGGAAGACTATATTAAAGTATCCAACGAATAAGGTGCACCATGATTCTTGACGATATTGCACAGGAAACAAGGCGCCGCATAGGGGAGCTTAAAAGAGAAGGGTACTATGATGAAATCCACCGGAAAATCAAGGATTTCATCCCGAAAAAAGAGCACCTCTTCTATAAAAACCTTTCCAGGCCCGGTCTTTCCTTCATCTGCGAACTGAAAAAGGCGTCCCCCTCCAAAGGACTCATCAGCCCCGATTTCCCCTTTGAAAAGATTGCCGGGGAATACGAAAGGGCAGGGGCCTCCGCCATTTCCTGCCTCACCGAACCGAAATGGTTCAAAGGAGACATCAATTACCTTCGGAAAGTGGCGTCGGAAGTCACCATCCCGGTGCTCCGGAAGGATTTCATCATTGATGAATGCCAGATAGAAGAAGCGGCCCTGGCGGGAGCCTCCGCCGTCCTTCTCATCGCAGCCATCCTCAAAGATGAGGAAATCAAAGATTTCATGGAAAGGGCGAAGGACCTGGGACTGGACGTCCTCTCCGAAGCCCATGATGAAATGGAAATGGAGCGTATGCTGAAAGCCGGCGCGAACATCGTGGGCGTGAACAACCGGGACCTCAGGGACTTCACCATCCACATGGAAACCACCGAACGTCTGGCAAAGATGGTGCCAAAGGATGTGCTCCTTGTTTCCGAAAGCGGCATGACCGATGAAAAAGCGGTGCACCGCATGAGACAGGCCGGCGCCGACGCCGTGCTTATCGGAGAAATGCTTATGAGGGCGGAAGGCAGAAGCGGCCTTCTCCAGAAAATGATACAGGAAAATTCTTAAGAAAAGGATGGAATACACATGAAAACAAGATTTGGCGAATACGGCGGACAGTATGTTCCGGAAGTACTGATGAACGAAGTCAACAGAGTAGGCGAAGCCTTCGAAGAATGCAAAAAGGACAGGGAATTTCAGGATGAACTCCACCGTCTCTTTGTCAATTACACCGGCCGTCCCTCCATGCTCTACGAAGCGGAAAACATGGAAAAAGACCTGGGCGGTCCCCGCATCTTCCTGAAAAGAGAAGACCTGAACCACACCGGCGCCCACAAGATTAACAACTGCATCGGCCAGGCCCTCCTGGCAAAGCGCATGGGCAAGACCAGGATCATCGCCGAAACCGGTGCCGGCCAGCACGGCGTAGCAGCTGCCACCATTGCTGCCCTCTTCGGCATGGAATGCGAAGTCTTCATGGGTGAAATCGATACCGAAAGACAGGCACTGAACGTGTACCGCATGAAACTCCTGGGCGCCAAAGTCCACGTAGTGAAGACCGGCTCCCGGGTCCTCAAGGACGCCGTGAACGCTGCCATGCAGGAATGGAGCCGCCGCTGCGATGATACACACTACATCATCGGATCCACCACAGGCCCCGCTCCCTTCCCGGAAATGGTCCGCTACTTCCAGAGCTGCATCGGCCGCGAAGCCAGAGCCCAGGTACTGGAACGGACCGGACGCCTTCCCACCAGAGTCTACGCCTGCGTAGGCGGCGGCTCCAACGCAGCCGGCACCTTCTACCCCTTCATCCAGGATGCCGGCGTCTCCTTAATCGGCTGCGAAGCCGGCGGCAAAGGCATCGACACCCCCTACCATGCGGCCACCATCAGCAAAGGCTCCATCGGCGTATTCCACGGCATGAAATCCATCTTCTGCCAGGACGACGACGGCAACATTACCGAAGTCTATTCCATTTCCGCAGGCCTCGACTATCCGGGAGTCAGCCCTGAACACGCCTACCTCCATGACATCGGCAGAGCCAGATACATCGCCATCACCGACGAAGAAGCGGTACAGGCCTTCGAATACCTGGCCAAAAAAGAAGGCATCATCTGCGCCATCGAATCGGCCCACGCAGTGGCAGGCGCACTGAAAGAAGCCAAAGACATGAATAAAGACGACATCGTCGTCATCACCCTTTCCGGCCGCGGCGACAAAGACGTAGCAGCCATTGCCCGCTACCGCGGAGAAAACCTGCACGACTAAGGAGGACACTATGAGCCATATTAACGAAGCATTCAAAAACGGTAAAGCATTAATCGCGTTTCTGACAACCGGCGTCCCGTCCCTGGAAGACACCGTGAGATACGTACTGGACATGGAAAAAGCCGGCGCCACCCTCATCGAACTGGGCGTCCCCTTCTCCGACCCCATCGCCGACGGCCCGGTCATCATGGAAGCCGACGTGAAAGCCCTGGCAAACCACATCCACCTGCCCCAGGTCATGGAAACGGTGAAAGAAATCAGGAAACACACCCATATCCCCCTGGTCCTCCTCACCTACTACAACCCCGTCTTCCGCTATCCGGCGGACAGATTCTTTGAGGAAGCCAGAGAAATCGGCATCGACGGCGTCATCATCCCCGACCTTCCCCACGAAGAAGCAAAGGAAATCCGCCCCCTGGCCGATGAAAACGGCGTAGACATCATCCAGATGGTGGCCCCCACCTCCGAAGAACGCATCCGCGCCAACGTCAAAGACGCCACCGGCTTCGTCTACGTCGTCTCCTCCATGGGCGTCACCGGCATGCGCGGCGACATCAAGACCGACCTCAAAGACATCATCAAAGTCGTCAGAGAAACCACCGACACCCCCGTGGCCATCGGCTTCGGCATCCACACCCCCGAGCAGGCCAAAGAAATGGCAGCGCTTGCCGACGGCGTCATCACCGGAAGCGGCGTAGTGGATATTATCAACAAAGAAGGGGATAAGGCAGATAAAGACCTCATGGACTACATCGGAGGACTGAAAGAAGCCACGGCCTTTGGCCGTGAGGGGTGACGGCCCTTCGGGCCGAGGGTTCTTAAGAGGCTAAGGTTTGACGCGCCGATGGCGCGAGGGTTGTGGTAGGCGCCGTTTAAATAGAAGGGGCGCCAGTATGAATAAAACCTTTACAACCGTCCTTCGGGCGTGGGAAAACAGGCCAACCACCCTTACGGGTGAAGAGAAAACCATACAACCGCGCCTTTGGCGCGAGGGAAATGCACCCCTTCTGCCGCCTGCGGCGGCGTCTCCCCCGGAGGGGGAGATTTTAGCAACGCTATAGATAGAGTAACTTAAGTTAGCACTAAGGGAAGCGTAGAGCAGACTTCCCCCTCCGGGGGAAGTGGTGGCACCAGCCACCGAAAGGGGGCATTTCCAGCGAGCGAAGCGAGGTTTGCTTGTTTTCCTTTTGTGGAGACCCTGCAGAGGGTCTCCAAGTCGGGCAAAGTTGGTTCTTAGTCTGCACATAAAAGGACTTTCCTATGAATTGCCCGACCGATGCCAAGGGCGGTTGTTTGGTTTTATCATAAGAGGCGGCCTTCCATTATTTAAAGGCCGCCCACCACCTCCTGAAAGTACAAAAGGGCAGGAAGTGTCGGAGCACTTCCTGCCCTTTTGCATTCATTTATTACAATTTCATTCTGTAGTTTTCAAGCATATGGAAAAAGCCTGCTATATAAACAATATCTTCATTAACGCGATAAATAACAATGTAGTCATGTTTATAAAGAGAGAATTTGCGGTATCCTTTTGCACGAAGGTAACTATCCTCACAAAAGGCGAAGCTGGCAGCATCCTTTTCCAGGGTATTGTAGACTTGGAGAATATCGTCCAGAATATCAGCAGCGGCTTTCGGATTTTTCAGTACTTCAGTTACATATGCTATGGCCTTTTCGATTTGCTTCTCTGCCTGCTCAGCGATCAGAAGTTTATAGACCATATTTCTTCCTCAATTCTGCCAGTGCTTCTCTGGCCGGTGCCACCTTGCCTTCTGCTATCTGGGCTTCAGCAGTTTCCAGTTCCAGGTAGAGGCCTTCTTTTCGGCGCATTTCTTCGTACACTTCCATGCTCATAAGCACCATGTCTCCGTAGCCGTTTTTCGTAACAAAAACCGGTTCATGGGAGCTGTGGCAGAGTTCAGACATTTTTCCTGTGTCCTTCAGGTCTTTGATGGGGATAATCTTGGGCATAAAATCACATCCTTTCCATGGTATTATTATACCATAATTGTGGTAGATAAAATGGACGCGCCCTGCGGGCGTGGATTAGATGTTAGAAGTCAGAAATCAGATGTCAGACTGCGCTGCGTACTTCCTACTGTCATTCCGGGTCGCGGAGCGGCAAATAAAATTCATCGACCGAAAGGCGATATCATCCTCTCTGAACCATCTGAACCCGGGACGCACAGCAGCCTCTTAACATTTCCATACATAAGTATTATAATATAACTGGAGATCGGAATGATTCCAATGGTCTTACAAAGGAGGTCTTTATCATGGAGAAAGTGGATAAAGAAATCAAAAGAGGCGTGGTATTGGATGAGGAGATCACCGGGGGAGTGGAGAAACTGAAAAAAGACAGCCCGGCGGCTGCGTATAAGGCTGAAAAGATTCTGGAAACCCAGGATACAGTCTTCAATAATAAAGGTTCCAAGATTCCCAGCGATTCTGACAGGTAAGTTGTCATTAGTATGATATGTTTTTCCCTGATGCCCTATGGTGTCAGGGAATTTTTTTATGGACATGCCTTTGGCGTGAGAGTTCAGAGGGTGCAGCCTTGCGGCTGGGATCGAGGTCGAGGTCGGGGCGCCTGGTGGCGCAGTGGCTGGTGGCTAGTGGCTGGGAAAACCATACAATCGCCCTGGCGGGCGATGGAAAACAAGCAAACCGCGCCTGTGGCGCGAGGAAATGCACCCCTTCTGCCGCCTTCGGCGGCGTCTTCCCCGGAGGGGCAGATTTGCTCTATGCTTCCCTTAGTGCTAACTTAAGTGGCTCATTCTATACTGACTGAAAGACTTCCCCCTCCGGGGTGGCAAAGGAACTGGATTCGTAGGGGAGCAAAGCGACCTGAGAATCCAGTGACATGCTTCCCTTTAGGAGAAGTGGTGCGCAGCACCAAAAGGGGTGCATTTCCATCGGGCGAAGCCCGGTTGTTTGGTTTTCCATTCTGCGAAGCAGAATTATAAAACTCATCGCCGCGAAGCGGCTCCAATGGCGATACTACACCCTCTGAACCTTTTGAACCTTCTGAACCCTTTGAACCCGAGCCGCAAAGCGGCTCCAATGGGGGTGCATTTCCGACGGGAAAAGTCCGGTTTGCTTGTTTTCCCTTTCGCGCTAATGGCGCGGTTATGAAGGTTTTATCATAAGAGACAGCATTCTATATTTTAAATGCTGCCTACCGCTGCCGCCGTCAGGCGGCTGCAACCCCCGGCCTGAAGGGCCCGTTCCCTTCTCGTAAATTATGGAGCGCTGTTTTATTGCTGGATTATTTTATAATCATCATATATAATAAATTTAACAGGACTCCCCGCACCTCTCTTTGATGTGACCCAGGGGAGACATTTTTTTATAAGCAGTTCGATATTTATTGATTTTTTGTTCATCTTGCTGTATTCCTGAAGCAAATCAAGTACCAGAATGGGTAAGGAAGTGAGTGTAATGGATGATTTCGACAGATATCTGAAAGAGCAGATGAAAAATCCTGATTTCAAAAAGGAATGGGATGACCATGAGCTGGAGTACCGGCTGATGATGATGGTGCTGAAAGCACGGAATGAACAGCATCTTACGCAGTCAGAGCTGGCAGAGCGTACCGGTATCCGTCAGTCTAATATCAGCAGGATTGAAAAGGGTCAGTCATTACCCTCGATTGCTACTCTGAACAAGATTGCCCATGGTCTGGGGAAGGAGCTTGAAATCAAATTTATTTGAGTGCTAGGGAAGCGCTGATTAAATCGTTATCGGATTTCATTCTTGTATTTTTATTTAATGCAAGGAATAAGTCGACGCGAATAGCGAGCTATTTAAGGAGACTTATGACGTAGCATTGGATAAAAATACTTATGAAATTCGATTCTGCGAATTAATCAGTGCTTCCCTAGGCCGGAGTTTAAATTTGCAATTAAAAAGAAGCGGTGAAAAGTGTCAATCATTTTTTCACAGCTTCTTTTTGCATATCATGCGGCAGCGGCTGGGATCGGAGATCGGGATCGAGGATCGGAGGGACCTGCCGGGCAACAGTCATCCGGGGTCGGTCAGCCGACAATCGGAAGGCCCTTAGCCTGCCCATAAAAGGGCCTTCCTTTTAACTGGCTGACCGTGGGCGGCTAATTCACAGGAATGTTATTCATAACGTACGAAGCCAAAGAAAAAGCATAGAATAGCCTTCCCGCCGACCGGTATTTAATAGCATTTGTCTCATATTCGGCTTTTACCGAAATCCTTCGCTGTCGCTCAGGATGACGGTGGGAGGCGGGAAGGCAAGCACGTAACGCAGGCTTTATACTCATCGCCCGCAGGGCGATACCACAACCCTCGGGCCAAAGGCCCGTCAAACCTAAGAACCTTCCGGCCAATGGCCGGTCAATCTTAAGAACCCTCACGCCCCAGGCGTGTCGCAGGGCAATCCACCACCCTCGGCCCGAAGAGCCGTCGCCCCCTTCTACACAACCCGCTGCCGATAGGCGGCCATAACCCTCGGGGCCGCAGGCCCCGTCCACCTTCCCTTCTGAACCTTTTTCACCACCCTTTGAACCCGGGCCGCAGAGCGGCCCTGCCTATGATATAATGGGGGCAGGAAAACAGTTTCCTTTTCTATTAGGCGAGGAGTTGAGTGCTCATGAGAAAAGAAAAGGGACAGGATATCATTGAATATGCACTGATGCTGGCCATGGTGGTGGGCATTGGATTCGGGATTTATTCTTATGGGGGAAGCGGCATAGGAAATTCCATTTCCACTGTCTTTAATAATGCCGGAAATCTTTTGGATAAGGCTGCGCTCCCCGTGGTTTCTTCGTCTGACGATATCATTAAAAGGCTGGCGGATGGGCGGTACCAGAATCTGGTGGATATACTGCATGAAGACCCAACGGGCAGTGCGCGGGATATTGCTTCAAACAGTCCGGAGGGACAGGCGCTGGAGCAGAAGCTGAATATCCAGACACCAGAGGGGGACGGCTGGTATGCCCGGGTCAATACGAATGGCTTTTTCGTGGTGTCCTATTATTCGGCAGCGGCTAATAATGGAGTTACCTTTGACCAGCTGCAGAATGACTACGCCAGCAATCATGATAAATATGGCAAGAACAGCAGTACGGGCTACTATAAAACTACGATAAAAATCAATGAAGGGTATTACTATCCGGATGGAACTTCAAAGTTTTATCCCGGTACAACCGGCCATATAGAGGTCGGTCCCAATGGCAGCATGAGTATTTATCCTGGACTTAAATGATATGGACACGCCCTGGGGGCGTGAGGGTTGACGGCCCTTCGGGCTGAAGGTTCTTAAGGGGCTTAAGTTTGACGCGGCTTCGCCGCTGAGGGTTGTGGTGGGCGGCTGCGCCGCCAGTTTGTATAAAACCTTTACAACCGGGCTGTTGCCCGAGGGAAAAACAGGCGAACCGCCCTGCGGGCGGGGAAAACCATACAACCGCGCCTGGGGCGCGAGGAAATGCACCCCTTCTGCCTACGGCACCTCCCCCGGTGGGGGAGGTTTGCTCTACGCTTAATATTTATCTCACACATTGTGAACAGCATTTCGGAGATTAGCCACCTCCGGTGGCTCTCCCCCTTTGGTGCCTTACGGCACCACCTTCCCCCCGCAGAAGCGGTGGGACAATAAAGCTCCGGTAAGCAACCGTTTCATAAGCATCTCAAAGCATATAGCCACTATAACTTCCCCCTTCGGGGGAAGTACCGCCGACAGGCGGGGATAGGGGTGCATTTCCATCGGGCGAAGCCCGGTTGTTTGGTTTTATTATAAGAGGCGGCCTTAAGGCCGCCCACCTTCCCCTCTGAACCCTTTGAACCCGCGGCCTTTTGGTGGCTGATGCCACCAAAGGGCCGCCCATAATAAAATTTTAATTTTCCACCTATTGAAAAAGCGATTCAATGTCTATATGATTATAGAGATAACTATTTTGATGTTATTTATTAGGAGGCCGGCATGAGCGCGATTTCACTACAAGGTCGTTCCGTTCTCGCCTTAGCTGATTTCTCAGCGGAGGAGATCGAACGCATCCTTCAAGTAGCAGCACAGATGAAAAAGATTGTTTTGTCTGACAACAAGAAGAGAGATTTCCTCAAAGGGAAATCCATGGTGACAGTGTTTTCCGAAGCATCTACCAGGACACGCAGTTCTTTCGAGCTTGCCGGTAAATATTTGGGAGCCGATGTGATCAATATTACAAAGAGCGGCAGCTCGATGACGAAAGGTGAAAGCATGCGAGATACATTGCTTACCGTTTCCGCAATGGGAGTGGATGCAGTGATTATTCGTGATTCGTCAGAGGGTGCCGCTCTTTTTGCATCCAAAGTGATGAGCCCGAAGGTGAAGGTGCCGGTGGTGCTGAATGCCGGCGACGGGGCCCATGCCCATCCCAGCCAGGCGCTCCTTGAGCTCTTTACGCTGAAGGAGGCGGGGAAGAATATCAAAGGGATGAAATATGTCATCATCGGCGATATCCTTCATTCCCGCGTGGCAAGGAGCGATATCGTGGGCTTTACGAAACTGGGCGCCGAGGTGCATCTGGTGGGGCCGCGGACGCTGGTTCCGAAGGAACTGGAGGCCATGGGCTGCATTGTGGATGATGATTTGGAAACAGCTCTTAAGGGGGCGGATGCCATCAATATTCTCCGCATCCAGCTGGAAAGAGCGGCTGCCGGCTTTATCCCCACCACCCGGGAATATGCCCGTCTCTTTGGCATCAATAAGAAGCGTCTTGCCCTGTGCAAACCGGATGTGGCGGTGATTCACCCCGGTCCCATGAACAGGGGCATTGAAATCGGCTATGATGTGGCCTATGATGAGAAATCCTGGATTCAGGAGGAAGTGCGGAACGGCGTGGCTGTGCGCATGGCTCTGGAATATTTGACACTGACGGAGGGTAAAGACATTGATGCTCTTAATTAAAAACGGAACGATTGTAAATCCCGCCAAGAAGCAGCATGAAGTGGGAGATATCCTCGTAGAAAATGGAAAGATTGTGGAAATAGGGAAGGAAATCCCTGTCATGGGAAGTGACGTGGAAGTGTTCGATGCCACGGGTCTTGTGGTGACACCGGGTCTCATCGACATGCATGTTCACCTCCGCGAACCGGGGCAGGAAGCGAAGGAAGATATCCACACCGGCACCGAGGCTGCCGCTGCCGGCGGCATCACAAGGGTGGCCACCATGGCCAACACGAAGCCGGTCATCGATAATTCCGCGGTGCTCCGCGATGTGCTGAAGCGGGCCCAGGATGTGGGAGTCGTCAAGGTCAGCGTGATCGGTTCCATTTCCAAGAACCTGGAAGGAAAGCAGCTCTCTGAAATGGGGGACATGGCAGCGGACGGCGCCGTGGCTTTCTCCGATGACGGCCACTACGTGGAAAGTGCGAATTTCATGCGCCGGGCCATGGAGTATGCGGACATGCTCCACAAGATGGTCATTGACCACGCCGAAGACATGACCATGTGCGGCGGCGGTTTCATGAATGAAGGAAAGGTTTCCTATGCCATGGGCGTCACCGGACGTCCGGCGGCAGGGGAAAATATTGCCGTAGCAAGGGACCTGCTCCTCTCTGAACTGACGGGCTGCCATATCCATATCGCCCATGTGTCCAGCAAAAAGGCGGTGGACCTTATCAGGGAAGCCAAGAAGAAGGGCGTGAACTGCTCCACCGAAGTGACGGCGCAGCACCTCTATTTCACCGATGAATGGCTGAAGGACTATGACACGGCCTTCAAGATGGCTCCTCCTATCCGCAGCGAAGAGGACCGGGAGGCTCTCATCGAAGGGCTGAAGGACGGCACCATCGATGCCATCATGACGGACCATGCGCCCCACTGCAATGAAGAGAAGAATGTGCCCTTCAACTGCGCACCCAACGGCATTGCCGGGCTGGAAACGTCCCTGGCGTCCACGCTGACCGTGCTCTACCATGAAAGGGGCTTCACTCTGGACCGCATCGTGGAGCTCATGAGCGTGAACCCCGCCAAGCTCCTTGGCGTAGAAGGGGGCGTCCTGGAAGAAGGGGCAGCCGCAGATATTACTGTATTTGACCCGGATAAGGAATGGACGGTGCACGGGGAGGACCTGTACACCAAGTCCCTCTTTACGCCCTATGAAAACATCACCCTCAAAGGCAAGGCTGTGCTGACGGTGGTGGATGGAGAAATCGTTATGAAAGAAGGAAAGGTGCTCAAATGAAAGGCCTCTTGATTTTGGAAAACGGCGCCCGCTTTGAAGGGGACCTCCTGGGGACTGTGGAAGGCCTGGGAGAACTGGTTTTCAATACCGGCATGACGGGATACCAGGAATGCTTTACGGACCCCTCCTATGAAGGGCAGATTCTGACTCTCACCTATCCGCTCATCGGCAACTACGGCGCCAACGACCTGTTCATGCAGAACAGGAAACCCGCCGCAGCAGGCTATGTGCTGGACCAGATCGCCGACCATCCCAGCAACTGGGAATGTAAGGAAAAGATTACCGATTTCATCGAAAGATACCATGTGCCCTGCCTGTACAATGTGGACACCCGGGCGGTGACCCGCATGGTCCGCACCCAGGGCGTCATGAAGGCAGTCATCGTGAGCGCCGAGAGAAGTGAAGATTTCATCCAGGCTGAATTGGCAAAGCCCCTCCATCGGGACCAGGTGGAGCGGGTCACCACGGCCTATCCCTATACCTATGGAAATGGGAAATACCAGGTGTCCCTCTTGGACTGCGGCCTGAAGAAGAATATCCTTGTAAGCCTGGCAGCCAATGACTGCACGGTGCACGTATTCCCCGCCCACACCAGCGCCGAGGAACTTCTGGCAGGCAACCCCGACGGCATTTTCCTCTCCCCCGGACCAGGGGACCCGAAGGACGTGCCCTATGTGGTGGATACGGTGAAGAAGCTCATCGGCACAAGACCTATTTTCGGCATCTGCCTGGGCATCCAGATGCTGGCCACCGCCCTTGGCGGCCACACCTTCAAGCTGCCCTTCGGCCACCGCGGCTCCAACCATCCGGTGAAGGATCTCCGCACCGGCCGGGTGTACATTACCAGCCAGAACCATGGCTACGCCATTTCCGATGAAGGCCTGCCGGACTGCATCGAAGTGACCCACCGCAGCGTGAACGACGGCACCATCGAAGGCATCCGCCACAAGACCCTGCCCATCCAGGCAGTACAGTACCATCCGGAAGCATCTCCGGGACCGAAGGATAATTTCTATCTCTTTGCTGAATTTACCAAGGCCATGGAGGAATTTAAAAAATGATTAATAAGGATGTCAAAAAAGTTCTTGTCATCGGTTCCGGCCCCATCGTCATCGGCCAGGCGGCGGAATTCGACTACGCCGGCACCCAGGCCTGCCGCTCCCTTCGGGAAGAGGGGGTGGAAGTGGTCCTGGTAAACAGCAACCCCTCCACCATTATGACGGACGTGGACATTGCGGACCGGGTATACATCGAACCGATTACGCTGCCCTTCGTCACCGAAGTGATTAAGAAAGAACGGCCGGACGCCCTCCTTGCCACCCTTGGCGGTCAGGTGGGCCTCAATATGGCTGTCCAGCTCTCCGACGCCGGGGTGCTGGAAAAGTACCATGTGAAACTTCTGGGCTCTTCCCTCCATGCCATCAAACATGCGGAGGACCGGGAACTTTTCAAGGAAGCCATGGAAGAAATCCACCAGCCTGTACCGGAATCCGACATTTTCGAAGAACTGGAACCGGCTGTGGCCTTTGCCGATAAAATCGGCTACCCCGTCATCATCCGTCCCGCCTACACCTTAGGCGGCACCGGCGGCGGCATTGCCCATGACCGCTATGAAATGGAAGAAATCGCCAACCGCGGCATCAAGCTGTCGCCCATCAACCAGATTCTGGTGGAACGGTCCATTGCAGGCTGGAAGGAAGTGGAGTTTGAAGTCATGCGGGACAGCGCGGACAACTGCATCATCGTCTGCGCCATGGAAAATATCGACCCTGTGGGTGTCCACACCGGCGACTCCATCGTAGTGGCTCCTACACAGACCCTGACCGACGGCCAGTACCAGATGCTCCGCACCGCATCCATCAACATCATCCGCTACCTCCAGATCGAAGGGGGCTGCAACGTGCAGTACGGTCTGGATACCAAGACCAATCAGTACTATGTCATCGAAGTGAACCCCCGTGTCAGCCGTTCCTCCGCCCTGGCATCGAAAGCCACGGGCTATCCTATCGCCAAAGTGGCAGCAAAGATTGCCCTGGGCATGCACCTGGACGAAATCACCAACGCCATTACAGGCAACACGAAGGCCTGCTTCGAACCGTCCATCGACTACGTGGTATGCAAATTCCCCCGCTGGCCCTTTGAAAAATTCACCCTGGCGGACCGTGAAATCGGCACCCAGATGAAGGCCACCGGCGAAGTGATGGCCCTGGACCGCACCCTGGAAGGGGCGCTCCTGAAGGCCCTCAGGTCCCTGGAAGTGGGAGAGGGATACCTCCATTTGAAGAAACTGGACAGCCAGTCCCTCTACGATATCCGCTGCCTCCTGAAACGTATCGACAACGAAAGAATCTTCGTGGTGGCTGAGGCCCTCCGCCGCGGCATCGAACCGGAAGAAATCAACCGCATTACCCGGATCGACCTCTTCTTCATCTATAAGATCCAGAATATTATTAAAATGGAACGGCGCCTCCTGAAGGAAGGCCTCACCGAAGAAACCCTGAAAGCGGCTAAACGCATCCAGATGCCCGACGAAGCCATCGCCCACTTTGCAGAAGTCACCGTGAAGGACGTGGAAAATTTCAAAAAGAAAATGAGTTTCCACCCCGATTTCAAAATGGTAGATACCTGCGCCGCCGAATTTGAAGCCCACACCCCTTACTACTATTCCACCTACGGCGCAGAAGACGAAGTGAAGCCCCAGGGCAAAGGGTCCGTGGTGGTCTTCGGCTCCGGCCCCATCCGCATCGGCCAGGGCATCGAATTCGACTACTGCTCCGTTCATGCTTCCTGGGCATTGAAAAAGGCAGGAAAGAAATCCATCGTCATTAACAACAACCCGGAAACCGTGTCCACCGACTTCGACACCTCCGACTCCCTGTACTTTGAACCGCTTACGGAACAGGACGTGATGGAAGTCATTGAAAAGGAAAAGCCCGAAGGGGTCATTTGCCAGTTCGGCGGCCAGACCGCCATCAACCTGGCCACTCCCATGGCCAAGAGGGGCATCCGCATCATTGGCTCCTCCAATGAATCCATCGACATGGCAGAAGACAGAGAACGGTTCGACACCCTCTGCGGCCAGCTGGGCATCCCCCGTCCGAAGGGCTGCCTGGTGGAAAGTGTGGAAGAGGCCATGCAGAAGACGGAAGAACTGGAATATCCCCTCATCGTACGCCCCAGCTACGTTCTTGGCGGCCGGGCGATGCAGATTGTCTACGACCAGGCGGAACTGCGCCAGTACCTGAAAGAAGCGGTGGTGGCATCCCATGAACATCCGGTCCTCATCGACCAGTACATGGTGGGCCGGGAAGTGGAAATCGACGCCATTTCCGACGGCGTGGACGTATGCATCCCGGGCATCATGGAACAGATCGAACGCTCCGGCGTCCACTCCGGCGACTCCATTGCCGTGTACCCGCCCCAGCACCTGTCAGAGGATGTCATCGATACATTGACTAAGTACACGAAGGACATTGCCTGCGCCATGAATGTCAAAGGCCTTGTCAACATCCAGTTCATCGTGGTAGGCGGCAAAGTTTACGTCATCGAAGTGAACCCCCGCGCCAGCCGCACCGTGCCCTTCATGAGCAAGATTACCGGCATCAACATGGTGGAATACGCCACCCGCGTGGCCCTTGGCGAACCGCTCCATACCCTGGGACTGCCCCTGGGCCTGGTTCCGCCGAAGAACTATGTGGCCATCAAAGCGCCGGTATTCTCTTTCTCCAAGCTGGGCCTCGTAGAAATCAAGCTGGGACCGGAAATGAAATCCACCGGTGAAGTCATGGGTATCGGCCACACCTACCAGGAAGCCCTCTACAAGGCGGTGGTGGCAGCGAACCTCATGGTTCCTGCCGGCGCCAACGTCCTCATCACCGTAAGCGACCGGGATAAACCGGAAACCGCAGAACTGGCCAAGGGCTTCGTAGACCTGGGCTACCACCTCATCTGCACCTCCGGCACAGGAGCCTATTTCCAGAGCCTGGGCATCCCCGTGGAAATCATCAAGAAGATTCACGAAAAAGGCGAAAACTGCGAAAAGTATCTGAAATCCGGCAAAGTGGACATGGTGCTGAATACCATTTCCTACGGCAGCCAGATCGAGCAGGAAGGCTATGACCTGCGCCGCATTGCGGTGGAACTGGCCATCCCCTGCATTACCTCCCTGGACACCGCCAAGGAAGTGCTCCGCGTCATGGCATCCACCGGCGGCGCCGAACACCATGTAGAAGCCATCCAGGACTATGTGAAGGAGTAATAGAATGTCAGGTTTTGTTGAAAAAGGAATCATCCGGGTCCACAATCACGTGGGCCCCGGCATCTGGCTCATGCAGATCGAACTGCCCCGCATTGCCAAAGAAGCAAAGCCCGGCCAGTTTGTCCATGTGAAAGTGAATGACCCCCGCTATATCCTGCGCCGTCCCATTTCCATCGCCGGCACCGACGCGGGAAGGGGCCTCGTGGAAATCATCTACCGCATCGTTGGTAAAGGCACCGACGCCATGTCCCACCTCAAAGTAGGGGACACCCTGGACTGCCTGGGACCCCTGGGCACCTCCTTTGACATGGATAAAAACCACATCGTCGGCATCGGCGGCGGCGTGGGCATTGCCCCCATCCTCTTCATGGCGAGGGCCTCCAAAGAAGGCCAGATGACCGTGGTCATCGGCGGCAGAAATAAGGAAGAAGTCTTTTGGAAAGACCTCTTCCCCAAGAAAGTCCGGCAGATGATCGTCACCACCGACGACGGCTCCTACGGCATCAAAGGCTTCTCCGTTTCCGTGCTCCCCAAACTTTTTGCGGAAGAAAAAGTGGACGAAGCCTGCGTCTGCGGCCCCGGCATCATGATGAGAACCGCCGCGCAAATGGCAAAGGATGCCAATGTCCCCTGTGAAGTCTCCATGGAACGCCGCATGGGCTGCGGCATCGGCACCTGCCTTGGCTGCGTATGCGACAGGAAAGACGGCAAAGGCCACTACAAAGTCTGCGCCGACGGCCCCGTATTCAATGCAGAGGAGGTGGTCCTATGAGCAGCCTCAAGGTAAACTATCTGGGCATTCCCATGGCCAGCCCCATCATCGGCGCCTCCGGCACCGTAGGATATGGCCTGGAACTTAATGACTACATAGACATGAAAAAAATCGGAGCCCTCTCCGGCAAAGGCCTGGCGCCCACCCCCTGGAAAGGAAACGAAGGCGTCCGGGTGGCCGAAACCACCTCGGGCATGCTGAACTGCATCGGCCTTGAAAACCCGGGAGCTCCCTATTTCAAAGAGCACTACCTGCCGGAAGTCAAAAAACTTCCTACCCGCTTCATCGCCAACATGGTGGGCAGAAGCGTGGAAGAATACGCCGAATGTGCCAGAATGCTTACGGTAGACGGCATCGACGCCCTGGAAGTCAACATTTCCTGCCCCAACGTCAAAGAAGGGGGCGCCGCCTTCGGCACCGACCCGGCGCAGGCAGCAGCCGTCACCAGAGCCGTTAAAGACGCCACCACCCTGCCGGTGATCGTCAAACTGTCCCCCAATGTCACCGACATCGTCTCCATCGCCAAAGCCGTGGAAGACGCAGGGGCCGACAGCATCTCCCTCATCAATACACTCCTTGGCATCGCCATCGACACCCGCACCCGCCGCCCCATCCTGGGCAACATCACCGGCGGCCTCTCCGGCCCCGCCGTGAAACCTGTGGCCCTCCGCATGGTATGGCAGGTGGCCAAAGCCGTCAACATCCCCGTCTGCGGCTTAGGCGGCATTATGACCGGCGAAGACGCCATCGAATTCATGATAGCCGGCGCGGATACCGTACAGGTAGGCACCGCCAACCTGGCCGACCCTATCGCCATGGAACGCATCGTGGACGAAATGGAAGAATGGTGCGATAAGAATAACGTAAAAGACATCAATGAAATCGTTGGAACCTTGAAAGACTGAAAAAAGCAGCGGCCTGGCCGCTGCTTTTTTCAGTGGGGCGCGGCTGTCGCCGCAGGTTATGGCCTGCTTTCGCAGGCAGGTTGAGTCAAAGGGGGCATCGCTTCGCTCAGGGGGATGGACACGTCCCTGCCTCACACTTGCCTCCCCCCATCTATGGGGAGGGGGACCGCGTAAGCGGTGGCTAGTGGCTAGTGGCTAGTGGCTGGGGAGCCCCGCCTCCCACTGTCATCCTGAGCAAAGCGAAGGATCTCGGTGAGAATAGTAAGTGAGATAAATGGCAGTAAATACCAGTCGGCGGGGCGGTGTTTTCCAGTATTCCCGTAGGGGCCTGCGCCTTCGGCGCAGAGGGGCATATGGCATCTATCGGGCCTGTCAGCCCTCGGTGCCAAGGGTTGTATAAAAGGGTTGCGTCGCTTCGCTCAGGGAGGCGGTAGGCGCCTTTGAAATAATTGAAGGCGCCAGTTTGGATAAAACCTTTACAACCGCCCTGGCGGGCGAAGGGAAAAGCGGCACCTCCTTTGGTGGCTGGCGCCACCACCTTTGCCACGGTGTGAAGCGTGTCACTGGATTCTCAGTCGTCTGTTGACTCCCTACGAATCCAGTTCCCTTGCCATCCCGCTGAAGCGGTGGGACTATGGGTGCTATGCATCGTATCACATGCCTCTAAGGGTAAACATAGAGCGGCTTATTCTGCCCCCTGCATAGGGGGAAGTCCGGCGAAGCCGGATAGGGGGTGGCGAACGCAGTGAGCCAATCGCAACAATGTCTATTATGCTATATGATGCAGGAAAGGCATTCCCGTAACGCTGATTCATAAGCATAGCCGCCAAAGGCGGCTATCCACACCCCACGGCCCAAAGGCCGCTGTCGCCCCCTTCTACACAACCTGCCGCCGATAGGCGGCCATAACCCTCGGGGCCGAAGGCCCCGTCCACCTTCCCCTCTGAACCTTCTGAACCCTTTGAACCCTCTGAACCTTTTCTTTTGATACATAACTCCCACTCTATACAGCCCATAAATACAAAAGCATTTGACACTGAACCGCCTCTCCATGCATTCCCATGCACCTTCACCGAACCGATACCCTGAAATCAATATAAATGACCACCGATTTCATAAGATATTTATGCTATGAAATATATGAATGACTCTTCAAGTGAGAAAACAAACCTTGCCAAAGAAATATTGGATAATGGGGTATAAAAGATATATATTATAGACATGCAAATGATTGTGACGGCCCGCGGAGAAGCGGGTACTTTTAATGGAGGCAGAAGAAACAATGAAAGAACAGCAGGTTGAAAACGAAGTTTTAGTAGAAGAAGAAAAACAGGAAGAAGCATCCTGGGCATTACTTGAACTGGCTTGCCTGAATAAACATTAATTTCCATCGACCTGCTGCCGCAAGGCAGCTTTTTTATTGGAGGACACGCCCTGCGGGCGTGAGGGTTCTAAAGATTGACGGGGCTTTCGCCCCGAGGGTTCTCAGGTTTGACAGCGGCTTCGCCGCTGAGGGTTGTGGTGGGCGGCTGCGCCGCCAGTATGATAAAACAGATTTAGTGGGCCAGTGCGCTGGTGGGCTGGTGAGCTAGTAAAAACCATACAACCGCCCTTCGGACGAGGTAAAAACCATACAACCGCGCCTACGGCGCGAGGGAAATGCACCCCTTCTGCCGCCTGCGGCGGCACCTCCCCCGGAGGGGGAAGTTTTAGCGGCGCTATGCCTTGAAATGCTTATGGGGGAGATGGTCCCCCGCGGGGTGTTGTGCCCCCGCACAGCGGGGGAAAGGTGGTGCCGCAGGCACCAAAGGGGGAGAGCCACCGGAGGTGGCTAATCTCCGAAATGTTGTTCACAACGTATAAGATTAATGTTAAGCATAGAGCAGACTTCCCCCTCCGGGGGAAGTGGTGCGCAGCACCAAAAGGGGTGCATTTCCAACGGGCGTAGCCCGGTTGTTTGGTTTTCGCTGCCAACGGCAGCGCTGCCGCCGCGAGGCGGCAGAAGGCTCCTTCCTCAGGAAGGAGCTGGGCGAAGCCCTGAGGATAGGTCAGAAATTTTCTCCAAGAACTGACGCCCCTATCCTCTGTCGCCTAACGGCGCCACCTCCTTCCTGGGGAAGGAGGCTACATACTGCCGCGAAGCGGCCACCATAACCCTCTGAACCCTTTGAACCCTCTGAACCCTCTGAACCTGCGGCGAAGCCGCATAGAATATTGACATCCGCAAAAGCTGGTTTTACAATAAGAATACTAGCTATTGTATCTGCCGGCCAGCCGGTGCATATAATAAATCCATGAAAACGGGATGAGTCTTCATTTCGCTTTCCAGAAGTAAAGGAGAGATATTTATGGCAATTCGTTTTTCCGATGTACTTGCAAATATGAAAGGTTCCGACCTGGGCCCGCTCCTGGCGCTCACCGCTCAGCCGGACATTATTTCCTTTGCCGGCGGACTTCCTGCTCCGAAGACATTCCCGCTGAAGGAACTCACTGAAGTAGCCATTAAAGTCAGGGAAGAAGACGGCGCCGGCGCTATGCAGTACGGCCCATCCCTTGGTTTCATGGGACTCCGTCAGGCCATTGCAGACCGCATGAACCGCATGTACCAGCCCATGGGCATGTACAAGGTGGATCCGAAGAACATTATGATTGTCACCGGCTCCCAGCAGGGCCTGGACATCACCGGCCGCGTATTCCTGAACAAAGGCGATGTAGTAGTCTGCGAAAGCCCGACATACCTGGGCGCCATCGGTGCTTTTGATTTCGAACAGCCAAGCTACGTAGAAATCCCCACCGACGACGACGGCATCATTCCGGAAGAACTGGAAAAAGTGCTGGCCACCAACGACAAAGTGAAATTCATCTACGTCATTCCGAACTACCAGAACCCCAGCGGCCGCTGCATGAGCCTGGAACGCCGCAAGAAATTCATGGAAATCGTAACTAAGTATGAAATCCCCGTATTCGAAGACAACCCCTACGGCGACCTCCGTTTCGAAGGCGAAGAAATCGCTCCCCTCATCACCATGGACCCGAAACACCTGGTTATGTACTCCGGCACCTTCTCCAAGACACTGGCTCCCGGCATGAGACTGGCATGGATGGTCCTGAACGACGAACTGCTGCCGAAATTCGACCTCGTCAAAGGCTCCACCGACCTTGCAACTCCGTCCGTAACCCAGCGTGAAGTGGCTATGTACATGAAGAACTACGACTTCGAAGGCCACATCAAAGAAAACTGTAAACTCTACGGCCATCGCCGCGACGTTATGTGCGAAGCCATCAAGAAATACTTCCCCTCCGACGTCAAATGCACCTATCCCCACGGCGGCCTCTTCCTGTGGGTAGAACTCCCCGAAGGCTGCAACGCCCGTGACCTCTTCAAATACGCTCTGGAAAGAAAAGTAGCCTACGTACCGGGCGACTCCTTCTTCCCCCAGTCCAAGAAGAAGAACTACTTCCGCCTCAACTTCTCCTACAACGACGACGACGTTATCGAAGAAGGCGTAAAGAGACTGGCCGATGCCCTCAAGGCTTACCTGGCTGATCAGAAATAAAATTGAAAAAAGAAGCTGCTTTGGCGGCTTCTTTTTTTATGGGGGAAATTGTAGTATATTAGGTTTAAAGGCCGCTTCGGGCGTAGGGTTGACGGCCCTACGGGCTGAGGCCGGGCGTGGGGCCAGGATCGGGGCGGCTGTATTCCCGAAGGGGCCTGCGCCTTCGGCGCAGAGGGGCGTATGGCATCCATCGGGCCTTCCGGCCCTCGGTGCCAAGGGTTGTATAAAAGGGTTGCGTCGCTTCGCTCAGGGGAAAAGGCCGTGGTTGGCGCCCTTGAAAAAGAAGGGGCGCCCTTATGATAAAACCATACAACCGCCGGAAAACAAGCCAACCGCCCTGCGAGCGAGGAAATGCACCCCTATTCCCGCTTTGCGGGACTTCTCCACGGGAAAGCGTCTCACACGATTCTCAGTCGCCCAAGGGCTCCCTACGAATCGTGTTCGCTTGCCACCCCGGAGGGGGAAGTTTTAGCGGCGCTTGCTCTTAGAGACATGTGGCACGTTGCCTGGCATCCATAGTGCCCCCGTCAGGGGTGGCAAAGGAACTGGATTTGTAGGGAAGCGCAGCGACCCGAAAATCCAGTGACATGCTTCC
>ENA-ORCP01000541-ORCP01000541.1-human-gut-metagenome-genome-assembly--contig:-NODE-541-length-33665-cov-9.640110_pt1 | contig 33665 bp, 33 predicted proteins | sample MGYA00242990_ERZ507991 | MGnify/ENA primary metagenome ERZ507991 (study PRJEB26167, sample SAMN06115496) | human gut metagenome | host: Homo sapiens | place: China:Henan | collected 2015-05-07 | study... | reverse complement strand
GAGGTGCAGTTCTCCATCATCCAGAACCGCGGCTGCTTCGGCGGCTGCAACTTCTGCGCCATCCAGCTGCATCAGGGACGCCGCGTCACCAGCCGCAGCGCCGACAGCATCGTGGAGGAAGCTGAGCGCATGACCCACGAACCGGATTTCAAGGGTTACATCCATGATGTCGGCGGCCCCACCGCAAACTTCCGGTTCCCGTCCTGCCGCGAGCAGATGCTGCGCGGCATGTGCACCGGCGGCAAGCACTGCCTTGCCCCCACCACCTGCTCCCACATGATCGTGGACCACAGCGATTACCTCAAGATCCTGCGCCGTGTGCGGGAGCTGCCGGGCGTGAAGAAGGTGTTCATCCGCAGCGGCATCCGGTTCGACTACCTCATGGCTGACCCGGACGATACCTTCTTCAAGGAACTGGTGGAGTACCACGTTTCCGGCCAGCTGAAAGTTGCCCCGGAGCACTGCGCCCCCAATACGCTGGCCTACATGGGCAAGCCGCCCATCGAGACCTTCAACAAGTTCAAGGATAAGTTCTACGAGCTGAGCAAAAAGGCCGGCAAAAAGCAGTATCTTGTGCCCTATCTGATGTCCAGCCACCCGGGCAGCACCCTGAAGGATGCGGTCTATCTGGCCGAGTATCTTTATAAGAACCACATGCGCCCGGAGCAGGTGCAGGATTTCTACCCCACCCCCGGCACCGTGAGCACCTGTATGTTCTACACTGGTCTTGACCCCTACACCCTCAAGCCGGTGTTCGTGGAAAAGACCCCCGAGGGCAAGGCTCTGCAGCGCGCATTGCTGCAGTATTACGAGCCGCGCAACGCGGAAAAGGTGGTCAAGGCGCTCAAGATGACCCACCGGGAGGATCTGATCCCTCTGCTGGTGCCCGCCGAGGGCCGCCGCGCCGTACAGCGCTCTGCCCGCCGTGCCGAAGCTGCCGATGTGACTATCCACAACGATGGCACCTACACTGTCCGCCCGAATCAGAAGGGCAAGGGCGGCAAGAACGTCCACGGTCAGAGCCGTGCCGCGGCCCCGGCCGGGCGTCAGCCCAGCCCCGGCGCACGATTTGCGCCCCACTCGGCACCCGGCCATAAGCCGAAGACAAACAATTTTCAACAGAAGGAGAATGCAGCGTGGAAAACTTCAAAGAAGAAAAAGTAAGCCGTAAAAAGAAGCCCGGCCTGCTGCGCCGCCTTGCTGCGCTGGCTGCAGCTGCAGCGTTGGCGCTGAGCCTTGCAGCCTGTGACGGCAGTGTGCCGTCGGTTCCCGGCGGCAGCGCCGATGTGGTGCCGAACCCGGCGGCTTCTGCGGCGTCAAGCGTGGATGCCCCGCTGGAAGTGCATTTCATCGATGTGGGGCAGGCGCTGAGCGTGCTCGTGGAGTGCGACGGGCAGTTCATGCTTTACGACGGCGGCAATGTGGACGACGGCAGCCTTGTGGTGTCCTATCTGCAGAGTCAGGGCGTGGAACAGCTGGAATATGTGTTCTGCTCCCATGCCCATGAGGACCATGTGGGTGGTCTGGCGGCAGCGCTGGCCTACTTCCCGGCGTACCATGTGTACTCCCCGGTGACCGAAGCTTCCACCAAGTGCTTCAAGGATTTCGTCAAGTACACCCAGCAGCAGGGTCTGCAGGTGGAAGTGCCGGCTGTAGGCACGATGTGGCCGCTGGGCGGTGCAACCGTGACTATGGTCGGCCCGGTGGCGCAGTATGACGACACCAACGACACCTCCATCGTACTGCGCATCGACTACGGCTCCACCAGCTTTCTGCTGACCGGTGACATGGAAAAGACCGCGGAAAGCGACCTTGTGAACAGCTGCGCGGACCTGAAAGCTGATGTGCTGCAGGTGGGCCACCACGGTTCCAGCACCAGCACGGGTTACGCATTTCTGAATGCAGTTCTGCCTGAGATGGGCGTTATCTCCTGCGGAGTAAACAATAAATACGGCCACCCCCACGAGGAGACTTTGAGCATCCTGCGGGATGCAGGGGTGAATGTGTACCGCACCGATCTGCAGGGCACCATCACCATCGGCAGCGACGGCCAGAACTACACCGTCGGCACAGAACATTTTGTGCCGGATGATCAGCTGAACCCCACTGCTCCGGCGGCGTCCGGCACGGCACAGCAGGCGTACATCGGCAACGTGAACAGCAAAAAGTTCCATCTGCCCACCTGCCCGAACCTGCCGGCGGAGAAGAACCAGATCCTGTTCTCCAGCTATGACGAAGCCGTGGCGGCAGGGTATACCCCGTGCTCGACCTGTATCAAGTAAGACGTACAAGCTGCTTCTGAAAAACGGAGCAGCTTTTTTTATTTCTCCGCACCGCTCCGGGATTGATAAAATCCTACAGGTGCGGTATACTGAATACTACTTTATTCTCAAAAAGCAGGGAGGTGCGGCGAATGGGTATCGGAGCGCCCCGTCCGTTGGTGCTGCAAAAGCCGGACGCCATCGATACCGCGCAGGCAGCACGGTATTTTGGAGCCAGAGGGACGCCGGACGAAGCGACCATGACATTGCTGGAACACTGCGCCGTGCCGCTGCTGGCGGCGGCAACGCCTCGGGCGGTCTGGCTGGAAGCCGACACGGCGTCGCTGGCCGAAGCCGGCATCCTGCGCGGGCAGGATGTGCTGCGCCATCTGGAAGGCTGCCCGCAGGCTGTTCTGCTGGCCGTGACCCTCGGCCCCGGGGTGGACGCGCAGATCCGCCGCGCCGGAGTGGGCGATATCGCAGCGGGCGTGGCGTCGGACGCACTGGGAAGCGCGTTGGCCGAGCAGGCCGCCGATGCGGCCGAAGCCGAGCTGCGCCAGCAGGCGGCCAAAGAGGGAAAGTATCTGACCGGGCGTTTTTCGCCGGGGTACGGCGACTGGGACATTGCCGTGCAGCCACTGGTGGCCAATGCGCTGGATACCGCGCGCAAGGCCGGACTGTGCGTCACCGACACCAACCTGATGACCCCGCGCAAGAGCGTGACCGCCATTCTGGGCGTCAGCGGCCATCCGGTCAAGGGCAGACTGGCAGGATGCGGACACTGTGTGCTGCGCACCCGGTGTGAATACAGAAAGAGGGGAAAGACCTGTGCAAGCGAGTGAACTTTTCAAACAGAATAATACCATCCTGCTGGACGGCGGCATGGGCACCATGCTGCAGGCATCCGGTCTGAAGCTGGGTGCCAAGCCGGAAGAACTGAACATCACCAACCCGGAGCTGATCGAGAGCATCCATGCCAAATACGCCGCCGCAGGCAGCCGCATCATCAATGCCAATACCTTCGGCGCGTCGGCGCATAAGCTGGCGGGCAGCGCTTACAGCCTGGAAGAGATCATTGCGGCGGGCATCGCCAACTGCAAGCGCGCCTGTGCACCCTACGGGGCGCTGGCAGCGCTGGATGTCGGCCCGCTGGGCGAACTGCTGGAACCCAGCGGAACGCTGGCCTTTGAAGACGCCGTGGCGGAGTATGCCCGCATCGTGCGGGCCGGTGCGGCGGCCGGGGCCGACCTGATCTTTTTTGAGACCTTCACCGACCTGTATGAGCTGAAAGCCGCCCTGCTGGCCGCAAAGGAGAACAGCACCCTGCCGGTGCTGGCCAGCATGAGTTTTGAAGCGGGCGGCCGCACCTTTACCGGCTGCACGGTGGAAAGCTTCGGCGTGACGGCGCGGGGGCTTGGCGCGGACGCCGTGGGTATCAATTGCTCCCTCGGCCCAAAGGAGATCTTCCCCATGGCAAAGCGGCTGAGCGAGGCCGTGCCCGGTGATTTCCCGGTGTTCGTCAAGCCCAATGCGGGCTTGCCCCGGGCCGACGGCAGCGGCTACGACATCACCCCGCAGCTGTTTGCCATGCAGATGAAGCCCTACCGTGAACTGCACCTGTTCGCCGCCGGCGGCTGCTGCGGCACCACGCCGGAGTTCATCCAGCTGCTGAACAGCGTGTTTGCGGGCTGCATGCCCGGCCGCCAGGCGCACAAAATGCCCTCGGTGCTGTGCACGCCGGTGGATTTTGTCAATGTGGACGGTATCACAGTGGTGGGCGAGCGCATCAACCCCACCGGCAAAAAGCGCTTCCAGCAGGCTCTGCGGGAAGGCGATATGAACTACGTTCTGGAACAGGCGGTCAGTCAGGTGGAAGCCGGGGCGCAGGTGCTGGACGTGAACGTGGGCGCGCCCGGCGTGGACGAGCCTGCCCTGATGCCGCAGGTGGTCAAGGCGCTGCAAAGCGTCACCAGCCTGCCCCTGCAGCTGGATTCCTCCAACGTGCAGGCGCTGGAAAACGGCCTGCGGGTGTACAACGGCAAACCCATCGTCAACTCCACCAACGGCGAGGAAGAAAAACTCAGGGCCATTCTGCCGCTGTGCAAAAAATACGGCGCAGCCATCGTTGGCCTTGCCATCGACGAGCGGGGCATCCTGCCTGCCGCCGAGGACCGCGTGGCCATTGCGCGCCGCATCACCGAAGCTGCACTGGCAGCCGGTATCCCGCGGGAGGATATCTACATCGACTGCCTGACCCTGACGGCCAGCGCCCAGCAGAAGGACGTTCTGGCCACGGTGCAGGCGCTGGAGCGCTGCAAAAAGGAGCTGGGCGTGCGCACCGTTCTGGGCGTGTCCAACATCAGCTTCGGCCTGCCCTGCCGCACCTACCTGAACACCACCTTCCTCACCATGGCCATGTATGCGGGGCTGGACCTTGCCATCATGAACCCTTCCAGCGAGGAGATGATGGCGGCCGTGTATGCCTATAACGTTCTGACCAACCGGGACGAGCAGAGCACGAAGTACATCGAACGGTACGCCGACCGGGTGCCCGCTTCGACGGCGCTGGCACAGGCGGCGAAAGCCGCCCCTGCCGCTGCGGCTTCCGGCGCGGCGGAGACCGCCGAACACACCGGCCCCTATGCCGCCCTGATGAAGGCCGTGGAAAAGGGTCTGAAGGGCGATGCCGCCGCCCAGACCCGGGCGCTTCTGGCGGAAAAGGAGCCGCTGGAAGTGGTGGATGAAGCCCTGATCCCGGCGCTGGATATCGTGGGCGTGAAGTACGAGAAGGGAACTCTCTTCCTGCCGCAGCTGCTGCAGGCCGCCAGCGCCGCCCAGAGCGCCTTTGAGGAGATCAAGACCGCCATCGCCAAAAAGGGCGAGGGCAGCGCCAGCAAGGGACGCATCGTGCTGGCAACTGTCAAGGGCGATGTGCATGATATCGGCAAGAACATCGTCAAGGTCATTCTGGAAAACTACGGCTTTGAGGTGATCGACCTCGGCCGTGATGTGCCGGTGGAGACGGTGGTAAACACCGTGCGGGAAAAGGATGTGCATCTGGTGGGTCTCTCCGCTCTGATGACCACGACTCTGAAGAGCATGGAGGAGACCATTGCCGCTCTGCACGAAGCAAAGCTGGACTGCAAGGTCATGGTGGGCGGTGCCGTGCTGACCCCGGAATATGCCGAGAAGATCGGCGCGGACTGGTACGCCAAGGACGCCAAGCGCAGCGCCGATATCGCCAAGGAATTTTTTGGGGCGCAGTAAAAGAACACAAGGGCGGTATCCCGGAAGCTTTCTCCTCAGACACGAAATACGGGTTGCGGCACCCAGCAGCTACTTCGCATTCGCTTGCATCTCGCTGGCCGCGGCCCCAACAACAGCTCCCTGTTTCCGCCACTGGCGGCGGTCACTGTTGTTGCAAGTCATTCCATCGCCCGCCCTATTGCCCTTCGGGCAACAGGGTCCCACCCCAGCGGACGGTCTTCGGAGAAACTTCCGGCCCACCGCCCCGATAAGCTGGGGCCCTTTGAAAACACCTGAAAATCTATTTGCAAATTGTTCAAAAACTCCACAAAGAAATGCCACGATTGTCTGGTAGTATAAGGGTGCAGTCAGGGAGATGCAAGGACATCCCCCGAAAAGCCAAGATGGGCTTTCGTCTGCGGGGGCGGGTGCAGTAGCACAGCTCAGCAGGATCTTACAAAAACACTGTCCCCTTGCTCATGCCATGGCAATCGCCAGAGCAGCGGACAGACTACCAAATCCCTCCTGATCCGCCGCAAAGTTCGGGAGTTTCCATACCGCAGCCGGCACCGCTTTATCCTCCTTTCCACGGTGCTGGCTGCTTTTGTTTTTGCAAAAGAGACCATGGAAAAAGCCCTGCAGTTCAACGCTGCAGGGCTTTTTGTGATACATCCTGTTATACTTTGGCTCGGTTTGCCCGGACGGCTTCGATTTTGTCTGCCAGCAGCGAGGCAAGCGCACCCAGCGCAAGCCCCAGCACCACGCCGCCCAGAATATCGGTGGGAAAATGAACATAGAGATACAGCCGGGTAAAGGCGATGAAGACTGCCAAGATCAGCGCCGGAGAGCCAAGCTTCCGGTCCTGCCGCCAGAGTGCAAACGCCGCCGCAAAGGCCGAGGCCGTATGCCCGGAAGGGAAGGAGTGCCCATGGGGCCGCTTGACCAGGATGGTGACGGCGGTGTTTACATCGCAGGGGCGGGGACGGGCAAACAGCGGCTTGAGGATGAAGTCTCCTGCTACCAGATAGGAGACCAACGCGATGGCCATAGCCAACCCGGCCTTGCGGGTGCGGCGGCACAGCAGCAGAATCAGCGTGAACGCGATCCAGATCTCACCGTGCTCTCCGGCATAGTTGAAAAAGACGGCCAATGCATCCAGCACCGGATTGCGGAACTGCTGCAGCCAGTCCAGAAATGCGAATTCAAACGGCATAAAGAACCTCCTGTCGGTTGTTTTATGGTAACACACCTTTCGGCCAACTACAAGCGGACCGGGAAAAAATAATGGGAAAAATCGACAGGGAAAGCTCCGATGAGAAATAAGCTGAGCAAAAACTACACAAAGTAAAAGCACTCTTCCCGGCGGAAAAAAGGGAAGAGCGCTGTATCCGGGAGAAAATCAGAGATCCATCTCAGCCAGCGTGGGGTAGCTGTCGATGGCACCGTTCTTCTGCACGCTGATGCCGCAGAAGCGGTTGGAAAATGCAAGATATCCGCTGAGTTTTGTTTTACTCAGTTTATCCAGCTTGTCTACGGTTATCCCATCCCGGGCCAGCTGCCACAGGAAGGAACCGATGAAGCCGTCGCCGGCACCGGTGGTGTCCACAGCCTTCACCTTCCGGCAGGGAGCAAAGCCCTGTGCGGTGCGGGTGTAGGCGTAGGCACCCTTGCTGCCGCAGGTGTAGAGCACCAGCTGCACATCGCCCGCAAACAACTGCGGCAGGGCGGCTTCGATGTCGGCGGTGCCGGTGAGGAACTCCAACTCTTCGTCCGAGATCTTCAGGATATGGGTCAGCGGCAGAAACTGCAGCACGGTCTGGCGCAGCATTTCTTTGTCCGGCCAGAGCGGGAAGCGCAGGTTCGGGTCAAAGCTGACGAGAACGCCTGCTTCCCGGGCGGCGGCAATGGCGGCCAGATGGGCATGGCGCATGGGGCTGTCCACCAGCGAGACGCTGCAGAAATGCAGGGCAAAGGCATCGCGGAACCACGCCGGGTCGATCTGCTCCGGCGCATACAGCAGGTCGGCCGAGGGCTTGCGGTAGAAGCTGAAAGTGCGGTTGCCGTCCTCCGCCAGACTGACGAAGGCCAGCGCCGTGTTGGCCTTGTCGGTAAAGGCAAGGTGCGACAGGTCGATGCCGCAGGCTTCCAGCTCCCGGGCGATCTTATGGCCGAAGGGATCGTTGCCCAGCTGGCTCAGCAGGGCGCTTTTGCCGCCCAGCTTTGTAAACGCCGCGCAGACGTTAGCGGGTGCGCCGCCGACCCGCGGGCTGAAGGACGGCACCTCGTCAAAGGCGCATCCCACCCGGGACGGGATCATATCAATGAGTGCTTCGCCGATAGAAAACAGAGTATTGCCGGGCATAGAAAACCTCCAGATCACAAATTGCAGAGTTCACAGGCTGCCCCGGTCAGCTTTACGCTCACGTCCCCGGGTGCGGGATAGTACCGGGTGCTGAACACCGTAGAGCCCCCGTTCAGGAAAATTTCCAGCGAGGAGCGGTCACCCACCACCCGCAGACTGCGGCAGGGCGCGGCCAGCTGCGCACGGCGTTCGGTGCGGCCGTCGGCCATGGCGGAGTCTGCAAAGCGCAGGGTACAGGTGCAGTCCTGCTCAGTATACACCAGCTGCACGCCCTGCGCAACGGTGAGGGAAAAATCTCCGGCAGGCGCGGCGGTCAGGTCAAAGCAGGGGGAGAGGAACGCTTCCTCCCCGTCGGCAAGGTACAGGGCGGCGGAGCTGCGCCGGGCGGCCAGCTCCGGCACCGGGTTCTGCAGCAGGGTGCCGTCCGGGCCGTTGGTCAGCACGCGGGGCACCGTCATGCAGTGCTGCCAGCCGTGGACTGCCGTGGGGGCGTTGCCGTAGTCGGCATCCGGCATACCCATCCAGCCGATCTGGATGCGGCGGCCGGTATCGTCTGCAAAGCTCTGGGGTGCGTAGTAGTCGAACCCGGCGTCCAGCTCGTGGAACTGACCCAGCGTATATTCGCCGCGCCAGTCGCCGTAGACGGCAAAGTATCCGCAGCCGTAGACGTTCTGGCACCGGATGCCCTGCGGGGACACGGCCAGATACCACTGGCCGTCGATGCAGAACAGGTCCGGGCACTCCCACATATAGCCGAAGGGTTCCGGGGTGGTCAGGGTGTTAATGTGGTTCCAGCGGAGCTTGTCGGTGCTCTCGAACACCAGTACTTCGCCCCGGTCTTCCAGCGTGCGGGCGCCCAGCACCATGTAATACCGGCCCTCATAGGCAAAGACCTTCGGGTCCCGCACATGGCAGGTAAGCCCGGCGGGATAGCCGCGGTTGGTCATCAGGCACTGCTTGCTCTCCACGGTCTTGCCGTTGCGGCTGACTGCGAGACAGAGGTTGTGTCCGCGCCCTTCTTTGATGTAATCAAAATTGCCGGGATACTTGACGTTGCCGGTGTAGTAGAGGTACATGGTGCCGTCCTCCACCAGTGCGGAGCCGGAGTAGACGCCATGGCAATCGAATGGCTCGTCCGGGTAGAGCATTACCGGGCGCTGCTCCCAGCGGAGCAGGTCGGCGCTCACGGCATGGCCCCAGTGCTTGACCCCGCCGTTCACGTCGAAGGGGCCGTACTGGAAAAATGCGTGGTACTGCCCGCCGTAAACGCACAGGCCGTTGGGGTCGTTCAGCCAACCAACCGGCGGCTGCAGGTGGAACTGCTGGCGGTGGGGGTCGGCGGCGACATTGGCCGCGCCGAGGGACTCCACCAGCGGAACGAGCTTTTTCAGGTCGCGCTGGAGTGCGTTCATGCCTTGACCTCCTCAGGGCTCCAGATGACCCAGGTCACGGCGAAGGAAACACCGAAGGAGATGGCCATCATGATGAGATACTGCAGGGGCATATGCAGGTGCAGCAGGATGCCGAAGATGCCGGTGACGCCGGTGCCGGTGGCACCCAGCCCCACGATGCTGGCGTACAGCGCACCGCAGGCACCGCCGGCCAGACCGCCGAGGAAGGGTTTGAAGTAGCGCAGGTTCACGCCGAAGATGGCCGGCTCGGTGATGCCCATGCAGGCAGACAGGGCAGAGGGCAGAGCCATGGCCTTGACCTTGGTGTCGCGGGTCTTGAGGGCAACGGCCAGCGCAGCACCGCCCTGTGCCACGTTGGCGGCGCTGGCCAGCGGCAGCCAGTAGGTGTAGCCGTAGCGGGCCAGCTGACCCAGATCGATCAGGGTGTACATGTGGTGGATACCGGCGACCACAGTGACCGCATACAGGCCGCCCATGATGAAGGAGCCGATGCCGTAGGGCATGGTGATCAGTGCCTGCACGCCGGTGATGATGCTGTTTTCCAGTTTGGTGAACACGGGGCCGATGGCGGCGAGGGTCAGATAGCCGGTGACAAAAACGGACACCAGCGGGGTGACGAACAGGTCAAACATGGCGGGCACCACCTTGTGCAGCCGCTTTTCGATCTGGCACATGAGCCACACCGCGATGATGACCGGGATGACGTGCCCTTGATAGCCCACCAGCGGCACCGAGTACAAGCCGCCGAACACGGGCTGAATCACGTTGACGCCGTCCGAGACGGTCCATGCGTTCTGCAGATCGGGGTGGATCATGATCATGCCGATGACCGCGCCCAGATACGGGTTGCCGCCGAACACCTTGGCGGCAGAGTAGGCGATGAGGATGGGCAGGAAGGTGTAGGCTGTATTGGAGAACAGCTTGGCAAACACATACACCGAGCCGGTGGTATCAATGTTCAAAAAGCCGTTGTTCACCATGAAGTTCAGCGCTTCCATGATGCCCATCAGGAAGCCGGAGGCCACGATGGCGGGGATGATGGGCACAAAGATGTCGCCCAGCGTCTTGATAGCCCGCTGATACCAGGGTGCCTTGGCGGCGGCAGCCTGCTTCACGTCCTCTTTGCTGCCGCCCTCGATGCCGGCCAGCTGGATGAACTCGTCGTAGACCTTGTTCACCGTGCCGGTGCCGAAGATGATCTGCAGCTGACCCTGTGCCTCAAAGACGCCCTTGGCGCCCTCGGCGTTTTCCAGATCTTTTTTGCTGACCTTGCTGTTGTCTGCAATGACCAGACGCAGGCGGGTGGCGCAATGCGCTGCCGAGACGATGTTCTCTTTGCCGCCGATGCAGTCCAGAACCTGCTGTGCCGCGTGTTTGTAATCCATACTGCTTCTCCTTTTCCTGAATGTGATCGTCCTGACGTCTCCGATTTGAAATCGGTTTCACTGACGCTATTATACGATAAACAGAAAAATAGTTCCATTCGCAGAGGGCATAAAATTCGGGATAACTCTGTTATTGATTTCACATAGTTTCATATTCTGAGCCGGTCAGAACGACGAAACCGGTATGAGCCGCTGGATATGGACAGCCTGCAAAACTCACGTACTGCCAAACTGCCTGTGTATCATAGCGCGGCTGACAGGTGAGAGAGTTGTAGGGAACGGGCTTGCCCGTTCCAGCCTGCAGATGCAGCTGACCCCGCGGAACGCATGAATGCGTTCCCTACGCTGATCCAGACCCAAGGGGGAAGTCTTTTCAGCGGGATCTAGTCCCCCGTGCTTTCCCGGCAGACAAGCTCATAGCCCAGCATCTGGCTGCGGGGTACGGCGCGGGGGTCGTTCAGCAGCTCCATCAGCAGGGCGGCGGCGTCCCGCCCGGCGGTCTTGTAGTGCAGGTGCGCACTGGTCAGGGGCACATAGGCGCTGCGCCCCACCTTACTGTCGCCTACCGATGCGATCATCAGATCTTCCGGGATGCGCAGGCCGGTCTCCCGGCAATACTGCATGGCACCCAGCGCGATGGCATCGGTGGCGCAGAACAGGCAGTCGATGTGCGGGTCGCGCTCCAGCAGATTTCTGGCCTGCTCGTAGCCGGAGTCGGAGCTGAACTTTGCCACAGCCATCCGCTGCGGGTGCAGGGGCAGTCCGGCTTCTTTCAGGGCGGCTTCAAAACCGGCCCGGCGCTGCTGCCCGGCGGCAGCATCCAGCAGCGTCACGCCGATATAGCCGGGAACGCGGCGGCCCTTTGCCAGCATATGGGCTGTGACGGCCCGGGCAGCCCCGGCATCGTCATGATAGACCGAGCAGCAGCCCGGAAAATTCTGGCTCAGCACCACCACCGGCACGTGGAGATGTTCCAGCACAGCCTTGTGCTCCGGTGTGTAGACCGTTGCAATGAGGATGATGCCGTCCACGGTGTTCTGACGCAGGGTGTCCAGTGCGCGCAGCTCCTTTTTGATGTCGTTGGCGGTGTTGATGAGCAGCAGCTGATAGCCGGATTCTTCCAGCACGCTGCCGATGCCTTCCACCATGCGGGGGCAGCTGTCGCTGGAAAGCTTGGGCAGAATGACGCCGATCTGCCGGGTGCGGCGGGTGCGCAGCATCTGCGCCTGCGCACTGGGGTGGTAGCCGGTGGCTTCCACTGCGGCTTCGATCACGGCACGCTTGTCGGCGCTGAGGTATCCGCCGTTGAAGTAGCGGCTCACGGCGGCCTTGGAGACCCCGGCGTACTGTGCAAACTCGGTGATGTTCATGGAATGCCTCCTTGAATCTGTGATCGATTCCAGTCTAACCGTGCAGAGCGGCATTGTCAACGTTTTTGCGCGCTGCAGGGCTTTTTTGTGTTGACTTGCCCAGGCCGGTGTGCTAGAATATGCCGATGTATGCAGAAAAAGCGAAAGGAAACTTGGATGGATCTGACAAAACAGTTCTTTAAATATGTATCCCAGAATATTTTCGGCCTGCTGGGCACCTCGTGCTACATTCTGGCCGATACCTATTTCATCTCGCAGGCGGCGGGTACCGACGGCGTCACCCTGCTCAACCTCTGCCTGCCGGTGTATAACTTCATCTTTGCCATCGGCTCCATGATCGGCCTTGGCGCGGCCACCCGTTACGCCATCCTGAAGGCGCAGGGCGACGGGCGCTGCCAGCGCTATTTCTCCAATGCTGTGTTCTGTGCCTGCGTGCTGAGCATCCCCTTTTTGCTGGTGGGTCTTTTTGCCCCGGATGGGCTGCTGCGGCTCATGGGCGGCGATGCACAGATCGTGGCGCTGGGCACCGGCTATGCCCGCATCTTCCTCATGTTCACGCCGTTTTTTATGTGCAACTACATCGTGTCGGCCTTTGTCCGCAACGATGGCGACCCCTCCCTTGCCATGGTGGCGACGCTGAGTGGCAGCCTGTTCAATGTGGTGTTCGACTACATTTTCATGTTCCCCATGGGGCTGGGGCTGCCGGGTGCGGCGCTGGCGACGGCGGTGTCCCCGGTGCTCAGCATTGCCGTCTGCAGCCGTCATTTCTTTAAAAAGGAGAACAACGTCGCATTTGTGCGGCAGCTGCCCTCTGCAAAACTGCTGGGGCAGAGCTGCCAGCTGGGCATCTCCGGCTTTGTGGGCGAGATGAGCTCCGGCGTCACCACTACGGTGTTCAACTTCCTGCTGCTGGGTCTGGCCGGTAATGTGGCGGTGGCGGCCTACGGCGTCATTGCAAACTTTGCACTGGTGGCAACGGCCATCTTCAACGGCGTGGCACAGGGCGCGCAGCCGCTGGTAAGCGAATGCTACGGCAAGAGCGACCGCGCCGGGGCGAAAAAGCTGCTCATTCTCGGCAGCTGCACGGCGCTGGCGCTTGCGGCAGCGCTGTATGCGGTGGTGTTCGGTGCCACCGACTCGTTGGTGGCGGTGTTCAACAGCGAAAATTCTGCGCAGATGGCGCAGTTTGCCCACATGGGCATGCGGCTGTACTTTGCGGGCTATTTCTTTGCCGGGTTCAAAATCGCAGCGGCGGGCTATCTCAGCGCCACCAACCGCCCGGCGGAAGCCTCGGTCACCTCACTGTGCCGCGGTATGGTAGCCATTGTGGCCTGTTCGCTGGTCCTGAGCCGCCTGTTTGGCATGAACGGTGTGTGGGCGGCCTTCCCGGCATCGGAGCTGCTCACGGCGCTGCTGACCCTCTTTTTGCTGCTGCGTGGCAGAAACGGGAAAAGCGCAGGGAAAAACAACTGGAATTCCGTTGAATTTGGAGAAAAATAAGCAAAAGCTCCGGTTCCGCTTGAAACCTACTGAAAAAAATAGGTATACTGAGCGTGGGAAAGGAGATGGTTAAAAATCTTAACCATAGAAACGAGAGCAATTTGTATGAATCCTTAAATATAAAGCTCCTGTTCGCGCAGGGATTCTTCCGGGGAAAGCCCGGACTGCGCGGCATGACCGGCCATCGCCCGCCACTGTGCGGGGGACTGGCCGGTTTCTTTTTTGAACACCCGGCACAGGTAATTGGCCCCGGAAAAGCCGCACAGGCTGGCGACCACGTCCAGCGTGTATTCCCGGTGGAGCAGCAGCCGCTGGGCGGCTTCGATGCGCACAGTGGTCAGGTAGCGGCCCGGCGGCACCCCGATGGCAGCGGTGAAGGTGCGCACCAGATGACTTTTGGAAACGCCCAGCCGTTCGCTCAGCTCTTCCACGCCGTAAAGGCCGGCATAATTGGCACGGATGTCCTCGATGGCGGCCTGCACCAGCGGCGGCAGGGCCGGGGCGGCGCTGTCGGCATCGGCCAGTTCGCACAGCAGGGCATAGGCCAGCTGGCTGCGCGCCCGGCTGTGGGTCTCCTTTTCCTCGGCCAGACGGTCCATCAGCTCGGCTGCGGCAGGGCAGGAGCCGCCTTTGGCAAGGAAGGGCAGTTCCCGCAGGCCGGAAAGAAACTGTCCGGCGGCCTGCCCGGTAAGCTGCACGCACAGCAGATGGCAGGTGTCCGCTTCTGCCGGGGCAAGGGCCAGCGGGGCGCGGCTCAGGATCAGATGCCCGGCGGGCACGGTCTGGGGCGGCAGGATCAATGCAGCACCTGCCGGTGCAGGCCCGGCCCCTGGTACGGAAGCGGTGCATTTTCCGCTGGAGACAAGGCAGACCCAAAGCCCCTCGCCCGAGAGGGTGAGCGCGGAGGAAAGCTGGACATCCTGCACCGAAGCCGGGGCGGCGATGGCATTCCAGTCAAACAGCAATATTTGACACCTCTAATCAATAAAATGCTATTTTATATCACAAAATTATCTGTTATTATAGTACCAACGAAACGACACGCCGTCAAGAGCGTGAAAAACAGAAAATTTATGGAGGCAAACGATTATGGCTTCGATCAGCTGCCAGCACATCTATAAGATCTACCCGGGCGCTACCGCTCCTTCTGTCACCGACTTCAACCTGGAGATCCAGGATAAGGAGTTCATCATCTTTGTCGGCCCCTCCGGCTGCGGCAAGTCCACCACCCTGCGTATGATCGCCGGTCTGGAGGAGATCTCCAAGGGCGAAATGTACATCGGCGGCCGTCTGATCAACGACGTTCCCCCGAAGGACCGTGATATCGCCATGGTGTTCCAGAGCTACGCTCTGTACCCCCACATGACCGTTTACAAGAACATCGCTTTCGGTCTGGAGCTGCGCAAGACCCCGAAGGACGAGATCGACCGCCGCGTTCACGAGGCTGCCAAGATCCTGGAGATCGAGCACCTGCTGGACCGCAAGCCCAAGGCTCTGTCCGGCGGCCAGCGTCAGCGTGTTGCTCTGGGCCGTGCAATGGTTCGTAACCCGGCAGTCTTCCTGCTGGACGAGCCCCTGTCCAACCTGGATGCTAAGCTGCGTACCAGCATGCGCACCGAGATCATCAAGCTGCACAAGAAGCTGGCTACCACCTTCATCTACGTTACCCACGACCAGACCGAGGCTATGACCATGGGCGACCGTATCGTCGTTATGAAGGACGGCATCATCCAGCAGGTCGATACCCCGCAGAACCTGTACGATATGCCTTGCAACATGTTCGTTGCTGGCTTCATCGGCAGCCCCCAGATGAACTTCCTGGACGGCACCCTGATCAAGAAGGGTGAGCTGTACGGTGTTGATCTGGGCGGCGACGTGATCCCCCTGCCCAAGGAGAAGACCGCAGACGGCAAGCTGGATGCTTACGTCGGCAAGAAGATCAAGATGGGCGTCCGTCCCGAGGACATCGACGACGAGCCCGAGTTTATGGCAAAGCACGCTGACTGCCAGCTGGATACTCAGGTGGACGTCTCCGAAATGATGGGCGCTGAGATCTACCTGTATCTGGAGTACAAGGGCAACAAGATGACCGCTCGTGTGGCTCCCACCTCCAAGGCACGCAACGGAGACACCGTCCGCGTTGCATTCGATCCCCACAAGGTCCACCTGTTCGACATCGAGACCGAGCTGACCATCCTGAACTAATATTTAGCGATGATCATTTTTGATCCTCCTATCATAAGAAAAACCGCCGAAGGAAAGCCTTCGGCGGTTTTTCGTTTGTGTGTTCAGCTTTGCGCTTCAATGGACCCGTGCTCTTTTCATTTGCTGGCAGTGCTGGGCGCGGGCTGGCGCACCAGCTCGATAAAGGCTTTCATCTGAGGGGTCAGCCATTTGTCACGGTGATAAAACAGCTGACGATGCATCTCCACGGTGCAGTCCGGCACATTCAGCCGGGCAAGACGACCTGCGGCCAGCGCCGGACGCACGATGTACTCCGGCAGGAAGGAAAGACCCATGCCCTGCTCCACCATCTGGCACAGCAGCGCAGCGCTGCCCAGCTCCAGATAAGGGTGGATGGCAAGGCCGCGGGCGGCAAGGCACTGATCCAAAGCGTCGCGGTAGCTCATGCCGCGCTCAGTGAGCAGAAATTCCTGCCGGGGCAGCTCTTCCAGCGTAACAACTTCCTGCCCGGCAAGCGGGTGAGCCGACGGTGCAATAAAACACACCGGCTCCGGCACATCCGCCGCAAGCACCAGATTGGGCTGCAGCAGGGGCTGGTCCAGCGTATAGGCCAGATCGATCTGATTTGTGCCCAGCATCTGCAGCATCCCGTCGGCAGTGGCGGTGCACAGCACCAGCTCCACCTGCGGGCACAGGGCGTGGTAGCGTTTGAGCAGACCGGGCAGGAAGGTGGAGCACACCGAATCCGCCAGCGCGATGCGCAGACTGCCGCTGATCTGCCGGGCGGGCTGCAGGGCAGCCTGCGCCTGCTGGGCCGTGGCCAGCAGGGTGCGTGCATAGCCTAAAAAGGTCTGGCCCGCATCGGTGAGCCGCACGGTCTTGCCCACGCGGTCGAACAGCGGTGCGCCCAGCTCTGCTTCCAGCTGTGCGATCTGGGAGGACACCGCCGACTGGGAATAGCCCAGCTGCCGCGCAGTGCGGGAAAAGCTGTGCAGCTCGGCGATGTGCAAAAAGGTATTGATGTTCCGCAGTTCCATAAACGCTTCCTCTCAGCGGCGGGCGATGCCGGTCACGGTGAGCATCTCGCCATCCACGGTAAAATGCACCTCTACCGGGCCGAACTCCATGCCGTACACCCGCTGCGGGTCGTGCTGGTAGGAGGGGCGCGGGTCACCTGCCAGTACGCCGGTCAGGGCGGCGCGGTCGGCCTGCGGCACCTGTGCCAGCAGTTCGGGCGGGAACTGTACCTGCAGACGGTGGAACTGGGTCTGGCCGGTAAAGCCCTCGGCGGCATCCGGGTGGCAGTCGGCATAGGGGATGTAAGGCTTGATGTCGTAGATGGGGGTGCCATCCATCAGGTCGGCACCGCGCACGATGAGCACCGGGCCAATGTCCGGCCGGTGCTCGATGCCTTCCAGACGCACGCTGGAAAGGCCCAAAGGATTGGGGCGGAACGGCGACCGGGTGGCGAACACGCCCATGCGGGTGTTGCCGCCCAGACGCGGCGGGCGTACAGTGGGGGACCAGCTGTCCCGCACCGCGCCGGAGAACTGCCACACCAGCCAGATGTGACTAAAATCTTCCAGACCGCGCACGGCATCGGCATTGCGGTATTCGGGCGTAAAGATCACCTCGCCGCGCAGCTCGTCCACAAGGCCGCTCTGGCGCGGGATGCCGAACTTGGTGGGAAAGGCAGTATGGATATGGGCAATGACCTTCAGGGTCATCTCTTCAGGTGCAGTGGGCATGGCGAACTCCTTTTAATAGATCTTTTTCAGGGGGCATTCCGGCGGGATGCTGTACCGTGCCCGGAATGCGTCCAGTTCCTGAGGCGTGCGAATGAGCTGAACGTCCTCAAAATGGCCATCCGGGGAGATGAAACCGGCCACCTGCTCCCCGGTGCAGATGCTGCACCGCAGTGCAGGCTGCTGGGTGGCGGGGTCGTAAGAACGGGCAGGCTTTTTGCGGGAGAAAAACATGAGAAGCCTCCTCCTTTTATGAAACGTGCCTGAAAGACTGCAGGCGGCTCACAGCCCCCGGCACAGGCCGACAGCGCGGCCCTCAATGTGCAGCTCTTCCAGCTGCAGGCCGGTAAAGATCATGGGTGGGCAGACGGCGGCATTGTCCGCAAGCAGCATCACAGCATCACCCTGCCGGTGGAAGTGCTTGAGGGTGGCCTCGCCGCCAATGCGCACTGCGGCGATCTCGCCCTGCTCCACCTCCGGCTGGCAGCGAATGCATACGATGTCGCCGTCGCAGATGGTGGGGGACATGCTGTCACCGTGGCAGGTCAGGGCAAAGTCGGCGCGCCACGCGGCGGGAACGCCGATATAGCGTTCAATGTTCTGCTCTGCCGTGATAGGAGTGCCGCAGGCAATGGAACCGATCAGCGGGACCTGCGTCATGGCAGGCAGCGGCTCAAAGCCCGGCGGCGGACAGGGTGCGTCCAGCCCCAGCAGATAGGCAGGGGTGGTCTCCAACGCGGCTGCCAGCTCTTCCACCTTGGACTGCGGCAGGTCGTTGATGCCTTTTTCCAGCTTGGTAATGGAGGATTTGGACCGATAGCCCATGCGCTGGGCAAGCTCTTCCTGCGAAAGGCCCAGTTCTTTGCGGCGCAGATGCAGACGGGTAGAAAGCTCAGACATGCGAAACCTCTCTGAAAAACGTATGGTTGTTCTGTAAAAAGAATGCTGTTACCAGAAGTATACCAAAAAATTGCATTAAAATCAACTTTTTTCTGCGAATTTGCAAAAATGGGTTGACACTGAATCAATGCAGGAATATACTACAACTAAAGATTGTGAAACGACATTGCCGATACGAAAAAAGGAGAGAGGAATATGGCAAATACTGAAATGATCCGGGATTATATCCGCGCCAGTGGGTACAAGATGCAGTATGTGGCACGAGCCTTGAAGATCAGCCCCAATGCACTGAACCTGAAACTGCAGGGGCGCACACAGTTCAAGCTGAGCGAAGCAGAACGGCTGAGCGCGGTGCTTGGTCTGAGCATGTACGAGCGGGATCTCTGCTTTTTTGAAGAGCAGAACCGCCGCGAAGTGCTGGCACGCCGCGCGGATGAAAAGAGGAGGGCAGAACATGACAAGCGAGCAGAGAAATCAGACGCGGCTGGCACTGTACCGATATGGGATGCGGCAGCGTGCACGAAGCCCGGTGGAGCGCAGCTGGTGCGCCGCCATTGAGGAGGGCCTTGCCTATTACCGTAAAAACGACCCGCTGCGTGCGGATCTGTTCGAGCTGCGCTATGTGCAGCACCGCACGGAGGACGATGTGATCGATCAGCTGCACATCGGCCGCACTACTTACCAGAAAGCCCATCAGGACCTGCTGAGCACCATTGCCGTGTACGCGGCAGAGCGCGGGGTGTTTTACCGCGAGACGGAAAGTTGAAAGCAGAATGCCCCCGGACGCTGCCAGCAGGCAATGTCCGGGGGCATTTTTGAACTCAGGCTTTTTTGTTCGGGTCCTGTTTTTCGCAGTGGCTGTGGCAGGATGCACAGTTGCCGCCGCAGCCCTCGCCCTTCCAGCCGCCCTGCTTGGAGATCCACACAACGGCCAGTGCAAACAGAACGATCAGAACGATCAGCGTAATGATTCCACGAAGTGTCAGCATTTTTTGTACCTCTTTTCCCGGTGGGAAAGTTTCTGTGTTCAGTATACACGATTTGGCATCAAAGGGCAACCGGAAAGCGGATACAAAAAGTGTGATTTTTTTAAAATTAGGGCTTGCATTTTGGCAAAGGCCGTGCTATAATAATCACGTTCCAGTTCGGAACGCACAAAACAAAATATGGAGGATTAGCTCAGCTGGTTAGAGCACCTGCATCACACGCAGGGGGTCTGGGGTTCGAGTCCCTAATTCTCCACCAAACGTAAGGCCGTTTACCTGAAAAGGTAAGCGGCCTTTTCTTGTACCTACGTGCTTTTTGATATGCAAAAATGAAACGGATTCACTTTTGCATATTGATAATGAAACGTGTAGGAGGCCCCCTTTTCAGTCGTTTGTAGCAAGTTTGTAGCAGATCTGTAGCAAAATTCGGAGAGGAACGGCAAAATGGCTCTGAAAACCCGATTTTTGCAGATTTTGGGGTATAAAATTTTATCCTTGAATTTTGTGCAGAATGACGACGGTGCTTTTCATTCGGATTCTGATGCCGTATAATAAAGAAAAAGATCATGGATGAAAGGAGAAATCGCTGTGCGCTACACCATCAGGCATTTTGATTTGCCACTGCTTACCTTTGAAGCAAACATGGACAGTGCAGATACTGACCTCCATATTATAAAGGTCTACGAAGAAAACCGTTCCTTTTTACCTTTGAACCTGACTGTATCAGAAGATGGTGTAGAACGCTGGCTGCGGCATCGCACAATTCCGAAGAACCGAGCGTATGTAGATGCTCTGCTCTCTAAGGTGGGGCTTTCTTTGAATCGTCCGCTGGGAATTATCACCGTCTGCAAAGGACTTTCACTCAATGATTGCTTTTGGGTAGATGCAGAGGGTTCCGGGGATACTTTTGAAAAAGTAAATCTTTACGATAACCGATTCAGTCAGGTGCTGGCAGCAATCGCCTTTACAGGATATGGCAGCAGCATACGAACTTCGCTTGCGTCCTGCCCGGAGTTCTCGACCAACGGGATGCTGCCAAAATGCTGGCGCAGACAAAACGGAAAAATCTACCTTTATAAAGGGGGTACGTCAGGGTTCAGCAATCTGGGGTTTGAACCGTACTCGGAACTGTACGCCTATCAAGTTGCGCAGGCAATGGGTGTAAATGCAATTCGCTACACTCTGACGAAAGACCTGAAAAAGACGCTTTGTTCCAAGTGTGAGCTGTTCACCAGCAAAGAGTATTCTTATATTCCCATCGGACAGCTTGTGTCCAAAGGTGGAATAAAAGCAATTTTTGCGTATTATCAGACGTTAGGTCAGAACTTTGTGGATGCGCTGGAAGATATGCTGGTCTTTGATGCGATCATCTGCAACACTGACCGCCACTATGGAAATTTTGGTGTGCTGGTAGATAATAAGACCAACACGATTGCGGCACCCGCACCGCTGTTTGACCACGGAAACTCGCTGTTCAGTCTGGGCGGAAAGGATCTTTGGGACAACCAGAAAGCATTTGATGAATATGCCCGCACACTGCTTCCGCTTGCATACGATGATTTCTTTGCAGCTGCAAAGAGTGCAATGAAACCTCGTCACCGTACAATGCTCCATAAGCTGCTGGATTTCCATTTTGACCGCAGAGCGACACGTTATAATCTGCCGCCAAATCGCTTGAAGATGATCGAAAAAGAGGTACAGCGCAGAGCAAGAGTGCTTTTAGGGTAAAAAGTGGGGCGTTGGCATCGACCACAATGGCTACGCTAACCGGTATAAAATCGAATGCGACGGTTTGACCATTCTGGATTTGAACGCTCCCGGTTACACGATGCTGCATTGGCTGACGATTCTTTTGGAGAACCGCGAATTCGATACTTCTGCCCCGCTGGCCGCAGAAGCCAAAGAATACCTGATGAACACTTTTCACCTCGACTATAAGTCTGCTGATATCATCATTGGCTACAGGGCAGATGACAGCTATTTTTCCTTTGCATCTGATTTTATCAACGGCGCAATCTCTTACCGCCAGTTGTGCAATGCCATGCGCTTGGGCAAGCTGGGGCAGCAGTTCGTGCTGAAAAGCAAAGCGGCCTTTGAACAGCTGGAATTTCTCGGCTATGAGACCGCAGACTCTAAAGAATGGTATAAGAAAAAGGCCTTCCGTGACCAGACAGCCCGCCGCCAATATTTTGACGTGGAGCGCAACCGCCGTCAGAGGGGAGACCTTTATATTACCACGATTCTCGACGAGGAGATGAAGCCCAATGATCCACGCTTACGATAAAAGCTATCTTTCTGCTGCACAGAAAAATCTTGCCCGGATGTTGGATTATCTTGTCAACGATCTGCATTATCCGTTGGAGACGACATGGCAGTGGTTTGTGACCAGTGAACTGTCTGCCCGGTTCGAGCAGGGGGATTGTTCTGTGTTGGTGGGCTTGTCCGGTGTAGAACTTGCCCGCGCTGTACTGGAGCAGGCGGGCGAAGTCGTGCCTATGCAGAAACCCTCGTATGCCTACGACCGCAGCCCGGAATACTGGACAGGCTGGGCTCTTGCATATTATCAGTGGCTGACCAGTCTGCGCTTTGCGGAGATTGAACAGGCAGTGTCTATCACGAAAGTGCGGCTGCTGTATACGCCCTACCACGAGATGGATGTACGGCAGTTTGCAGACAAGATGAACGAGTTGTACCGTGCGGCAAAGCCGGAAACAAACCTGAAAGCTATGCGCACATTGGCCGGATTGAGCCAGTCGGAACTGGCAGGACAGGCAGATGTGCCTGTGCGTACCATCCAGCAGTACGAACAGCGACAGAAGGACATCAACAAAGCACAAGCAGAAACGCTGCTTCGCCTTGCGCGTGCGCTGAATTGTAACGTGGAGGATCTGATGGAGAAAGTTCCACCGCTGAATTTTAAATAAGAATGAAGCGATGAGACCTGACACAGATTGTGCAAACAAAAAAAGAAAGCTGCCATCCATGAGAGAAAAATTCTCACGGATCGGCAGCTTTTTTCTTTGAAGTTGTTATGCCTTCGTTGTGGTCAGAACTTCATCATTGACCAGCTGATTGGCCTTATCAAATGCTTCGATCATCTGGGTCGCTTTCGGATGGAGATAGACTTCATCCAGCGTTTTGGATTTGGGCGTGTGCCCGACAGCGCGTTTCAGGATATCCTTGTTGACGCCTGCGCGGTCACAAAGGCTGGCGTAGGTATGGCGGGTGGTGTAGGGCGTATAGGTGGCAAGCTTCCCGGCAAACTCCGGTTTGCGCTTACCATTTTCGTCGTAAGGATTCGGCTGGATGCCGATTTCCTCCAGGAAAGGATAGAATTTGCGGTTACGCCAGTTCTTTTCATTCCAGAAACCGCCTTTTCCATTGGGAAAGAGCGGACCGTTTTCCACAGAGGTGGCATACGCATGTTCAAAAACCGGGATGCCAAAGTCGAGAATGGGAATGATGCGGTTGCGTCCGGCTTCGGTCTTGCAGCCGCCGATCAGATAAGCACCGGATTCCGTGCGGTGAAAATCTTCGTGTTTGAAGTGCAGCAGCTCATAGATACGCACTCCGCAGGCCAGAAGAGCAATTACCATCTGCCCGGTGGGCGTGTTCTTCTGGCTCAGGATCAGCGTCACCTGTTCGTCTGTGAAAATCTCGCGTTCCGGAGATTTGCGTCCTTCGACTTTCAGGACAGATGCAAGGTTGGCATCCACGACACGCCAGCCAATGGCTGTGCGATACAGCTTACTGATAAGAGTACGCTCTTTTTCCAACATACTTTGAGACAGGCCATTATCGGCCATCTTATCAAGGATGTTTTGGAAGTCTTGCGCATAGAGGGCGGCAATTTTGAAGTGCCACAGTGGACGAAGATATTTCCACGCAATGTCATAGAGCTCGCGAGCCTTATCGGACCGGCCCTTATATTCACGGGACTCTTTGAACATCCGGAAGCAGTCCTGCAGGGTAGAGTCCTGATAGGGTGTGGCCGGACGCTTCATCATTTCGGCGCGGACAGCTTCTGCTTCTTCACGGGTGACGTAGGTGCCAACAGCCTTCATGACTGTAATTCCGGTGTGAGGATCAGGGATCGGCATTCGGAGCAGCCATGGTTTCCGGCGTGTTCCGGACATTCGTGTGATGCTGCCATTGCCAGACGAGGCTTTCAGCCGGGGCGATTCTCGTTTGGCTGGAACGGCAGGTGGAGCTACTGTACCGGGGGATGGCGCTGTGCCAACGGGATGCCCGCAGGCAGAGCAGAATTTAGCGGTATCTGAGATTTGATGACCGCAATTTTCACAGAACATAGATCTGAACCTCCTATTGATTTAAACTTGCTTCAAAAATGCCCCCGGCATCTGGAGGATGCCGAAGGCGGATGGTCGAATTAGTTGCGGGTGCGGGAGAGCTGGTAATCCAGGCTCTGCTCAGCCGTGAGCCCCTTCTGGATAAAATTTACCAAATTTGGGTAAAAGATGTAGATACGTGATCCGTTCGGTACGTGACTTATGTAACCGGCGGCTACGAGATTGCGGAGACTGTGGTATGTTATATCATACCCTTCGCTCCGTGCACGACGTGCGGCACCTGTTAGTGTAAGAAAATCCTGTTGCTTATCAATCATAATTTTTCTCTCCTTTCGTATTTCGTAAAATGATGGAAAGCACAGGCGGCTTTTCATAATAAGCATATCTTTTTGAGATATAGGATTCTTAAAGGGCGATTAAGGGTACCAGGGAAGATCTGGCTCCTTTGAGAAGTCATAACGCTCCAAAGAATGCAAATCGGGTTGTACTTCCTCATATTGGGCGTTTAAAGGGGGAACGACATAGCCGCAGTTAAAAAATTGACTCTGGTCACGCAGCGTGATAGCACTACAATCGATGTATCCACAATCGCCGGAAGTGTGACATGGAGCCTCTGTAAAGTAAATTGGGGCGCCCATAGTTGAAAGCAGATCAGCGTACTCGGGAGAAACAGGGTTTTCAAAAAATCCATCTGGGATGTTCATGATAAATCCTCCTACTTGTTTATTCAATGATAGATGTCGGAAAGTTGATGCTTACCTGAATACAGTCGGAGCAGGGTTGGAGCGAGTCTCCGATGCGCGTGAAATCGGAGAACAGAAGGCACTGACCGACCTTCAGCTTTTTAAGAAGCTCGACCGTTCCGGAACGCCGAGCTGGTTCGGCTAGCATCTCGGAACAGGCTCGAATTTCCGTGAGCGGCGGTTTGAAGAAAAGCTTGGTTCCAGTCTGACTCAACGCCAACTGCTCATCTGGAGCAAAGCCCTTCAAAGATTGTGAGATTAGCATAGAACCGATTGAAAACTTGCGGCCTTCTGTGATAATTCGGTTCAGAACCGTGCCGCGACCAAGCCTGAGATTCTGCACTTCATCGACCATGATAACGATGGGAATCTGCAGCGCACGAGCGGAGCGAAACCAATCGTACAACAGAAGTTCTGCCAAGGTAGTCCTGATTGTATCAGGATAGCTGCTCACATCAAAAATATGTATATGAGGCGAAATCGGAAGGGAAGAGCTTCCGTTTTGGCGGCGTTCAAACACATCATGCTGGAGAAGCGGCTCCAGTCGATTTCCCAACATGCGGACATTTGCAGAAGTGGAACTTTTCAATGCCTTAAGAATGCTTGGGAAGATATGGGGACAAATTTCCCGGCGCTCCACAATCGTTTTGACCTCGGCTGTGAGCGATGCGATTTGAGCAGGGCCAAAACGATTATTTTGTCCAATGATCTGGCAAAGACCATAGGCCGTGTCATAGGGGGACTCTGTATTGCTTCCACAAGGTTTAGGATTGAGAATGTCGGTGGCCACAGGTTCATTGTAGAGATCATGCCTGATTGCCAGTGCCTCAAATTCAGAGGACAGCGGTGGGCAAATGTGATCAGGCGACAAAGTGTGTCCAAGGTCCAATGCGAGCAAGGGGGTTCTTTGCTTAGCGAATTGAATTGCCATGCATTGCCCCGCCGTGGATTTTCCGCTGCCGCTTGATCCAGTGAGGAATATACTGGAAGGATCAACTCCGGGGTGAAATTGAAGGTGGACCGGGAATTTTTCAGCACCTTCCTGATACGTGCCAAGGAATGCCTGGATTTCTGGCCTTGAAATCATAAGATAACCTCCTTTAGGTTGAAATAGTTGTAATGTCACGACGACCATATCCATTCACAAAGCTGCGATTAATTGATCGAAGCCTGACATTTTTGGAATGCCCGGTAGAGAGTGTGAGCGTCTTTACGATAGAGCTCGAAAGAATGCCAGCTTCAGTCAACTGAGCCAGAACGTCAGATGTAAGAAATTCCGGCATGCGCTTTGCGACCAAACGTTTCACAAGATCAAGGGTGAGATAGAGCTTATACTCATCATATAGTACCTCCTTTTCTTTGCAATAAGTCTCGTCTAAATCACCAATGTCCCGGAATCGGATGGTCTGTTCGCGTGCAGCTGCATAAAGGGCATTGCGGAAGCAATCCGATGCGGTTGTGTTTAGCATAGAATCCCACCGGGAAGGATAGTGATCGAAGGCGGTTTTATAAGCATCTCGAACCTTTTCTTCGGAAAAAGACGCTTTTTGAGAAAACGTCCAGCAAATGATTTCGCTTACAGCACGTAAAACGGCAATTTCCTGACAAAAACTTGATCCTTCCATTCTGTCACGTTCCTCCTTATATGCGCGATACACGCGGGAATCAAATTCGTTGGGATTGCCCTCTACCAAGGAAATCAAATCATTCCATGTTACAGAATCTACACCGGTAGTAGCGGAGCAAGCCTCTGCCGGATTTAACTGGATCGGAATGCAATGCTCACGAATCTCCGGCGTCAATTCTTTTGCCTGAACAATGTAGATCGAACGACTCGCGCTTCCCTTCTCGGCTTCATCGGAGAGGTAATCATAATTCGTAGCTTTCTGATACCGGTTGGACGCAAATCCACCACGGACATGGATAAGCAAGTCGTCTCGATGATGGTTCAGCTGCTTTTTAAGCTCGGCGAGCTTGCAATTGAGAGTGATCTCTGTTGTGATCGAAAAACTCTCAGAGATCACAGCAAACGGCTTAGTCGGCTGCATGTCTTCAGGAAGACGTGTCTTCAAGAAGGATAATCCGATGACCGCGGCCATCATCATCTGGTCTTCGGATGTCAGAGCATCAGGACGAAGAATCGGACTATCCAGCGGTGCCTCACGTCCTGCCGACTCTTTGAAAAACCATCTTGAGGCGTTGATATTCCACCCGGGTATAGGTTGAAAATAGATCTCCTGCTTACTCAAAAGCTGCGCAACGAGCATATAAAACAACCGGGGACCATCTTTTCCACAGCGGAGTGTGCCGCCACTTTTGTAAAATCCTTGAATCAAAGCGTTCTGCTGAAATTTGTCATCGGCAACACGGAAGCCTGAAAGAGTTCCGTTAGGAAGTCTGTACCGGACTTCAATACTCGTAGAGCCGTCCCGTGGATCGATCGCATATCGAGCAGAGAATTCTGTACAGTCTGACACGGGCTTGACAACCTTGTAGAGTTCACCAAGAGGGTTTTCCTTAACAAGGTGGTACCTTCCGTCGGGAAATTCTACGAGACTCTCTGTTTTATATGCGGTGAATTCTCGCAGGTAGGCGCGATTAGCTGCTTTACAAAGCGGATTCGCCCTTTGCTGCTGTAGAGACTGGTTCGCACTTTTCAGAGCAACGTTTTCCTGCTGCAGAGCAGCGTTTTGCGCCTGCAGCATGTTTACTGTCGATAAATCTACATAATTGCCACCTCCAAATGTGACAGCTGGCTGCGGAACTTGCGGCGCTTGATAGATACTCATGCCATACATCTCCCTTTTTCTATATTTAGTTTTCAAGGATCAACTGCTACGTTTCCTTCGTAGCAAGGTGCCGGTGCCTCAAGGGCTATGCTATATTGTAGATCATCGTTATACCTCCTGCCGGTTATGTGTGTTAGGCATCGAGTGAGCCTTGTTTTGCTTGGCTCAGACCCCGGAGCGCTTCCGGTGACCATAGGATAGTCTTTTTTGAGCTAAATCGCAACAAAGAGGTAGAAGTGCTTCTTTAAACGATAGAATGTTATTGAAAAAAGAACTATATATGATATAATGAATTAAATGAATGAGTTTGCCTTGAAAAACTGCATGAAATATAATATTTAAAATAACTGAGGTATACGAATGAAGAAAAATCAAGAAAAGCAGGATGAAGCAGCGGAGAAGTTAGTGAACGACTTTATACGGCGGTGCAATGTCGCCGACAGTATCTTAAGGTACAGTTTTCGATTAGATATGCCAGACGTCCGAAAAATGCCAAAGCAGGAAAATCTAGTTGACTGGGTGGGGAAAAGCGCGTATGAGTTGTTTGATCCCTTGGTCGAAGACAGGCCATCGATGGCGTTTGGAGTTATATGTTCAGGCTCCCTTAATTATTTTGATGGAAGGCTGGAATTTTTTAAGAAAAATGCAGTTGTATACTTTTATTGCCAGTTGCGCGAATTAATTGGAAAGGGAAATCCTATAAGCGCATATGATGCAGTAGAATATACTTATTTTGAATCTGATAAAAATAATGTAAAAGACGGTGTAATTGCAGGGATGGATTACTTGATTCAAAATAAGGTTTATAACTTTCAACCGGGTAAAATTATTATTAATAAAAACGGAGAAGATAATGGCTCTTTAAGCATAGACACAAAAAAGAAAAATAAAAAGTCGTCAGGAAATCATGCTTTGAATACAAGTATTCAGGGCATAAATAAGAAATTGGAACTTATGCCATACTTTAATGGGTTCTTTGTAGAAGGACCTAGTGAATTCCGAGAGGGTGAGCGGGAAGTAAAAGGGCTTAAATTAAGCGATTTGGACGTAGCGGCTGTATTCCGAAGAAAAAGCAAGAGCCTTGAAAAAATTAGTATAATAAAAGAGGCGCAGGAAACGCATAACAAAGCAGAGAGCGGACAATCTAATGATCAAATTGCAAAAAAAGTGATTGTAGGAATCGTAGAAACATATAAAGATCTCATTGAATTGAGGAAAGAAGATAAACTAACATCGGCTGACCGATTGTATATTAGAATTAGAGTTGAGCAAGCACTTGGAGTACAACTTGTGATGCGCCTGTGGAATAATGTGGTCAAGGTTTATAATACAATGGGAACGGCTTTCTTCGATAGAGAATCAGTAACTAGATTGGACAATATTTTTAAATGCAACAATATTCTTAACCGAGCAGAACTGGTGGATATAGCTTTTGAGGCATTGAATGCTATAAAAAAAGGAAAGGATATTACAACATGGAAAGAGGTAATTTCAAATGATATATATGGAAATTTGGTAACTACAGCGCAGAGAGAAGATGATGTACAAAAGTGGAAAAATATATATGAAGAAGGCGTGGCTTTCTTTTCCGAATGGTGTATTCCGCTATATAATACGTGCTTTTGTGTGCTACTATATAGCGCGGTGAAAAATGAAACAAAAGATAGTGCAGAGATTCTCAAAAAAATGTTTGCATATCTGTCGAGTTATATTAATGAAAATCAAATTGAATTTGAATCTGGAATATCAGAAGATACGTTGTTGGAACTGAAAAAAATAAAGAGACGTCCTGAGATAATTCGAGCACTATCTGACTATATAATTGGAATGCTGGATCAACCTGAGACAATGGAAGCTCCAATTACACTATTCGAGCTTGATAAGATGATACCGAAAAAAGCGAATGGAGATTATTTGAAATATATGAAGCTTCAGTTTATTGAAAGAAATAAACTGGTGATTGGGTGGAGCCCAGAAAAGAGTTAAATATACATCCTACATTTCCGAAAAAAATGAGCGTTAAATGCTCCCTAATATCAAGAAAATGGGAATTTTCAAGCAAAATTTTTTTGAAAGTGTAGGAACAAGAGACACATAATAGCTTTTTGACATAAATTCAGGGCGATCACGCAAGTGGTCGCCCTTTTTCTGTATCTGGTATGATTTGACATTCGGCAACAGTATAGTAAACCATCAAAGGAGGATTTGCCGTTATGTTTGATTATTATGATACTCTGATAACCCCGGAAGAAGTTGCCGATATGCTGGGATGTGGTATGAACACCACCTATAAGCTTTTGAAGTTGGGAAAAATAAAAGCTATGAGGATCGGTCGAGTTTGGAAAATTCCTAAGAGAGCAGTACAAGAATATATTGTGCAGGAAGCTCATATGAAAGCTACTGGATGGTAATACGAAAAATGCCCACATGGATAATGACTCCATGTGGGTTTTCTGTTGCTTGAAAATAATGTTTGATAGAGGAATGCACATGTAGATAATCCAGTGTTAATGCTAAATAATGCATGGAGCAGAAGGAAGGTAGAAGTTGATCTTTATTAAAGGCACTAACATTAGAATAAAGCGGCCGAATGGAATAGTTGTAGTACAAACGGTCGCACAAGAATGGCCGAATGTGTAGTGTATATACATTTGGCTATTCTTGCTAGGAGGGGGAGGCGGATGCCGTCATAAATAATATTTTATTCTATAAATTCTCATCTATATTTTCAATGATATTAATTTATCTTTATGAAATATATGAATAGAAAGAAGGTGCTTATAATGGGAAATATCTTTAGTATACGATTGACAGATGAAGATAAAGTTCATTTACAACAGAGAATGGATGAAACTGGTAAAAATGCCACAGAAGTATTTAAGAGCGCAATCTATTTTACCAAAATAGATGCAGACCTTGTTGATGAAATTATATCTAATATTGGATATTATGCGAGTGAAAAAGATCTGGAAGGGATAAAAGAGGAGGTTCATAGATATGTGTTATATCGAACTCAAAAATGAGAAGTATGAAACTTTGGAAGATTTAAAACGGTTACTACAATATATTCTTAGATTAGATAAAACAGCAGAAGATAGTCAAAGAGCGAATACTATAACAAATACCTTGGCAGGTTGTCAGCCAGCGATGATTCCCAATGAATATTTGTGTGATCCGAGTTCAGTTTTTCATCTGATGCTTTTTGAAGTCAGGAGAAGACATAAAGGTATTCCGCAGTTTGCAAAACACCGCATTGTTTCTTTCGCGGCAACGGATTGTATTCTGCCACAGGATGTAGTATCTCTGGCAGAAAGAATAGCAAGTATCTATGCGAAGAACGGTTATATTACAGCCTATGGAATTCATGCGGATAGATTTAATGTACATATTCATTTTGCAGTTTGTGCAGTATCGTTTCAAACACAGAATATGTTTCATATTCAGTGGGAAGCTGAGAGAAAAATGCTCGTGTCAGTAACAAATCAGTGGAAATCTGAGTTCGACGAGATGCTTCAAAATAATATCCAAATGAGGCAGTCAAGAGAAGCTGCATTGTATGGCGATGATATCGTTCGATACGGAAGCGTTCCGATAACTGCAAAAGGTCAAATGGTGCAAAATAAACGAGCTAAAATAGGTAAATAAAAAAGGGGATAGCACAATGGATAAGTTTGATGAAAAAGTGATCGGTTACGATTCGATAAAAGAAACGCTGCGGCAGATAGCAGATGTTCTTAAACGGCCGGAGGCTTATAAAGAAAAAGGGGTGTCCATGCCAAGAGGACTTCTGATGGAGTCTGCCCCCGGACTAGGAAAGAGCCTGATGGCATCGATATTGATGGAAGAGTCTGGACGAAAATCCTTTGTCTTTCGAAGGATCAACGAAGGAAATACATTTCTGGGTGAGATGAAAGATATCTTTGACGTTGCAAAAGAAGAGGCACCGAGTATACTGCTCTTAGAAGATCTGAACCTTTATGTGGAATCCAATTCTCCCTATGCTCCGGAATGGGCTTGTTTACAAGCCTGTATTGACGAGACAAGCGATGCGGATATCTTTGTAATTGCCACGACAAATGATACAAGGTACATGCCGCAGAGTTTATTAAGACCGGGAAGATTTGACTATATTCTGAATTTGAATCCACCACTTGGTAAAACGGCAGAAGACATTGTAAGCTATTATCTTCGTGATAAAAATCTGGCGAAAGATGTACAGATCTCTGATATCGTAAAGGCTATGCCGCAGGTGAGCTGTGCAACGCTTGAAACGGTAATGAATCTCGCAGCAATCAATAGTGTCTATCGTGATCATGCACATGTTCAGAAGGAAGACATTATAGATGCACTTTTAAAAGTGGTCTATAATCTCAGAAAAACGGACTGTGAGGAGGATCCGCAGGAACACCAGATGATTGCCGTGCACGAGGCTGCGCATGCTGTTGTGGGAGAGGTTCTGCATTCTGGTAGCATTGGGATTATTACAATTCGCGGAAGTCATGGTGCTATTGGTGGTATGGAGAGTGGGTTTGCTGTTTATGCTAAGAGTGAAGAAGAATTTCAGGATGAGATCATAAAAACCTTGGCAGGCAAGGCGGGAACTGCTTTGATCTATGGAATCATGGACATTCGTGCAGCGGCTGATATTAAGAAAGCAGACCAGCTTCTGGATATCTGGCTGTGTCACTTTGCTGGTGGAGGTTTTTCAGGAGTTGAACCTAGCGAAAATAGATTGTCTGAACCAAGACTTTCCTATAATGAAGCAATTAAATCAGCAAAACTGGAAGAACTTTACCGCAGAGCCTATAAGATTCTCTATGACAACAGAGATTTCCTGCTTGCTGTCCAGAAAAAGCTTCTGGAACATGAAACGCTGCTGAATAGTGATCTGGCAAAAATCCGGGAATCCTGTACCTAAACACTATTATTCAAAAGGATAAAGCGGTCAAGCTCTTCGTGGCTTGACCGCTTTTATCTGGCAATATGCAGTTGAAACTCAGGGTTCTTCCTCTATATATAGGAAAGCACACAGCATTTTAGTAACTGCCTCTCTTTGAACAGGAGAGAGCTTAGCCCAGAGATCAAGAAGCTTCTTTTGCTCCTTCGTCAGATAAACTGAGTCCTCCTCCTGAAAGAACTGAGAGAGGGTAATGCCGAAGCCTGTACAGATTTTCTCGATAGAAGCAACATTAGGTTGGAGATTTCTTCTCCGCCATGTTGAGATGGTGGATTGGGTCAGCCCGGAATTCTCTGCTAGGGCATACTCAGACCAGCTACGAGCAAGGCGCTCCTGCTCAATGCGCCCTAAAATATCAAATGTAGGCTTCTCTCGTTCCATGGTTGACCTCCTTGTAAAAATCGTAGTGATTACTTACGATTTTATTGTTCCAAGGCTTGACCGATAATTGTATAAGTCGTATACTTTGAATAGTAAAAATCATATTACTGCCGTTCAATTTGGGTGATATGATACAAGAAGAAAAACGATTTGACAAAATTTGTAGTAAAAAGATCTAGAAAATGATATGGTAGACACTCCCTGTCCATCTTCGTTGTTATAATGGGGCTGAACCAAAGAGGAGGACAAGCCAATGACAGCAGATACCTTAAAAACGACCCGTGTGTTGGAACTTTATCAGGATTTTCTTTCCGGTAAGCTCATCAATAAGCAACAGGCCGCAGAGCAGTATCATGTGAACGTCCGCTCCATTCAGAGAGACATTGATAGTATCCGGGATTTTCTTTCGGAACAGTGCGCCAAAGAAGGCATCGCAAGAAAAATCGAGTACGACAAAAAGGAAAACGGCTACCGTCTGGTCACGCAGGAGATCGAGCGGCTTTCCAAAGGTGAAGTGCTGGCCCTGTGCAAGATTCTGCTGGAAAGCCGAGCTTTCACCAAAGAGCAGGTCGAGAAGCAGTTGCAGATCATTCTGAACCTTTGTGTATCTCAGAGGGAAAAAGCAGACATTGAGTGGTTTATCAGCAATGAGTTGTTCCATTACCACGACCCAGCCCATGCAGCAGTTGACCCGGACAATCTGTGGATGGCGGCGCAGGCCATCCGCAATCAGTCGGTGCTGGAAATCGAGTATCAAAAGCTGAAAGACCACCAGATCGTAAAACGGACGGTTGAGCCGGTGGGGCTGATGTTCTCAGAGTATTATTTCTATCTCATGGCTGTTATCACAGATCACTCCACCAGAGAGGCTTTCCATAAAAAGAACGATCCTTATCCCACCATTTATCGGCTTGATAGAATCCATTCCGTCAGGGAAACAGGAGAAAAGTTCTCTGTTCCTTATAAAGACCGTTTCAAAGAGGGTGAGTACAAAAACCGTACTCAGTTCATGTTCGGCGGAGAGCCGCAGAAAATCAGCTTCAACTACTATGGCCCCTCGGTGGAAGCTGTGCTGGACAAGTTCCCCATGGCAAAAGTTGTGGACAAACAGGAGGGCGTATGCTCCATTGAAGC
>ENA-ORCP01000538-ORCP01000538.1-human-gut-metagenome-genome-assembly--contig:-NODE-538-length-33705-cov-20.921405_pt1 | contig 33705 bp, 28 predicted proteins | sample MGYA00242990_ERZ507991 | MGnify/ENA primary metagenome ERZ507991 (study PRJEB26167, sample SAMN06115496) | human gut metagenome | host: Homo sapiens | place: China:Henan | collected 2015-05-07... | reverse complement strand
ATTTAGTAGAAATTGATGAGCGTGTTGTGAATATTTCTCGTAAATACTTACCACAGACAGCTTGCAGTTTTGATGATGAACGTTTGCATTGTTATTTTGAAGATGGTTTGAAATTCATTCGCCATTGTAATAATGAATATGATTTAATCATCGTTGATTCTACAGACCCATTTGGCCCTGGGGAAGGTTTATTCACTAAGGAATTTTATGGAAATTGCTATAAAGCCTTAAAAGAAGATGGCATTATGGTAAATCAGCATGAAAGTCCATTTTATGATGAAGATGCTTTTGCTATGCAACGCGCACATCAACGTATTGTAAAATCTTTCCCTATAAGTAGAGTATATCAAGCGCATATCCCTACTTATCCATCAGGTCATTGGTTATTTGGCTTTGCGTCCAAAAAGTATCACCCAGTTTTAGATTTTGATGCTAAAAGATGGAATGCTTTAGGCTTAAAAACTCGCTATTATAATGCGAACTTACACAATGCATCATTTGCATTACCAAATTATGTGGAGGAATTAATGGAAGATGTTGAAGAAAAACATTGAAACATTTTTAGGTTGTGATAGAGAATATGATGAAGCGAAGATAGTTTTATTTGGCGCACCGTTTGACTCTACAACTTCATATAGACCAGGGACTCGTTTTGCTAGTCGTACTATGAGAGCAGAGTCATATGGTCTTGAAACTTTTAGCCCGTATCTTGATTTAGATTTAGAAGATGCCTATGTTTTTGATGGCGGAGATTTAGAACTTCCTTTTGGCAGTGTGGAAAATGCACTAAAAGATATTGAAGATTTTACTCGTCAGATTGTAAATGATGGTAAAATTCCGCTTATGATTGGTGGCGAACATCTAGTTACTTTAGGCAGTGTACGTGCTGTAGCCGAAAAATATGATGATTTGCATATCATTCATTTTGATGCACATGCTGACCTTCGTGATGATTATTTAGGAGCTAAATTATCTCATGCTACAGTGCTTCATCGTGTATGGGATATCGTTGGCGATAATAAAATTTATCAATTCGGTATCAGAAGTGGTGAACGTGCTGAATTTGCTTGGGGCAAAGAGCATGTACAGACTAGACGTTTTGATTTTGTAGGTTTGGAAGATGTTGTAGAAAAATTAAAAGGAAAACCTGTTTATTTTACAGTGGATTTAGATGTATTAGATGCAGCTGTATTCCCTGGAACTGGTACACCAGAAGCAGGTGGAGTATCTTTTGATGAACTTCGTCGTGCAATGAATTTAGTAGCTAATAAATGCAATGTAGTAGGCTGTGATATGGTAGAATTATCTCCACCATATGACCAAAGTGGTATCTCTACAGCTACTGCTTTAAAATTACTACGTGAATATTTATTGGCTTTAGATTATAATATAAATAATAAATAAATTTTTATAAAAGGGGGAATTTGCCAAATGGGTAAAGCTCTAATTATTGGTTGTGGTGGTGTAGCAAGTGTTACTATCCATAAATGTTGTCAAAATAGTGATGTATTCGAAGAAATCTGTATTGCTAGCCGTACAAAAAGCAAATGCGATGCTTTAAAAGAAAAATTAAGCGGTGGCAAAACAAAAATTACTACAGCTCAAGTAGACGCTGATGATGTAAATCAACTTATTAATTTAATCAATGAATTCAAACCAGATGTAGTAATCAACTTAGCTCTTCCATATCAAGATTTAACAATCATGGACGCTTGTCTTGCTACTAAAGTTCATTATGTGGATACTGCAAATTATGAACCATTAGATACTGCTAAATTTGAATATAAATGGCAGTGGGCTTATCGTGAACGCTTTGAAAAAGCTGGAATTACTGCACTTTTAGGCAGTGGTTTTGACCCAGGTGTAACAGGCGTATTCTCTGCTTATGCAATGAAACATCATTTTGATGAAATTAACTATATTGATATCTTGGATTGTAATGCAGGTGATCATGGTTATCCATTTGCTACAAACTTCAATCCTGAAATCAATATCCGTGAAGTTTCTGCTAATGGTAGCTACTGGGAAGATGGTAAATGGGTAGAAACTAAACCTATGGAAATAAAACGCGTGTACAATTTCCCAGAAATTGGCGAAAAAGACATGTATTTACTTCACCATGAAGAACTTGAATCTTTAGGCTTAAATATCAAAGGTATCAAACGTATTCGTTTCTTCATGACTTTTGGTCAGTCTTATTTAACTCATTTAAAATGTTTAGAAAATGTAGGTATGACTTCTATCGAACCTATCGAATTTGAAGGTCATAAAATCGTACCACTTCAATTCTTAAAAGCTGTACTTCCAGATCCAGCTAGCCTTGGCCCTCGTACAGTAGGTAAAACAAATATCGGCTGTATCTTCCAAGGTAAAAAAGATGGTAAAGATAAAACATATTATTTATACAATGTTTGCGACCATCAAGAATGCTATAAAGAAGTTGGTTCTCAAGCAATCTCTTATACAACTGGTGTTCCAGCAATGATTGGTGCAATGCTCATCATGAACGGCACATGGAAAAAACCAGGCGTATATAATATTGAAGAATTTGATCCAGATCCATTTATGGACGCTCTTAATAAATGGGGTCTTCCATGGAAAGAAAGCTTCAACCCTGATTTAGTAGAATAAAATATATTTTTAATAAAAATAAGACAGTATGCCGTTGGTGTACTGTCTTATTTAAATAAATTGAGATTTTGATTTAGAATATTATAGTATTTAATTAAAAATAATTTTAAGGAAGTGATTTAGTGAAATTAGAAGAAAAATTACAAAATGTAGCAACTCCTAGTTATGTTATGGACGAGAGAAAACTTCGTGAAAATCTTGAAGTTTTAAAAATGGTACAAGATAGAACAGGTTGTCATATTTTACTTGCACAAAAAGCTTTTTCCATGTTTTATTTTTATCCCATGATTGGCAAATATCTAAAAGGTGCTACAGCAAGTGGTATTTTTGAAGCTAAATTAGCTCATGAATTTATGAAGGATAAGGAAAATCATATATTTTCTCCAGCATATAAAGAAAAAGATTTTGCTGAAATCGTAGAGATTTGCGACCATATAATTTTTAATTCTTTTAACCAATGGGAAAAATATAAAGATATAGCTTTAGCTAAAGGCAAGGAATGTGGTATTCGCATTAATCCAGAATGTTCTACACAAGAAGGACATGATATTTATGACCCATGTGCTAAAGGTTCTCGCTTAGGTGTTACACTTGATAATTTTGAACCAGAAAAATTAGAAGGTTTAAAAGGACTTCATTTCCATACACTTTGCGAACAAAACTCTGATGATTTAAAAACTACATTAGATGCTATTGAAGCTAAATTTGGCAAATATTTATATGATTTAAAATGGCTCAATTTTGGTGGTGGTCATCATATCACTCGTGAAGATTATGATATTGAGCTTTTAATAAATTGCATTAATCATATGAAAGAAAAATATGATTTAGAAATTTATTTAGAGCCTGGTGAAGCTGTGGCATTAAATGCAGGTTATTTAGTCAGTGAAGTCTTAGAGCTTATTCACAATGACATAGATATTGCAATTTTAGATACTTCTGCTGCTTGTCATATGCCTGATGTATTGGAAATGCCATATAGACCAAATGTAATTAATTCAGGAAAACCAAATGAAAAAGCATATACTTACCGTTTTGGTGGCCCTACTTGTCTTGCAGGTGATATCATAGGGGAATATTCTTTTGATAAACCTTTAAAAGTTGGCGATAAAATTATCTTCTGCGATATGGCTATTTATTCCATGGTAAAAAATAATACATTCAATGGTATGCCACTTCCAGATATTGCCGTTTTACATGAAGATGATACTATTGAAGTAGTAAAATCTTTTGGCTATGAAGATTTTAAAATGAGATTGTCCTAAATTATTAATCATAAATTTAGTTATATCTTATGATATTTAATGAAATAAAGATTATTTAAGTTGATTTATTTGGCTTAAATAATCTTTATTTTTGTTTGATTTATAGTCTAATATGGCAGTTAATTTGGCAACAATATTTTATAAACATGGCTTTTGCGGTATAATATCTTTATATTATTTGAATAAGGGAGGGTTATTATGTCGAAAAAAACACAGGCTACATTGGTTTTAGTCATCATGTTTTTGGGATTTATTGCTACATATAAATTAGATTCTTTTTGGGGCTTGTTGCTAAATCATGGATTTTTGGCTGCCTTAATCGGTGGTCTAGCGGATTGGTTTGCAGTTACAGCTCTATTTAGAAAACCACTGGGCTTTATCTCTTATCGTACGGAGATATTACCTCGTAATCGTGAACGCATCATGGACGAGATAGTAAAATTTATCGGTAGAGATTTATTAAATCCAGAATACATCATTAATAATATTAAAAATTATAATATGGCAATGATGGTAGTAGAGTACGCTCAAAAAGGTGGCAAAGAAAAAGCCAAAGTAGCATTAAAAGAATTAGTTATGCAGGTGATTAATTCACTTGATACGAAAAAAGTAGGTTATTCATTGGCAAGCGCCTTGAAGAGTCGTCGTAAGAATTTTAATATAGCAAGGATTATCATTCAATTTTTACTAGATTTTATCAAGACACCAGCAGGGGATAAATGCATAGACTATATCATAAAAATGGTCAGAGCTACAGTGCCTGAATTGTTGGCAAAGGATTTCATGCATAAACTAATTGACGATAATGTAAGCATTATCAAAGAAAAGTATATAAAAGATAGTCAAAAACGTAGTTTTATGTTTGAAATGATGGATTTATCTAGTGAAAATTTGACACAAAAGTTAAATAAAAAATTAGATGAATATACTAATTTATTACTGGATTATGATAGTAAAGAACGTGAATATTTAAAAACTTTACTTGCAGAAAAAATAGAAATTCTAGGCAGTAGAAATGGCTATAAGCAAAAAGTTGCTCAATTAGAACATTACTTTTTTGTGAAGAAATTTGATTTTAGTGATAATTTAGTGTCTTTAATTGATAATTTCTGCCAAAATAGCGAAAATAGAGAACAATTATGGAAGCAGATTGAAGATTATATAGATAATCTTATTGCTAAATTGGCTGTAGATGATGAAATGCAGGCTAAATTAAATAAGTTTTTCATTAATACAATAACGAAGATAATTCAAAATAATTCACAATGGGGCTTAGATTATATCAAAGATGAATTGATGAAGTATTCCCAGCAAGAATTTGTCGATTTAGTAGAAAAACGTGTTGGTGATGACCTTCAAATGATACGTATAAATGGTTCTGTAGTTGGTGCTATTGCCGGTATGGGATTATATGTAATATCCTTTGTTGTGGAAAGGATGTGCGGATAATGGATAGATTTAATAGAGCAGATAAAACATTATGTGTATTATTTGTTTGTTTTTTAGTAGTTTTAGCTTTAAGAACTTTATATCCACAATATATTATTTTTGAATTATTATTATTTTGCAGTGAAGCAAGTTTAGTTGGTGGTATTGCGGACTGGTTTGCAGTTACAGCTTTATTTAAAAAGCCACTAGGGTTTCCTTTTCATACAGCTATATTGCCAAGCCGTAGAGATGCTTTTATAAATTCTTGCGTGAGAATGTTGCAGACAGAATTTTTATCTAAGCGCAAGATTTATAGACGTATATGCAATGCTGATTTATTATCATGGGGCTTAAATTGGGCTAAAAATCCTGATAATAAAAAATATATATTAAATGAAGTTATGCAGTTTTTAGTGAAAAAAATCGCTGAAATAGATACTGCTAAAGTAGCGCAAAAAAACAGTGAAAAGATAGCTCAACTTATTTTAAAAGAGTCTATGGGTGATTTATCGCATAATTTAATGGGCGTATTGCTCAAAAGTGAAAATAGTCAGCTCGCTGTAGATAAAGGTATAAATTTCTTGAAAGGATATTTTTCAGGAAGAGAAGGAAAGGCAAGAATAGATGCTTTTCTTGAAAATTATCAAAAGCAATATGAAAGCGGTTTAGGCGGTCTGATGTTATCTTTGGCTTTAGCGACAAATACTTTAGACCCAGATGAATTGTCTTTGATAATTCATGAACGTATTTTAGATTTATTAGATGATGTCAGCGATAAAGATGGCGAATTATATGCAAATCTCATAAATTTATATGAAGAAGCTTTGATGAATATTCGCGATGATGAAAATTGGGTTGATAGCTTGAATACTTTGCGTGATAGTTTTGTGGAAATGGGCATTGTGGAAAAAATTCTACAAAATTCTTTGCGCAATTTTTGTGAATATCTATTAGCTAATAATAATAGAGAGAATAAGCTTTATCAGACAATAGAACAGATTTTAAGTGAAGAAATAGATAGATGTATTGAAAAATTAAATACAAATAATGAATTTAAATCAAAAATAAATCGTTTTGTATTAGATGTTGTTCATCGTAGTGCTTTAAAAGGTGAAGATGTAATCTTAGAATTAGCACGTAAATTTTTAGAAGGATTAACAGATAAGCAATTAAATGAGTTAGTATACGATAAAGTCGAAACAGATATGATATGGATACGTTTAAACGGCTCTATCGTTGGCGGTATCATAGGCTTTTTTGCTTTTTGGTTATTGCAATTAGTGAACAAATAGGAGGAATTAATTTTGCAACAGGCAGAAATTCCCAAGAGTATTAATAATTGGCTATTGATGTTAAGTCCTTATCAAGTTTTAGTTTTTTCTTTTTTAGGCTTAATATTAGTAGGTGCATTTTTATTGATGTTACCTATAGCATCTAATGATGGTAGCAGTCTATCATTTATAGATGCTTTATTTACTGCAACATCAGCTGTATGTGTTACTGGTTTAATTGTGGTGGATACTGGTCAATATTTTTCTACATTTGGGCAATTAGTAATTATTATGTTGATTCAAATTGGCGGTTTTGGTGTAATGACAATGACGACAGTATTTGCCTTGATTTTAGGAAAGCGTATTCAGCTTAGAAGTAGGTTAATAGCTCAAGAATCATTGAACAGGTTGACTGTTGGGGGCGTTGTAAAATTAATTAAATTATTGGTAAAGACCACTTTATGTATTGAATTTATAGGTGGCGTACTGCTATCTTTTCGCCTATATCCTGATTATGGATTACATGGGATATATATGGCGTTTTGGCATTCTATATCAGCGTTTTGTAATGCTGGTTTTGATATTTTTGGCGGTACTAATATTTTTAAATATAATACTGACCCTTTATTTTGTTTAGTTATCGCTTTTTTGATTATATTAGGCGGTATTGGTTATGGTGTAACGGTAGAACTTTACCAAAAACATAATTGGAAGATGTTTTCTTTGCATGCTAAAGTTGCTTTATTGACAACTTTGATTTTATTGGTAATTGGTACGATAGTATTGTTCTTTTTAGAATATAATAATGAAAATACGATTGGTAATTGGGATTGGTGGCATAAGTTAATAGGGACTTTCTTTTTATCTACAACTTCACGTACAGCAGGATATACTTTGATGGATACAGGAGCATTACATGAAGCTTCATTATTTTTTATCATCATATTGATGTTCTTAGGGGCATCTCCTGGTTCTACTGGTGGTGGGATAAAAACTACAACTTTTGCGATAATTTTTGCGACAGTTACCTCTATCATTCGTGGCAATGAAGAAGTTACATTGTTTAAAAGACGTATTGAACATGATTTGATTGTAAAATCTTTGGCTATTTTTTATATAGCAGCAGCTTTAGTAGTTTTAGGAACAATGTTTTTATGTTTGACAGAAGATTTTCCATTTATAAAAATATTATTTGAAGTTACATCGGCATTGGCTACTGTAGGTTTATCCACAGGGATTACTTCTAGTTTGACTGTTTATGGTAAGTCCATATTGGTTTTAATAATGTTTATTGGTCGTCTAGGCGTACTTACATTTTTGATGGCTATTGCTATGCGCAATCGAAAAACAGCTAAAATAGGATATCCTTCAGAGCGTATTGGGGTAGGTTGATTAATAAGTTTTAGGTTTAGATAAAATGATGAAATATATTAGAAAATTAAATCCATATCAGATTGTTTTATGTAGTTATGGAATAATAATATTGACTGGTACTATGTTGTTGATGTTGCCGATTACAGTGGTAGATATCGAGCCTTTGAGCTTTGTCGATGCATTATTTATGTCAGCGTCAGCAGTATGTGTATCGGGTGTTTCTATATTTAGTTTAGGTGATAATTTTTCTGTATTTGGGCAAATAATAATTATTATTTTGGTGCAAATTGGAGCTTTAGGAATTATGACTATCACTACTATTTTGGCAGTGGTGATGGGTAAACGCATTCAACTTCGAGATAGATTATTAATTCAAGAGTCATTGCAAAGATGGTCAGTGGCTGGAGTAGTGCGACTTGTAATCAGTATTGTGAAAATGACTGTTGCTTTTGAATTTATCGGTGGAGTTATTTTAACAATTATTTTCTGTCAAGATTATAGTGTAGGCACAGCTATTTATTTTGGTTTTTGGCATTCTGTATCGGCTTTTTGTAATGCAGGTTTTGATATTTTAGGTGGAAGTAATTTTGCAGATTATATTTTTCACCCATTTTTCAATCTAATATTATTGATAGAAGTTATTTGTGGCGGATTGGGTTTTGCTGTTTTATTAGATATCTATCAAAAGCGCAAATGGCAAAAATTGAGTATTAATAGTAAGCTTGTACTTGTTACTACTGGTTTTTTAATTCTTATCGGCAGTGTATTTATTTTTATTTTGGAATATGGAAATCAAAATACTTTAGGCGATTTAGGTTTATTTGATAAAGTGATGGTAAGTACATTCATGGCTTCGATGGCTAGAACATCAGGATTTTCAATGCTCGATATAGGCTCATTGACAGAACCTAGTTTATTGTTGATTATGTTTTTGATGTTTATTGGCGGTTCGCCAGCTTCAACAGGTGGCGGTATTAAAACTACTACTATAGCTGTTATCTTTGCAGCAATTTGGTCGCTCATTCGCGGTCGTGAAGATGTTGTTATCTTTGAGCGTACTGTACCACCGATTGTCATTTTCCGTGCAATGAGTATTTTCTTTGTCAGTGCGATTGTCGTATTTTTGATGTCAATGTTTTTATGTTTGACAGAAGATATTGCTTTGTCTAAAATCTTATTTGAGTCTGTATCTATGTTCGCTACTGTAGGTCTGCCTACAGGTACGATAAATGAAATGGACGCTTCTAGTAGAATTGTAATTATTTTTGTAATGTTGATGGGTCGAATTGGTATTATTTCTTTTGCGATGGCACTTGTTATTCGCAAGAAGAAAAATAAAATTCGCTATCCTGAAGATAAATTTATTATTGGTTAAGGAGAATTTTTGCATGGGTCTTAGTGTTAAAATACCAGGTTCTTGTGGCGAGTTAGTACAAGGCATGATTGATGATATACCTTTTTTAGTTACTTGTCCTATTTCAATGTATACCAAGGCGAGTATAACAAAATATTTTTCCTATTTACCATATAAAGCTCGTTTGGCACGCAATAAAACGCTTGATTATCTGGGCACTAAATCTTATGCAAAATTTTGTTTGACTACAGAATTGTTGACAGGAAAGGGCATGGCTTCAAGTAGTGCAGATATTGCAAGTATTTGTCAGTTGACAGCTCTTTCTTGTAAACGGATATTATCTCAAGATGAAATATCAAAGATTGCAACAAGCATTGAGCCAACTGATGGTATTTTTTGTAAAGGCATTGTCAGATATAATCATTTAAATGGTCAAGCTTTAGAGCATTTAGGTTTAGCGCCAAAGATTAAGATACTGATGTTTGATTGTGGTGGTAAGGTCGATACTTTATCTTTTAATCGTCGCAAGAATTTAAAACGATTGTATCAAGAAAATGAAAATACAATTAAAGAAGCTTTAGATTATTTGCGTCTAGGCTTTAAAGAGAAAAATAATAGATATATCGGCAAAGCTTGCGTTATGAGTGCATATGCAAATCAAAAAATATTATATAAAAAGCAATTAGAAGATATCATGATAATATCCGAAGATTATCAGGCAATAGGTGTAAATGTTGCTCACAGTGGCACTGTCATTGGTGTATTATTTGATGATAATTGTGAGGAAAGTTTAATTGAAGAATGTAAACAAAAAATATTAAGTGAATGTTTTGATTTACATTATTTAAATTTAGTAAAAATGATTTCTGGTGGAATTATCATAGAAAGAGAGTAAATTATGCAAAAGTTTGAGCATGGCGGAGATTTAAAAAAAATAATGGCACAAGAAAATTTAGATAAAATCATAGATTTCAGTGCTAATATAAATCCATATGGATTATCTAAAAATATAAAAAAAGCGATTGTTGACCATATTGATGATATAATTCATTATCCAGAGCCAGATGCAAGAGAGCTTTGTGGTAAAATCGCCGAAAATTATGGTATCAGTGCAGATAAAATTATCGTAGGTAATGGCGCAGTAGAATTATTATATATACTTTGCCATATATTAAAGCCAAAAAATGCGTTGATTGTGTCTCCAGGTTTTAGCGAATATGAAAGAGCAGCTAAAGCTTCTGGAGCAAATATAAATTATGTGATGTTATCTGAAAAACAGGAATTTAATTCTCCTATGCGAGATTTAATCGTGAATATAAAAGGCAACGATATTTTATTTATCGGCAATCCTAATAATCCAACAGGTACGTTATTTACTGTAGAAGATATGGAACTTTTGATTGAACATGCTGAAAATAATGGCTGTTTTGTAGTTGTTGATGAGTCTTTTATGGATTTTATCAAAACAAGTGAAGCTTTTTCCGTACTTCCTTTAGTGGAAAAATATCATAATTTATTTGTATTGCATTCTTTGACTAAATTTTATGCATTACCAGGACTTCGCTTAGGCTTTGCGGCTACAGACCATGAAGTTTTAGACCCACTTTATCAGGCAAAAGACCCATGGAATGTGAATGCTTTAGCACAGATTGCAGGTATGGTAGCTTTAGAGGATAAAGTATATCAGCGTCGCAGTAGAACATATACAAGAACAGAGATAAATTATCTTTATGAAGAGCTGGAAACTTTTGATAAGTTGAAAGTATATGAGCCAACTGTTAATTTTATTTTAGTGAATATAGAAAAAACAAAGATGATAGCTAATGAGTTAAAAACAAAATTATTAGAATATGGTATAGCTATTCGTAATTGTGAAAACTATCCAGGATTAAATGAGTATTTCGTGCGTTTTGCAGTGCGAACTCGTGAAGAAAATGATGAATTAATTGATGCTTTAACAGAGATTTTAGCTTAAAAAAAGTGTCTACTAAATTATATTTTGCTGTGAAGATAAAATATAATAAGTAGACACTTTCTTTATTTTGTAGCATAAAGCGAATTTGCCTGGCGTGTTTTGATATTTAAATGTTGATAGAGATATTGATAAGCACTATGAACTTCTTGCGGTATATCTACATGAGCAATAAAATCTTTACCTTGAGGGCCATAACCATTGATATTATCTGTAAGACGAGGAATTTCTCCCATGAGTAGCTCAATATATTTATCAATATTCCACATTTGCCAGATTTTATTTTGTTCTAAACATAATTTATCATTTTGAACAGTGAAATGAATTTTATATGTGGCATAATTGATTAAAGTAGTATCACAAGGACAATATTTTCGAAAACCTGCGTCCATGCGATTTTGCATAGTAGCATCTTGCATAAAAATGATGGATTTTGGCTTTAAATCTAGATTTTTTAAAAGTTCTAGAGCATTAGTGATATTATTACCGCAGTTAGTGGATTTAGTTTCTAGTAAACAATCTGTGATATTGTATTTATTTTTCAGATAAAGGGCAAAAATTTCTGCTTCAGATTTACTAGAGATATCTATATCGGCTAGAGATAATTGCATTTTTTGACGGAGTGCTTCTGTAGTATGACCAGCACCGCCGACTAAAAGATAATTTTTAGCTATATTTTGTTGATGAGCTTTAGCAAATACACCAGCACCTTCAGGAATAGAACCACCGAATAAAATCAACAAATCGGCTTGATTTATTTTGTATTTTGCTTGCAATTCATCGGGTGATAGTGCCGTTAAATCTCTTTTAGCTAAAAAATCAATGAGAATATTTAAATTTTGGGCGATAAGTGTATTCATAAAATAACATTCCTTTAATAAGTAATATCTTCGTCAGGTTGTTGACCGTCGTGAGCTTGCCAAACACATTCTGTCATTTTGAAATCAGTAAATGTAGCTTTAAATGAAGAATTTTCTGGGCTACAAGCATAAATGCCAAATTGGATATCACCAGAAGCTTCCCAAAGATGACATATGCGCATTTGATTATAATTTATGCCATCAAGAGAATATTCTATGCGAAAATCATCTTTTCGGCGACTTAATCTATACCAAATGGATTTTATAGAACTATCAATAACAGTTGTCGCCCAATCAGAATATCCTTTATTAGTAACAACACTACCCAAATGTTGAATATCTTCATTTTCATATTCAACGGAAGCTTTGAGCCAGTTTTCACTATCTAAATATAAGACGATACCGCATTGGTCAAATCGAACTTTGCTATCAAAATCTGTCTTAACAGTAAATGAAAAGAATTCTTCACTTGTATTCATCTGTAGCACAGGAGCATTATCATTTCTGAAGTGATAATATGTTCTTTGCCATAAATCAGTATGAGGTGAAGTTATGATTTCGATTTTATCTTTAGTTATACTAAATGATAAAGGTTTACGAGTCCAATGTAGCTTATCTACATCAAAAAACATAGTAACATCTCCTTTATTTTGGTGTATATATATTATTTTAATTTTATATATGTATCTTGTGAAGGCAAAAAAAAACCGATAGGGAGAGAAACCTATCGGAGAGCAAAAACTTATATAACTTTATTGAGTTATGTATATAGTATAATCTGATTAGATTAAAATATGATTAAAGTACAGATTAAAAATAGATTAAATTTAAATTAAAATAAATATTATAATAAATAGATGATATCTTATAAGTATATTATTTTGATAGGAATTTTAGAAATGAGAAAAAAGAATAACTCTTGACATTGAGATATTGCTTTATTATAATGAAGACATCATAAAGATATATGTAAAAGTAATGCGAAAGACATGATTGAAGAATTATATGTTTACAGAGAGAGAAGTCGAGGCTGGAAACTTCTTAAGCATACTCTTTGATTACCACTTTCAAACTGCAAAGCTGAACTATAGATTTAGATTTATTTATTAAGTTTTGCCGGAGAAATTCCGTTATCATTTTTGAGTTGGTCATATTTTATGGCAAACAGGGTGGAACCGCGAACTACAAGCCTCGTCCCTAGTTTTGGGATGGAGGCTTTTTATTTTTTTAGGAGGTTAATAAAATGGCAAATATCACATTAAAAGATGGTGCTGTTCGTGAAGTAGCTGAAGGCACTACTGTTCTTGATTTTGTAAAATCTTTTAGTAATTCTTTAGCAAAAAAAGCTTTAGCTTGTAAAATTGATGGAGAAACTAAAGATTTAATGACTGTTATAGATGGAGATCATCAAGTAGAAATTTTAACTTTTGAAGATGAAGATGGTCGTTGGGCACTTCGTCATAGTGCTTCTCATATTTTAGCTCAAGCTGTAAAACGTCTTTATGGCGACAAAAATGTAAAACTTGCAATTGGTCCTGCAATTGACAATGGTTTTTACTATGATTTTGATATGGATCATCAGCTTAGCACTGAAGATTTAGCAAAAATCGAAAAAGAAATGAAAAAAATTGTTAAAGAAAATTTAGCAATTGTACGTAAAGAAGTTACTCGTCAGGAAGCACTTGATTTCTTCAATGCTGAAGGCGAAAGCTATAAAGTAGAATTAATCAATGATTTACCAGAAGATGCAATGATCACTATGTACAGCCAAGGTGAATTCACTGATCTTTGTGCAGGTCCACACGTAGTATCTACAGGTAAAGTAAAAGCTATTAAATTACAATCTGTTGCTGGTGCTTATTGGCGTGGTAGCGAAAAAAATAAAATGCTTCAACGTGTATATGGTACAGCATTTGAAAAACAAGCTGATTTAGATGCTTACTTAAAAATGCTTGAAGAAGCTGCTAAACGTGATCACCGCAAACTCGGTAAAGAACTCGATTTATTCAGCTTACATGAAGAAGGTCCAGGCTTCCCATTCTTCCATCCAAATGGTATGGTAATCAGAAATGAACTCATCAACTACTGGCGTGAAGTTCATCGTCAATTTGGTTATCAGGAAATCAAAACTCCAATGATTATGAACCGTAAACTTTGGGAAACTTCTGGTCACTGGGATCATTATAAAGAAAATATGTACTTCACAAAAATTGATGGTGAAGATTATGCGATTAAACCAATGAACTGCCCAGGTGGTATGCTTGTATATTTAACACAGCAACACAGCTATCGTGATTTACCACTTCGTCTCGGTGAACTTGGTCTTGTACATCGTCATGAATTATCTGGTGCATTACATGGTTTAATGCGTGTACGTAACTTCACTCAAGATGATGCTCATATCTTTATGTTACCTAGCCAGATTGAAGATGAAATCCAAAGAGTTATTGACTTATTTGATAAAGTTTATAGCACATTTGGTTTAACTTATCATGCAGAACTCAGCACACGTCCTGAAGACTCCATGGGTTCTGATGAAGTTTGGGAAACTGCAACTAATGCACTTAGAAATGCACTTGAACATCGTGGTCTTAAATACGTTATCAACGAAGGCGATGGCGCTTTCTATGGTCCAAAAATCGACTTCCATTTAACTGACTCTATCGGTCGTACTTGGCAGTGTGGTACAATTCAGCTTGATATGTTAATGCCTGAAAAATTCGACCTCACTTATATCGGTGAAGATGGTCAGAAACATCGTCCAGTAATGATTCACCGTGTAGTATACGGAAGTATCGAACGCTTTATCGGTATTTTAATTGAAAACTATGCTGGTGCATTCCCAGTATGGCTCGCTCCTGTACAGGTTAAAATCTTACCTATCAGCGATAAATATGTTGATTATGCTTATGAAATCAAACGCAAAATGTTTGACCTCGGCATTCGTGTAGAAGTTGATGACCGCAATGAAAAAATCGGTTACAAAATCCGTGAAGCTCAAGTTAAAAAAGTTCCATACAGCATTATCGTAGGTGAATCCGAATTAGAAAATAAAAATATTTCTGTTCGTAAACGTCGTGAAAAAGATACTGTTACTATGGATACTGATGAATTTATCAACAATCTTCTTGAAGAAATTAAAACAAAAGCTCAGTAATTAATAAAAATAAAAGCTCTTAATAGTTTTTGCTATTAAGAGCTTTTTTATTTTAAAAATTAATTACTTTATCCATTTACCACAAGCTTTATCTTGGCAGATTTTATTATTATCTACAACTAATTGACCACGTAAAAATGTTTTGATAGGCCAGCCTTTGATTTTTCTACCAGCAAAAGCAGTTAGCGGTTGTTTGCTGTGAAGTTTTTCATTTTCAATAGTATCGACTTTATTCATATCGACAACTACAATATCGGCATCTTTACCGATTTCTAAATTACCTTTATTTGGTAAATTATAGATATCAGCTACATTTTTAGCCATGACTTTCACTAAGAAAGGCAAAGTGATATGACCATTATTTACTTCATTGAGCATTAATGGAAGCATAGTTTCCACACCGCACATGCCAGCAGGAATGGAGAATAGATCACCTTGTTTTTCACTGATAATATGTGGTGCATGGTCAGAAGCGATAAAATCTATAGTGCCATTTTTCAATCCTTGCCAAAGTGCAAGTCTATCTTCTTCATGTTTGATGACAGGATATACTTTCATCATTGGCCCTACACTATCATAATCTTTAGCAGATAAAAATAGATATTGTGGGCAAGTTTCAGCAGTTATATTTACACCATTAGCCTTTGCTTGAGCAACTGCTTCCATTCCCATTTTAGAAGTCAAATGAAGAATATGAAGTCTAGCACCAGTGGCTTTAGCAAGTAGACTAGCTGTTTGGATAGTCAAAGCTTCTGCTAGAGCTGGTCGAGATTGGATTAAAGCTTCGTAATCTTTTTTACCAGATTGTTGCAAGCGTTTAGTTAAAGTTTGAATTAATTCAATATTTTCAGCATGAATGGCGATTATTTTTCCTGTTTTTGCCATTTGTTCAAAAATTTCATAGACTTCACCATCGCCAAGAGGTGGGATAATATCTTCATCTTTAGGATTGTAATTATAAATTAAAGCTTTTGTTTTGGCATTTATAGCATATCCCCAGAAGAATTTTACAGCATTAGCACCAGCTTCACAAAGTCTAGGTAAATCATTAAGATTAATTTCACCTAAAGAAAGACCCCAAATACCATAATCAGCAAAAGCTTTAGGAACAAAATAATTTGCTTTTTGTAATAAATCTTGCTCATTTAAAACAGAAGGATTTGTATTGGGCATATCAAATACAGTAGTTACGCCACCGGCAATAGCAGCTTGTGTGCCAGTTGTAAAATCTTCTTTAGCAGTAGCTCCAGGGTCACGAAAATGACAATGCGTATCAATACAGCCAGGTAAAAGATACTTACCAGAAACATCATAAACCTCAGTAGCAGGCTTATCTGCTAAAGAAATTTCCACAATCTTTTCATCTTGTATATAAATATTTCCTAGATAGATTTCATTTTCATTAACAATAAAACCATTTTTTAAAGCCAAATCATACATAAAAAAATTATCCCTCCTAAGAATTATAAAATACATTTTTCCTTTATATAAAAAATAAACTATAACAAATAGCATAACATATTTTTAAAATGCTAAAAATAATAAAAATTACGTTAAAAATTCCACAGATAAGATTTATAATTTAAGCAATAAATAGTACATATTATTTTCAAAGTTAAAATTTTATCTGCGGTGGATTTCTTTTGTTACTTTTCTTTGTCCATAAAAGAAAAGTGATAATAATTTATTATAGCATAGTGGCAAGTATTAGAATATATTTTATGTTTAATCTCGTTATAGGGATATGTTATAATGATGACTTAGGTTTTAGTTAAATGGAGATGTTATTTTGAAAAATAAAGCTTATGTATTGTTGTCTTTGGCTGGAATTTTATGGGGTTTTCAGCCTGTAGTGGTGAAATTCATTGTAGCGGAGATGAACCCACCTACTTTAGTATCTTTCCGATATTTACTACTTAGTGCTACTTTATTTTTATTGATGAAAATTACACATAAAAAAGATTTTATACCGCCCAAAAGTTGTTGGTTGCCACTTATAATTATGGGGATAACAGGCGTTAGTTTGAATAATGGTTCACAATTTACAGGGCTACAATATTCTACAGTAGCTAATGCCACTTTGATTGCTGCTATGACGCCAGCTGTTACATCTTTATTAGCTTTTGTATTTTTGCGTGAAAGATTGGCTTTATTGCAATGGATTGGAATTATAATTTCGATATCAGGAACATTGTATTTAATCAGCAATGGAAATTTAGATATTATTTTACATATTTCATTTAATTTGGGAGATATATTATTTTTTGTAGCTCAATTAAGTTGGGCAATTTATTGTTTAATCAGTATTCGTGTGATGAAAAAAATGTCTGTATTATCTGTTACAGCATGGGCAGGAGTATTTGGGGCGATTTTTATTGCAATCTATGGTCATTTTACTTGTGGTTTATTTATACCAGATTTATCTATGAAAGCTATGGCTTCATTTGCATATATTGTATGGCTCGGTGGTGTAGGAGCAATGATATTTTGGAATATTGGTGTAAAAAATGTAGGTGCAAGTACAGCTTCTATATTTTTAAATATCATGCCTATTGTGGGGATTGTTACAGCTTCAATAACATTAAATGAAATAATTACTATGGAAGAATGTTTAGGCGCAGTAGTTATTTTATTAGGTGTATATATAACAACACATACAAAGCAAATTTTAGAAAAATTAAATTGGAAAAAGTAAAATAAATTTAAAATAGACTAATGAAAATAAAATTATTTTTAGCTGAGAAATTTTGCGAAAAAATTAGTTATATAGTATTATGATTATAAAGTATAATGTGTAAAAAGTAGGAGGGTTTCTTTTGAAAAAGCTTGTAGTAACAGGAACAATTTTGCTCAACAAAGCAGTAAATGAAAATGTAAAACACATGGTTATCCAAGCTCCAGAAATTGCAAATCTTGCTGAACCTGGTCAGTTTGTTCATGTGAAGACTTTGCATAGTGAAAACTTTTTGCGTCGTCCATTCAGTATTGCAGATGTAGATAAAAACGAAGGTACAATCACATTAATTTATCGTATTGTTGGTAAAGGCACAGCTGAATATTCTAGATTAAAAGAAGGCGAAGAATTTAGTATTTTAGGCCCTATCGGTAATGGCTTCAAATTAAAAGAAGGTCGTCCATTGCTTGTAGGCGGTGGTGTAGGTATTGCTCCACTTATCTATTTATCTCGCTTGCTCAAAGACCAAAAACCTATTTTACTTATCGGTGGTAAAAATAAAGATGAAGTATTCTGGGAAGAATATTTAAAAGAATATGCTGATAAAATCTATATCACAACAGATGATGGCTCTGTAGGATTTAAAGGTTTTACTATCCAATTAATGCCTGAAATCTTAAAAGAAAATAATATTGACACTATTTATACTTGTGGTCCAAATATCATGATGGAAGGCGTAGCAAAACTCGCTTATGAACATGATATTGATTGCCAAGTATCATTAGAAAAACGCATGGCTTGCGGTATTGGCGTATGTCTTGGTTGTACTTTTGAAGGTAAACTCACTAAAAAACGTCGTAAAGTTTGCACAGAAGGCCCAGTTTTTGAAGCTAAGGAGGTATTTTAATGAATTTATCTGTAAAGATTGGTAATCTTGAATTAAAAAATCCTGTAATGGGAGCTTCAGGAACATTCGGATTTGGTAGAGAATATGAAGATTTCCTTGATGTAAATGAAATCGGTGCAATCGTTACTAAAGGCGTTACACCAAAACCTCGTGCTGGTAATCCAGGCGTTAGAATTGCAGAAACTCCTTCTGGTATGCTCAACTGTATCGGTCTTGAAAATCCAGGGGTAGATGCTTTTATTTATGATATCTTACCAAAAATTAAAAAATATAATACTGCTGTTATCGTAAATATTTCCGCAGGTTCTGTAGAAGAATATGCTGAAATGGCATGGCGTTTAGATATTGATGGCGTAGATGCTGTAGAAGTAAATATTTCTTGTCCAAATGTAAAAGAAGGCGGTATCGTTTTTGGTACAGATCCAAAAGCAGCAGCTGCTGTAACTCATGCAGTAAAGACTCATACTAAAAAAACTGTAATTGTAAAACTTTCCCCAAATGTAACAGATATTGTGCAGATGGCAAAAGCAGTAGAAGAAGCTGGTGCAGATGCTATTTCCATGATTAATACATTGACTGGTATGGCAATAGATATCAATACAAGAAAACCATTACTTGGCAATATCACAGGTGGTCTTTCTGGCCCTGCTGTAAAACCTGTAGCACTTCGTATGGTATGGCAAGTAGCAAAAGCTGTAAACATTCCAATTATTGGTATGGGCGGTATTGCAAGTGCAGAAGATGCTATTGAATTTTTGCTTGCAGGTGCAACAGCAGTCGCAGTGGGAGCACATAACTTCATTGATCCATCAGCATTAAAAGTAATTGCAGATGGTATCGCTGAATATATGCAAAAACATAATATTGAAGATGTAAATGAACTTGTAGGAGCATTACAAGCTTAAATAAAAATTACCAAGTGAATTTTTACTAAATAGCCTATAAAGCTAAGAAATATAAGCTTTATAGGCTATTTTTTTATATAACTAATAAAAATCAAAATCAGCTGGTAAAATTTTTTTATATCCTTGAATAGCAAGATTTTAGAGACTATAATAAAAAAAGAAATATTAATAAATATAGGGATTAATAGAAACAAGAGTTGTATTTGAATTGCTCTTCGGAAGTTTCTTTTAATAGCTTTTGCCAGATTAATAGAAACAAGAGTTGTATTTGAATGCTGCTAATTGTCTAATAGCTTCTGCTCTCATATTCGATTAATAGAAACAATAGTTGTATTTGAATAACCTTGTTATCGTAGATATAACGCCATATATCCGGATTAATAGAAACAATAGTTGTATTTGAATGATGAAGCTGCAATTCCAATTGATGGTTCAAATCGGATTAATAGAAACAATAGTTGTATTTGAATAATAGAGCCTTTAGGTGGAATGTTGTATTTTAAACGAGATTAATAGAAACAATAGTTGTATTTGAATTTAAAACGGAATTTCTTCATTTTGCTCTGTACCAAGATTAATAGAAACAATAGTTGTATTTGAATACATGCAGGCATGAGTAAATTAGAAGCAGTGGCAACAGATTAATAGAAACAATAGTTGTATTTGAATGTTACTATGCTTAAAATTTAATGTAAATGAAGAATGGGATTAATAGAAACAATAGTTGTATTTGAATTTGATATTGCCACAATTACAACGACAAAGAATTTTAGATTAATAGAAACAATAGTTGTATTTGAATTCGTCTTTTTTATCCTTATAAGTTAGAGATAGAAATGATTAATAGAAACAATAGTTGTATTTGAATGAGAGAAAGCCTAAAAGGAAAGGAAACAATAAAGAGATTAATAGAAACAATAGTTGTATTTGAATCATTTATGGCCTACAAAGTTGAGCGCATGAGCCAGATTAATAGAAACAATAGTTGTATTTGAATAGGTGTGCTTTGCGTATTCTTTCAAACACCTTTATTGATTAATAGAAACAATAGTTGTATTTGAATTTAACATTGATATTATTAGTTAATTGCTGTTGCTGTGATTAATAGAAACAATAGTTGTATTTGAATCAATGTTGTGCAAATACTATAGGCGGAAGCATGAAAGATTAATAGAAACAATAGTTGTATTTGAATTCTGCAAAAACCACGCTAATATATTTGAAGATGGTTGATTAATAGAAACAATAGTTGTATTTGAATTTCCACTTCTAATTTAGTGATGATAGCGTTATTTCGATTAATAGAAACAATAGTTGTATTTGAATAATGACAGTCTTACGAGTTCTCTCCGCAATGGACGATTAATAGAAACAATAGTTGTATTTGAATAGCAATTCGCTTACATTTTCTTTACATGATGTTATGATTAATAGAAACAATAGTTGTATTTGAATTTTGAAATCTCTCCTTTATTTATGTTATGTATATATGATTAATAGAAACAATAGTTGTATTTGAATAAGTTATTTGCATTGTTAGTGTTAGCATATGAAATAGATTAATAGAAACAATAGTTGTATTTGAATAGTACAGAAATCAATTCTAAAGATGTAGAAAATGTAGATTAATAGAAACAATAGTTGTATTTGAATATGGTTGTTATAAGATTTGCGTCTATTAGTGGTTTAGATTAATAGAAACAATAGTTGTATTTGAATTCTCCGATTTCAATAAAATTTTATAATGAGGTGGTTGATTAATAGAAACAATAGTTGTATTTGAATTGTTAAATAGTTTTTTTATTTTGGTATATATATTATGATTAATAGAAACAATAGTTGTATTTGAATTCTGATTATATTTTAGGGAATGATACTGAAAAAGTAGATTAATAGAAACAATAGTTGTATTTGAATACTTGAAGACGATAAACAGTGGCATAGCTATGCTAGGATTAATAGAAACAATAGTTGTATTTGAATCACCACCGCAACCCTAACGGGTAGACAAAGCCTTGATTAATAGAAACAATAGTTGTATTTGAATAGGAGCAAAAACTTTTGCGAGTGGCATTAAATTTTGATTAATAGAAACAATAGTTGTATTTGAATTTGCTGTTATAAGTAACCTCTACCGCTTTTAAATAAGATTAATAGAAACAATAGTTGTATTTGAATAATTTTCCCTTTTGAGCCATTAACTAAAATATAGTGGATTAATAGAAACAATAGTTGTATTTGAATTATAAAATATGGTGGAGGAGATGTAGATGAAAATACGATTAATAGAAACAATAGTTGTATTTGAATTCAAAATAAATTACTTGATTGCCTTGCATGAAACTGATTAATAGAAACAATAGTTGTATTTGAATTCTCCCCAATCAGCAACATCAAATGGTTCATCTTCAGATTAATAGAAACAATAGTTGTATTTGAATGTAGGTGCGGATTCATTTTTTATAGCTGATGTATCGATTAATAGAAACAATAGTTGTATTTGAATCGAATAGCTACTTGTTCATAAGGAGAATAATATTTAGATTAATAGAAACAATAGTTGTATTTGAATTTTGCGGATTTAACATTTTTTAACTCCTCTATTTCTGATTAATAGAAACAATAGTTGTATTTGAATAGAAATTTATCATATGCTTTTATAAGACCGCCAAGAGATTAATAGAAACAATAGTTGTATTTGAATAGGACATTCGGAACATTCACGGACATTTGGAACATTGATTAATAGAAACAATAGTTGTATTTGAATTTCCATATCTTCCGCACATTTCCAAAATTCTAGTTCCGATTAATAGAAACAATAGTTGTATTTGAATTCGTTTATCTTTTCCAGCAGTGGATAAAATGTACGGATTAATAGAAACAATAGTTGTATTTGAATTAGAGTTTTAAAAGATGGAGGTTATTTTTTAATGTTGATTAATAGAAACAATAGTTGTATTTGAATTCGTATCTTGCATTCGCATTTAAAGAGCCATTAATAGATTAATAGAAACAATAGTTGTATTTGAATATTCCAATTATGGCAAGCTATTTTATGGCTAATTGATTAATAGAAACAATAGTTGTATTTGAATTTTGAAAAACTTGATTTACTGTTAAATAAAATGTTGATTAATAGAAACAAGAGTTGTATTTATAAAAAAACTTATTGACAGTGGATATAGTTTGTGATATATTAAGTTACGTTGTATTTGAGATGCAACGTATTCCACAAGAAGAAGTCACCACTTCTCACCTTATGGCGTGCTAGTCACTAGGGTTACTAATTAAAACAAAAACGTTTAACGTATATTTTAATTTGTAATATCAGAGGGTGACGTGCGTCATCCTCTTTTTTGTGTATATAATAAAAATAATATATAAATAATGAGGTGTTTTCTATTAGTAAAGAAACTTTAAGAATTAATGGCGAAATCCGCGCTAGAGAAGTTCGTGTGACAGATGCTCAGGGAGAACAGCTTGGTATTATGTCTACAAGAGATGCTCTTCGTAAAGCAGAAGAAGCTCATTTAGACTTAGTAGAAGTTGCTCCAAAAGCAAAACCACCTGTTTGCCGAATCATGGATTTCGGAAAATATCGCTATGAACAACAAAAACGTGAAAAAGAAGCGAAGAAAAAACAGAAGGTTATCAGTGTAAAAGAAGTAAAACTTCGTCCTGGTATTGAAACACACGATTTTAACTTCAAAGTTAAAAATGCTATGCGTTTTATTGCTGAAGGCAATAAAGTAAAAGCTACAATCATGTTCCGTGGCCGTGAGCTTTCTCATCCAGAAATGGGTAAAGAGCTTTTATTAAAGGTCGCTGAAGCAATGCAAGAAGCTGTTACTGTTGAACGCGAACCTAAACTTGAAGGTAAAAATATGATTATGATTTTAGCACCTAAAGTGCAAACTAAAGGAGGAAACACTAATGCCAAAAATTAAAACTCGCAGAGCTGCAGCTAAACGTTTTACAGCTACTGGTTCTGGTGAATTCAAACGTAATAAAGCTTTCAAAAGCCACATTTTAGAAAAGAAATCACCAAAACGTAAACGTAATTTACGTAAAGCAGCTATCATCACTGCTGCTGATCATAAACGTGTAAGCAAAATGCTTCCATACGCTTAATTAATCATTTATTGTTGAAATTTAGGAGGGTAAATAATGCCAAGAGTAAAAAGTGGCGTAACCGCTCATGCACGTCATAAAAAAATCTTAAAATTAGCTAAAGGTTATAGAGGAGCTAGAAGCAAACAGTTCAAAAAAGCTAACGAACTCGTTATGAAAGCTCTTTACTATGCACGTAGAGACCGTCGTGCGAAAAAAGGTGAATTCCGTAAACTTTGGATCGCTCGTATCAATGCTGCTACTCGTGCAAACGGTATGTCCTACAGCCGTTTCATCTGCGGTTTAACAAAAGCAGGTGTTCAGGTTAACCGTAAAATGTTAGCTGACGTTGCTATCAACGATGCAGCTGCATTTGCTAAACTTGTTGAAGTTGCAAAAAGCAATCTCTAATATAAAAAATAAAAGCTGTTTCTAATTTCAGATTAGAGACAGCTTTTTTGTTTGTTTAAATTTGTATGAAACTGACTAAACAAGTATACATTGTTTAAATATGTCAAATACTGTATAATAAATAAGAATGAATTTTATTTAGAGATAAATAAAAGTATTTAGGAGGATTATAAATGGCATTAGTTAATGAAAATTATCTAAAATTACAAGGTAGTTACCTTTTTGCTGAAATTGCACATCGTGTGCAGAAATTCAAAGCTGAAAATCCAGAAGCTGAAGTTATTAGCTTAGGTATCGGTGATGTTACATTACCATTACCACAAGTTAGTATCGAAGCTATGCATAAAGCTGTTGATGAAATGGCTAATAAAGAAACTTTCCGCGGTTATGGCCCTGAACAAGGTTATGCATTTTTACGTGAAAAAATTCGTGATGTAATTTATAAATCTCGTGGTGTAGATATCGAAACTGATGAAATTTTTGTCAGCGATGGTGCAAAATCTGACTGCGGTAATATCCAAGAAATTTTTGGCGTAGATAATACTATTGCTATTACTGACCCTGTATATCCTGTATATCTCGATACAAATATCATGGCTGGTCGTACAGGTCTTGTAAAAGAAGATGGAACTTTTGAAGGTGTAGTATATATGCCATGTACTGCTGAAAATAACTTCACTCCAGAACTTCCAAAACAGCATGTAGACATGATTTATTTATGTAGCCCTAATAACCCAACTGGTACTACTTTATCCCGTGATGAATTAGCTAAATGGGTTAAATATGCTAAAGAAAATAAATCTATCATTTTATATGATGCAGCATATTCTTACTATATTACAGAAGAAGATGTACCTCATACAATTTATGAAATTGAAGGCGCAAAAGAAGTAGCTATTGAATTCCGTTCCTTCTCTAAAACAGCAGGTTTCACTGGTACTCGTTGCGGTTATATCGTATTACCAAAAGCTGTTAAAGGTTATACAAAAGATGGTAAAGAACAAGCTTTAAATCCTCTTTGGAATCGCCGTCATACAACTAAATTCAATGGTACACCTTATATTATTCAGCGTGGTGCAGAAGCTGTACTTACTGAAGAAGGACAAAAACAAGTAAAAGAAATGGTTGGCTATTACATGGAAAATGCAAAAATTATCCGTGAAGGTTTAGCAAGCCTTGGTCTTACTGTTTTCGGTGGTGTAAACTCCCCATATGTATGGCTCAAAGTTCCAGCAGGCATGACTTCTTGGGATTTCTTCGATAAACTTCTTCATGAAGCAAATATCGTAGGTACTCCAGGTTCTGGTTTTGGCCCATCTGGCGAAAATTATTTCCGTCTTACTGCATTTGGTAGCCGTGAAAATACATTAAAAGCTGTAGAACGTATTAAAACACAGTTAAAATTATAATGTAAATTTAAATATAAAAATGACCTTTAATAGTTATTTATGTCAACTGTTAAAGGTCATTTTGTCTTAATATAATAAAGTAAAAATTTATAGTATCGGAGTTCTTATGGAAATAAAAGAAGTTAAAGATAACAAAAAACAATTTCTTTCATTATTATTGTTGGCAGATGAACAAGAAAATATGATTGATAAATATATTGATAGAGGCATAATGTATGTATTAGATGATGAAGGAATAATAAAAGCAGAATGTATTATAACAGATGAACAAAATGGTGTATTGGAAATAAAAAATCTAGCTGTAAAACCTGAATATCAAAGAAAAGGTTATGGTAAAGTAATGATAGATTTTATTATCAAAAATTATAAAGAAAAATATTCTATATTACAAGTTGGAACAGGAGATAGTACATTAACTATTCCTTTTTATGAGCAATGTGGATTTATTCGTTCACATTACATAAAAAATTTTTTTATAGATAATTATGAACAACCAATATATGAAGATGGCATTCAATTAATAGATATGATATATTTACAAAGAAAATTAAAATAAATTTACAGTAAAATAATAAATTATGAAAAATAATAGTAAAATATCTTTTATGTTAGTAATTTTGTCAGTAGCTATAAGCTATTAGTAAGAATAAAACCATGATTATGAATTTAGCACCATTATTTGTAATGTGTTAAAAGCTTTAAAATCATGGTTTTGTTCTTTTTAAGAAAGAATTGGTAATGAAAGGTAAAGTTCTTTTGTTATTTTTCTTGTTTATGAAAGAAAAGTAAATATAAAATAGATAATTGTTCATTTCTGTAGTGATAAAGAAACGAACCAAAGAAATCACCCGCTCACGCACTTTTTACTTTGTCAAAGATAAAAATATATCAACAACGTTCTAAACTCGCAAGGCTCAAATAGTAGAACTAAAAGCGTAGCTATATTTTTATCTTTGCCAATAGCTAATAGCTACCGTAAAAAGATGCTAAAATGCGGGAAATGGTTAGGTGTTATTAAAGATTTTCAATAACTAGCGTTACCATTAAAATTTTAAAATGCGGGAAAAGTTAGGTATTATTTATTGTTGTTCTTTTGGTGTTTTTATTGGTCATGAAAGAAAAGCAATCGGACTATACGAACATTTGTTGTAATAGTCCTTTTTTTATTTGTTGCCAGTGTTCTAGCTGGGCTTTTTTGTTATCAATTTTTTCATTTAGTTTATCAAAAAGATTTCCAATTTTATTTTGTTCTTCTATATTTGGTACATAAACATTTACTTTAGATAATTGGGGTGCGGTTAATTGAGGAACACCAGTTGATTCATTAAAAATATGAATAAAATTAATAGATTCTGTAAAAAATGTAAAATTAATATTTATATTAGGTATTAAAACTAATAAGCGTACAATAGGATAATAGAAAGGTTCTCTTGATAAAGCAAAACCAACATTAATACCTCTTCCAGTAACAGTAATACTAGGTTTATCAATTTTATATATATTAGAATATCCATATAGTCCATTATTAGTTAAAGCATTAGCATATACAGGATATTTGAACTCTATAGAATATTGTTCAGAAAAATTTTCTTTATTGATATCTCCACCTGCTTTTATAGTGAATAAATCGCCTAATTTTTTCTTTTTCCAATTAGGATAATTATTGCCGTTTTTATCTTTAAAGCGTAGTTTTTGGCTAAAGATTTGTTGTAGTAATCCTTTTTTCTGATTTTCTAGGCTAGTGATAGTATTTGCTAGGTTTTTTATTTTTTTATCTATTGTACTAAAAAAATTAGCAATTTTTTCTTGTTCGTGTAAAATTGGTATATTGAGTAAGATATTTTTACAAATATCTTGATTTAATTTTGGTTGAGCAGTACCTGTATTATATTTATTATAATTTAAACGTTCTAAGGCTTCACAAAGGAATTTATTTAAATATTGTGATTTTGTTTTTAAAACATGAGCATGATTATTTACCCAATATTTTCCAGTAGCTATATAACAAATAGGATAATTTCTATCTATAATATTCGCTCCGTCTTCACTTAATAAAACAAGTTCTTCATCAAAGATATAATTATTTATATAGTCAATAATACCAGAAGCACCATAATAAGGATATTTACCATGTATACGTTCACTTTGTTCTAATGGTTTTCTTTTATTATCTAAAAATTGAACAATATCACCTAATTTTTTCTTTTCCCATTGTGGATAATCATTGCCGTTATTATCTTTAAATCTTAATTTTGGTATATTCAATATATCAACCTCCAATCTTATATTTTTAAAACTAATTTAAACTTTTATTTTAAATTTGCTATTTGGTTGTATATAAGGTAATAAAATTAATTCGCTGTCTAATAATTTAGCAATAGTATTGATTTTATTATCTTTTTTTTGTGCATGGGTGATGATTTGCATTTCTCCTGCATAACGTGCATAAAGGGCATTATCTAAGGTGATAGAGCCTATTTCTCTAGGGGCGATATATTCAGGACAGATATATATTTGTTTGAATAATGCTCTACTTTCTTGGGTGCGAATGGCTCCGTCTGCTTCATCTAGGCGAGCGGTGAAGATGTTTTCTTGTAGGGTTTTTAGTATATCTTTATTTTGCGTTAATTTTTTTGCTTTTAATAAGATATATTCATCAGTTAAATTAGCTAATTCTTGGATTTCGTCTTCTGTAGGTAGGCTATCGCCGATAAAAATGGAGTCGATACCTAGTAATTTTAGATGTCGCATGGCAAGGCTGGCTGTTTGATAGCGGTGTATTTCTAATGTTGGCAAGCCTTTTTTGATTGGAGAGCGAGCTTTGTTATAGCTAGGTATGAAAGCACCTACGGAAATATTGTATTTATGAAGTAATTCGTTTTGGTGTTGTAATTTTTTTACGTTTAGACCTGTACCTTCACGAGGATAAAAGTTATGGAGTGCATCAATATGTTGGAAATCTGTTTGGTAATGATTTAATTCATCAAGAAATTCTTGAGTGATAGTCGAGGCATTGAATTGTAATTTTATATTTTGATGACTTAATTGGGCTATTTGCTCGGCACTGTAGCCAAAGTCTAAGCGAAGTGTTGTTATGCCAAGAGTAGATAATTCTTGAATATTTAATGTATCTAAATTTAATAGAGCTAAAGTGTTTGGCGATACATCACAGATTATTTCCATATTATATTTTTGTGTGAGTTTTAAAATTGTCTGTAAATCTTGTTGAAAATGGGAAATATCTGTTTCGGGTATATGAAATGAGGTAAAAATGCGATTGAGATTATATTTATGGGCTAGATGAATTAAATTTAAATTTTCTTCTAATGTATTATCTAAGCCAAGATAAATGGAAATGCCGTTTTGCAAAATATCACTCCTCAATAGGATCGTTAAAGCCGATTATTAATGTGGCGATAAAGCCGAAAATATAAGCTGTGAAAAGTCCGATTAAATAGCAAAGCATTTTGTCTGTACTTGCTGTAAGTGGTAGACCGGATAAGCCAATGGAGGTAGCACCTACATGGAAAAATGCTTGCACTGCACCACCGAAAGCACCGCCGATACAAGCGGAGATGAATGGTTTGCCAAGTGGTAAGGTTACACCGTAAATCAAAGGTTCGCCAATGCCCATGAAGCCGACAGGAAGGGCAGAAGCTATGGTTTGTTTTAGTTTTTGATTTTTAGTTTTGAGATATACAGCGATAGAAGCACCGACTTGTCCTGCGCCTGCCATAGCTAAGATAGGCAGAAGGATAGTAACGCCGTATTGATTGAGCAGTTCGGCGTGAATAGGTGTGAGTCCTTGGTGAAGACCAGTCATAACGAGTGGCAAGAAGATACCGCCGATGATAAAGCCAGTGATAGCACCACCAGAATTGATTGCAGATGTTACGAGTACGCCGATAGTCTCAGCGATTATACCGCCGATAGGTTGTAAGATGAATAGAGCAGGGAAAGTGGCGATTAAAATTACAAGTAGTGGCGTTAAGAATAAATCTAAAATTTTTGGCACGATTTTGTGTAATTTGTTTTCTAACCATGAGGAAAAAGCTACTACTAATAAGACGGCAACGATACCACCACGACCTGCGAGTAAATCTATATTAAATAGGCTGATATTGTTGAGCATGGGGTGTGTGATGATGGCTGCCATTGTACCACCGAGCATAGGAGAAGCGTGGAATTCTTTGGCGGTGTTGATGCCGACAAAGATATTTAAGCCGAAAAATACAGCATTTCCTGCTATTTGTAAAACTTGGATTGCAGGGTAGTTTGTAAGTGTAGGATCAATTTTAAAAGCGATATTTAATAATCCTGTGATTAAACCGCAAGCGATAAATGCAGGTATAAGTGGCATGAAGATATTAGAAATGCGTTTCAATAATAATTTAAAAGGTGTAGCATTTTTTTTGCGGATTTGTTGATGAAGTTCTTCGGCATTGCCAAATTGTTTTTGATTGTTATTTGTATCTTGATTTGTATTTTGAGCATTAGTTTCAAGATTTTTATTTGCATATAATTTTTTGAATTCAGCCGTTACTTCATTTACTTTTCCAGGGCCTAAGATGATTTGTAGTTCATTATCATTTAAGTTTACGCCTAAGACATTGGGAATATTTTTTAATTCTTTTAACGGTAAATTAGCGATATCTTCTGTGTTTAATTGTAAGCGAAGTCTAGTCATACAATTAGTTATTTTTAAGATAGAAAATGACTTCATAAGTTCATAGATAGCAAAAGCTGTTTGTTGTAAATTCATAGAAACCTCGCAATTATTTTTTCATACTATTTAATGATTTGGAGATAAAACCTTCATTATTATTTAAGCTAGAGAGTGCTTCTTCATAGGAGATATTGGCAAGTAACATTAAAATTGCAGGTTTTACTTTGCCTTGGGTGATAGCTAAAGTATCAATAGCAGTTTGTCGGTCGCAATTAGTAGCTTCCATTAATATACGTCTAGCTCTTTCTTCGAGTTTTTTATTAGATGATTTTACATCAACCATTAAATTGCTATAGACTTTGCCCAATTTTATCATGGTGCAAGTGGAGAGCATATTTAAAATCATTTTTTGGGCAGTACCTGCTTTCATGCGTGTGCTACCTGTGATAGCTTCTGGGCCAGTCAAAGCTTCAATGGAAATCTTAGCATGGGAGCTGATTTCACTATTACTAGCACAACTGATAGCGATAGTTAAGGCATTTATGCTATTGGCAAAATCTAGTCCACCGATTACATAAGGAGTTCTACCGCTGGCTGCAATACCGACAACACAGTCTTTGGCGGATAAATTTTTTGCTTGTAAATCTTCTTGAGCAAGAGTCAAAGAATCTTCTGCACCTTCTTGAGCTTTGAAGATTGCATTATAACCACCTGCGATAATTCCCTGTACCATTTCAGGGTCAGTGCTGTAAGTTGGTGGACATTCCACAGCGTCTAAGATGCCAAGTCTGCCTGATGTGCCAGCACCGATATAAAATAAGCGTCCGCCGTCTTTGAGGCGAGATGTGATTTCATCAACAGCCATGGCAATCTGTGGCAATACATTACGGATAGCGATAGCTACGCGTTTATCTTCTTCATTTAGAAGCATACACATTTCCAAAGTGGATACATTATCAATATTTAATGTATAAGGATTGCGTTTTTCAGTTAAGAGATTGTTTAAATTTATCATAAATAAAAGATACTCCTTTAAAAATATTTAATACATTTTTTCATTATAGATAATGGCTTTTTTATTGGCAAGGATAAGCTAGAAAATTTTAATTAATTTTAAATAATATTTTAAGTATAATTTAATTTTCTCATGATATATTTAATATATAAGATGTACATAAATAAAAAAAGATGTATAAAAGGTTGTGTAAATATGTTAAAATTAATTAAAGGACGTTTGAAAAATTTTATAGGAATAATAGCCCTAGCATGTTTTTGTGTAGCCCTGTGAGTTATGCTGTACAACTATCTACAGTAAGTGCAGCTCCTCGTCATGAAGAAAGACATGATTCACCACCTCTTCCACCAAAACATGATAGACACGATAAAGATGATGATAATGATTATGATAAAGGAGATATCACAACTGCCGTGTTAATCGGTGGCGTAATTGGTGCAGTAATTGCTAAAAATACTTGATGTTTAATTTTATGTATATAACTTTTAGATAGGGAGGATAGCAAAATGAAAGAATTATTTTCTAAGCGAGCGAAAAAAATTATAACAGCTGTATCATTATCTTGTTTCTTATGCAGTCCAGTGAGTTATGTTTATAGTATGAGTCAAGCTTCAGCAGCAGCTTTGAATACAAATGTTGCTTATGAACAGCAATTCAATACAGTCGGCTTTGATAAAGATGATCATTGGAATAGAGGTCGCTCTGATGAGGATAAGGATTGGAAAAAACCACCGCCACCTCGCGATGATGACAGAGATGATAAGCGACCACCTCGTCCTGATAGAGACGATGATGATTGGACTCCACCACCACCTCGTCATGATGATGATGACGATGATTGGGATAGAGATAGACCTCCGCGTCATGACCGTGACGATAGAGATGACCGCGATGATGATAGCGACAAAGATTATGATAAAGGCGATATCACAGCTGCAGTATTAATCGGCGGTGTAATCGGTGCTATCATTGCTAAAAACACTTAATAATATTATTAAATGATTTAAAAATTAAATATCACAAAATAAATAAGCAAAAAAATAAAAGGTAGATTAAATATATGAATTAATCTACCTTTTTGTTTTTTTATTATTTATATTTTAGATTTTAATTAAAAAGTGTATTCCATACCCATGAGTACAGTTCTACCAGGAGCAGGGCAATCTCCATCTAAGAAAGAGCCGATAGTTTCATAAGATACATTGGTGATATTGGCTAATTTCAGATATGTTGACCATTGGTCATTGATTTTATAATTGAGATTAGCGTCAAGTATATAATAATTGCTATCGCTATAATAATTTGTATCTCTACCAGATACAGCATTTAGTAAAATATTATTATGCCATGTATCGTCATGATAACTAAAACGAAGTTTATAGCTACTTGGAGCTATTGCATTGATATCAGTTTGATTGCCGTTACCATCAGCAAAATCAGTATGTGCAATTGTACGAGTATAAGCAAGAGACATATCATATTTTGGACTGAAAATTTTATTATATTCTAATTGGAAACCGCGTTTTTTCTGATTTTCAAAATTTACAGCATGGAATTTATTATTTTCATATCTCCAGCCCAATGGATCATCTATATTTTCTAGGAAAGCATTGAAATTGATATTGCTTGTAGGATTTAATTTATAGCGTACACCTAGACTGCCTTTATAACCTGTTTCTGGTCGCAAATTAGGATTTCCTTGAATATGAGCATTATTGAAATATAAATCATCTAAAAATGGCGTAGCATAAATTTGACTCAAAGAAGCATAGATAACAGTATTTTCATCAGGTTTATAATCTAAAGCACCATTAGAAACGTATTTTCCACCGAATTCACTATTATTATTGTAAGCAGATGTTCCAGTTAGTGTTAATTTATCAAAACGGCGAGTGCTTTGTAAATAAACGGAAAAATTATCCATAGATTTATTATAATTGCCACTGAAAATATTATTGTAATCATTGTTGATATTATCAACTTCATCTTTGCGATAAGTAAGTCCCGCAGAAATAGTATGGTCTTTGCTGATTTTCCAAGCATCATGCCAATCAATACCTTGAGTAGTGTTTTCCCAGCGACTATAAGTTTTTTCATCTTCTTGATTGATGAAGCCAGTAGGGATATAGCTATCTCCTTGAGTATAATAGTGATAAATTGCTAAAAATGCTGGAGTCTCAGTATTTTCTTTATAATTATAAGTGAGTGCGAAATGATTGATTAATTTTTCATAATTATAATCCTGTGGATAACTTTTGGATATCCAAGTGCCTGTATCGTTGCTTAGATGACC
>ENA-ORCP01000536-ORCP01000536.1-human-gut-metagenome-genome-assembly--contig:-NODE-536-length-33776-cov-8.810588_pt1 | contig 33776 bp, 31 predicted proteins | sample MGYA00242990_ERZ507991 | MGnify/ENA primary metagenome ERZ507991 (study PRJEB26167, sample SAMN06115496) | human gut metagenome | host: Homo sapiens | place: China:Henan | collected 2015-05-07 | study... | reverse complement strand
TCACAGACAACAAGCCCTTTCGGCTGCTTGAACAATTTTTACTTCAAAATATTGTCTAACTTTTCGGGGTCACTTCACAGCTTCTCCGGGATTTTTTAGACCTCTTTGTACATGGCGCAGGCATCGTCTTTTTTGACGGTTTCGGCTACCTGCAAAACCTCAACTGCCAATGTGCGGTTGCCCAGGGCAATCTCCAGCCGGTCGCCGACTTTTACATCGTAGCTGGCTTTGACGACCCGGCCGTTGACGCTGATGCGGCCATTGTCGCAGGCCTCATTGGCCACAGTCCGGCGCTTGATCAGCCGGGAGACCTTCAAATACTTGTCCAGTCTCATGGGCGTTACTTGGCAACGGTGTCCTTCAGAACCTTGCTGGGCTTGAAGGTGGGCACGTGGGTCTCGGGGATCTGCATGGGCTCCTTGGTGTGGGGATCCCGTCCCATGCGGGCCTTGCGCAGCTTGGATTCAAAAATTCCAAAGCCGGAGAAGGCAACCTTTTCGCCCTTGGTGAGGGCAACGGTAATGGTGTCCAGAGCGGCATTGATGACCCGCTCCGTATCCTTCCGGGACAGGCCTGCCTTGTCGGAGACGGCAGCGATAAATTCAGGTTTATTCATAAAAAAGCGAATCCTCTCTTTGTGTTGGTGTCGTTTCATAGATTAACATAATACATAGAAAAAAGCAAGGGGAACGGATGTTTTTTTTGAAAAAAATAAGGGCTCATTTGCCCCAACATTTTCATTATACTGCACAGTGTTTCGAAAATCTATGGGTGAAACCTACGAATTTGCGGTGTGTTTCTTGGCGCTTTTGCGGTCTTGCAAAATGGGAAAAGCCCTGCTATTATATAGACACAAGGAGTGATTCCAATGAAGTAAGAAGAACCACTCAACAGAAAGGGAGGTTACAAGTGAAACTGCAAATTGACAGTGAACAGATTTGACCCTCAGTCCGAGAAGAAAACGGGACTGAGGGTCAAATCTTTTTGAAAAAATGCTTGACAATTTGCGGAATTTCCTGTAAAATAAACCGGTCTGCAAAGAAAGCAGACGATCCTTGCTCCCGACGGCGTCGGGGGCCAAAAGTCCAAAAGGAGGTGCAATCAACATGGCTAAGATCACCGGCAAGTACGAGGTGCTCTACATCATCGATCCCGCTCAGGGCGAGGAGGGCATCGCGGCTCTGGTAGAAAAGTTCAAGGCAATGGTGGAGGCGGAGGGTACTCTGTCCAGCATTGATGAGTGGGGCAAGCGTCGTCTGGCGTATCCCATCAACGATCTGGCAGAAGGCTACTACGTTCTGATGAACATGGAAGCAAAGCCCGAGTTCCCCGCGGAGCTGGAGCGTGTGATGAAGATCACCGACGGCATTCTGCGCTGCCTGACCACCGCTGTGGAGGAGTAATTCTATGCTCAACCACATTGTCGTCATGGGTCGCCTGACCCGTGATCCCGAGCTGCGCCGGACCGGTTCCGGCATCGCTGTCACCAGCTTCTCTGTGGCTGTTGACCGTGATTTCCCCAACAAGGAGAGCGGTGAACGGGAAACCGACTTCATCGACTGTGTCGCCTGGAAAAGCACGGGAGAATTCGTCTCCAAGTACTTCCATAAGGGCAGCATGGCGGTGGTGTCCGGTCGGCTGCAAATGCGCAGCTGGACCGACAAGGACGGCAACAAGCGCCGCACCGCGGAAATCGTAGCAGACAATGTCTACTTCGGCTCCAGCAAGCGGGACGATGCTTCCAATTCCGGAAGCTATAACAACAGCTACAGCGCTGCCCCCTCCGGCAACTATGGCGGCGGTTATTCCGCACCCGCCTCTTCCGGCAATTACGGCAGCGGCTACAGCGCGCCCGCAAGTGCTCCCGCATCCGACTTTGCGATGCTGGAGGATGACGACGCCCAGCTGCCCTTCTAAGAAACTTTTCTACTAGACTTATGAAGGAGGTTATTTCCATGGCTAACGAACAGCGTATGCGTCCCCGCAAGCGTAGAAAGGTCTGTGCTTTCTGCGTGGATAAGGTGACCAGCATTGACTACAAGGACACTGCAAAGCTCCGCCGTTACCTGTCCGAGCGCGGCAAGATCCTGCCCCGCCGTACCACCGGTACCTGCGCAGCCCATCAGCGTGACCTGACCACCGCTATCAAGCGCGCCCGTCAGATCGCCCTGCTGCCCTACGTCACTGACTAATTTCAAAGATTTCAGCCGCCGAGGTTTCTCGGCGGCTGATTTTTTTGACTTCAAAGCGGGCCGCTCGAAGCAAACGGCGCATCATTGCCGTTTGGCTCGGGAGAAGAGCCCCTGAATGCGGGCGCAGGTGATGCACAGGCGGTACAGGGTGCTCCCCAATAGACAGAGCAAGAAAAAGCGCGGCAGTTCCCTTGGCACCAGGGAGAAGTCCTCCGCCCGGGCTTGAAAAGCGGAGATGGACAAAAGGAGCTTGAATAGGAGACTCAGAACCAGAATCTGCAAAAGCAGTCCGTTGTCCAGCAGCCCAAGACAAAGACAGAAAAGCACGGTTGCGACTCCGAGCATCGCCAGAAGCGGGGCCCAGAGGGAGAACACCAGGAACAGAAGGTATTGAAGAGCCAAGATACCGAACCGATGCAGCTGCAGCAGCTCCCGGTTGTCCTTCATGGCAAGCTTCATCCCCTGCTGCCAGCTGCGGCGATGGGCGAGCACCTGATGAAAAGAGCCATTGGGGGGCAGCTTCCCTTCTCGTTCCGGAATATATACAATGCGGCATGGAAGTTTTTTCTTGCGGAAAAGACGCTGGATGGACAGTGTCAGGCTTTGGTCCAACCCAATGTTCCGGGCCGGGAAACCACCGGCCTCTATGGCGGCATCCTTCCGGTAGGCTGCAGGTCCGCCGCAGAGCATAAGGGTCCGGCTTTGCAGAAGTGTTTGCAGCGCCGGAATGCTGCGGTCAAACTCCAGTGTTTCCAGAATGGAGAGGGGACAGGTCAACGTGATACCGGCGCATTGCAGACTTCCACCGGCGGCCTGTGTGTCGCGGTATTGGAAAAAGGGGCCCATGAGCTTGTCCAGGCTGTCCTGGCACAGGACCGTTCCTGCCCGGATGCAGGTAAAGTAGGGATAGCGGGCGATGTTGACGCCCAAATTCCAGGTGTCTCCCAGGCTTGTTCTTGATTTGCGAACCAGGCGCAGAGAAACGGTTCCGGTGCAGTTTTCATAGATCGCTGTTTCCGGTGTGCATTTGAGCTGCCGCCGCACGGGTTGGGGAAGGGGAAGCAGCTCCAGCTGCTTCGTTAGAGCTTCCACGGCTGCGGGGGCCATACTGTCCTCCAGGATCACGATCTCAAACAGGGTATAGGTCTGGTGCTGCAGGCTGTCCAATGTGGCAAGCAGGGCTTTTGGGTCTTTGCCTGCTTCGACCAGAACGGAAAGGGGCATATAGCGGCGGCCCTGCCGTTTTGCGTTCAGCAGCTCACACTGCTGGATGCGAAAGCTTGCATGGGCGTCGCAGACCACGGCGGCAAGGGCCAGCAGGCGGCGGCCGATGAAAAAGGCGGTGAAAAGCAGAAAAAGTCCCAGCAGAATTTCCTTGCATAGATTCATCCGTTTGTCACCTCCTGCGTGCTTGTCTTCTCTCGCTCCAGGTAGTACCGGAGGATTTGTCCGGCATAGGGGTCATTCTCCTGCTCCAGAGCGGAGCGCAGGACATCGTCTCCCGCGGTGCGGACCAGACTGGCGGCGGCATTGCGCCGGACATGCCAGAAGGGACTGTGGAGTCCGGCCTTCAGAAGACCGAGGGCATTTGCGGCAGGGTATGCACCCAATACGTACATGGTCACCGCCTGGAGCTCCCAGGGATTGTCCGGCTGTGAGAATCGCCGCAGCAGCGGCAGCACATCCGTGCAGGGATATTTTCCAAAATAGCGCAGACAGGCGATTTTTACATCCAGATCATTGGTACTTTCCAGCAGCTCCAGTACCTCCGGACGCCAGTAGGGGGAGGCGAAGCGAATAAAATCCACCAGTGCAGCCTGCATGGTGTCGGAGCATCGGAACCCATACCACAGCTGCCGGATGAGCGCTTCTCTGGGCTGAAAATGCTGCAGCCCCTCTACCAGCACCTTCCGGTGGATGGCCAGTCCCTCCGGCCGGTCCAGGGCAGACAGTGCCCGGAGGACCAGCTCAGGGTCTCCGGCAGCATAGAGGGCCTGCAGTGCATATTCTGCACTGCAAAGGTCGTTTTGCTCCTCCAGCAGCCGGAAAAGAAAGGAAATCAGCCGATCATTGGGATAAAAGGAGAGCACCCGGTATTCGGCCAGGAGCGCGGCATAGCAGGTGCGGGCATGAAAGCTTGCGTGGCGGTAGTTTTTCTCCAGCAGAGCCAGTACCTGGGCGGCCAGTTGGCAGGATCCCGATTGCTTCGGCAGCTGCTCCATAGCCTCGTGAAAGGCCAGCAGCCAGCTGATTCGGCCGAGCCTGTGGCACAGCCACGCTACCTGATAGCCCAGCTCAGCCTGAGAAAGCTGATCATACGCTTTGAACAATTCCTGGAGGCGGGCAAGAAACGCTTGTTTTCGGCGGGAGAAGAGAATGTCCCGCACCCAGAGCGCCAGCAGACGCGCCAGGCAGAAGAGACCAAGCAGAGCTGTAGCGGCGCAGTAAAAGAGCAGCAGCGTATTGCACAGCATAGGCATGACCTCCCCTGAAAAATAAAAATAGAATTGGTTTCTTCAATTTGTGCTATTATTATACAGAGAAATCATGCGCAAGTAAATCATACTTTTTTATAAATAACGCTTGTTATTGCAAAAAACAAAAAATTCGCACAGAGCGGTATGATGCGCTCTGTGCGGCGGGGAAATTCTCTTCTTTACAGCTTGCAGTAAGCAGCAGCGGTCTTGGCGGTCAGGGCAGCGTTGTTGTAAACCAGTTGGATGTTGGATGCCAGGCTGTCGCCGCCGGTGAGCTCAGCAACACGGGCCAGCAGGAAGGGAGTGGTCTCCTTGCCCTTGATGCCCTGCTCCTTGGACTCCTTAATGGCCTGGTCGATGGCAGCATCGATGACGGCCTTGTCCATGGCGTATTCTTCGGGGATGGGGTTGGTCACCAGGAAGCCGCCCAGCTGCAGGTCGTTCTGGGCCTTGAAAGCAGCGGCCAGGTCCTCGGGGGTATCGATGCGGTAGTCCACGCCGAAGCCGGACTGACGGGTGTAGAAGGCGGGCAGCTCATCGGTGCCATAGCCAATGACGGGCACGCCCTTGGTCTCCAGGTACTCCAGGGTCAGGCCCAGGTCCAGGATGGACTTCGCACCGGCGCAGCAGACCATGACGGGGGTGCGGCCCAGCTCTTCCAGGTCGGCGGAGATGTCCATGGTGGTCTCGGCACCGCGATGCACGCCGCCAATGCCGCCGGTGGCGAAGAAGCGGATGCCGGCCATGTGGGCAATGATCATGGTGGTGGTAACGGTGGTAGCGCCGTCCTCACCCCGGGCGCACAGCACGGCCAGGTCCCGGCGGGAAGCCTTGTGAATGGCGCGGCCCTTCTTGCCGAAGTACTCGATCTCCTCAGCGGTCAGACCGGCCTTCAGGCGGCCGCCGATGATGGCGATGGTAGCAGGCACAGCACCGTTCTCGCGGATGATCTTCTCAACGTTCAGAGCGGTTTCCACGTTCTGGGGGTAGGGCATACCGTGGGAGATGATGGTGGATTCCAGGGCAACAACGGGGTTGCCGTTGGCCAGAGCCTCAGCGACTTCGGGATTGACGTCCAGATACTTGTTCATGTTCATAGCTGTACATTCCTTTCTTTTTTGAAAAAGCCTTGTTACCGCTGCATCCGGCTGCGAAGACCGGCGGCGGACATGGCAGAATTGATGGTTTCAGAGGATTCCATGGCGATGGAACCGGCGGCGAGACCCGCCAGAGCGGTATCCCGCAGGGTCATGCCTTCCAGGTAGGCCCACACCAGGGCGGCCATGAAGGCATCGCCGCAGCCGGTGGTATTTACCACATTGCCGGGAATATTGGGGAGCAGCACCCGCTCCTCGCCCATGGCGGCATACACGCCTTCCGAGCCCATGGAAATGAAGACCCGGTGGACGCCCTTTTCCAGCAGCACATCCGCAGCCTTTTCCACATCTGCCGCGCTGTGAATGGGAACGCCGGAGAGAAGCTCGGCTTCCAGACGATTGGGCTTCAAGGTGTGGATCTTGGAGAGAATGGGCCGGATCTTCTCTGCCTTTACGGTGGAGACAGGGTCGATAAACAGCGGCGCGGTGCAGTTCTCCGCCAGGAATCGGAGAGATTCCTCGGGAATATTGGTGTCGGACACAACCACCTGCGCGTTTTGCAGCAAAGGCAGTTGGGCGGACAGATAGGCGGGGGTGATCTTTTTGCAGATCTCCATATCGGAGACGGCCAAGGCCATTTCCCCATGATCGTCCGCCAGATACAGATAGGTAGAGGTGACGCCTCCGGGGATGCGAAGGGCATGGCTTAGATCGATGCCCAGCTCAGAGCAGGAGGCGGCGACCCGTTCACCGTGGAGATCGTCTCCGTAGGCGGTGAGCATTCTCACATCGGTGCCCATGAGGCTCAGGTTGTGGGCGATGTTTCGCCCTACGCCGCCGAGACTCACGCTTACCCTGCCGGGGTTGGAATCGGAGGCTACCAGGGGGGCAAAGCTGCGCCCGCCGATATCCACGTTGACACCGCCGACGACCACCGCATAGGTGCCCGCATGGAGGACGTACCCCCGGCCGGCGATGCAGCCCTTTTTGGTCAGATTGGCAATGTGTACCGCCACGCTGGAGCGGGTAATGCCCAGCTTTGCGGCAATGTCCTGTTGTGAAATAAGGGGATCGGCTTCAATCAGCTGAAGCACCTGTCGTTCCCGCTGGGTCATGGAGCAGCCTCCTAAACATTGTGTATTTTTCTAAGCACAAGCTTATTATAGACGGGGTACACCCGTTTGTCAACTGCTATTTTCCATAAAGATCGAGGCGGGAAATTGGTAATGCTGTCAAAAGCGGTGGTGCAGATTGTGTGGTATAATTTCGAAAACAGATGTTTTGCTCCTGCGACGCTTTTTCAGCAGGCCAGAAAGATGAAGTCGTATGGGTCCAAGTTGGCCTTTTCCAGGGTTTGCACCCGCTGCTGGGGCGTCATTTTCCGCAGCGCTTTTTCGCTCAAGCCTGCCTGGGCCAGCCTGCGCCGAAGGGGCCGGTATTCTGCCGAAAGGGCAGGGTCCTCCTTGTAAAGCTTCTTCCAGATGTGAATTTTCATGAATAACCCCTCCTTGTGTTCCTTGCTGGAATTATACAACGAGAACGGTCCAATAAATTGGAGTTTTTTGGAAGGACGCTGTAATATTTTTCTTGTTTCTGCGCCTATATAGGTGAAACACATGGAAAGGAGGCACGCATATGGAAGATCAGGAAATTGTGGAGCTCTATTTCCGCCGGGATGAGCAGGCGATCGTTCAGACGGACAGAAAATATGGCCCGTACTGTTATTCCGTAGCTTACAATGTTTTGTCAGATCAGGAGGATGCCCGGGAGTGCGTCAGCGATACCTACCTTGCCGCCTGGAACCGGATCCCGCCTGCCCGGCCCAGCCTGCTTGGGGCATTCCTGGGGAAAATCACTCGGCACCTGTCCATTGACCGCTGGCGCAGGCGTTCCGCCTACAAGCGTACCGGGGGCCAGATGGCGTTTGCCCTGGAGGAGCTGGGGGAGATCGCGGACCGGGGAGAGACCCCGGAAGATACTGTAGGCAGAAAAGAGCTGGTAGCAGCGGTCAACCGCTTTTTGCAAGCCCTGCCCCAGAGAGAGCGCAGTGTGTTCCTCTGCCGCTACTGGTACTTAGATTCGCTGGAGGACATCGCCGCCAAAACGGGGCTGACCAAGGGACATATCAGCACCATGCTCCACAGAACGCGGAAAAGGCTCTGCATTTGCTTGCAAAAGGAGGGACTGCTATGACACGGCTGTATTTGCTGGACGCTCTGGGGGATGTCCGGAGTGACTTTGTCCTGGAAGCCCAGGCCCTTCGCGCCGGGAAGCAGCGCCGGAAGGCTGCACCCCGGCGTAGGCTTTTGCTGATTGCTGCGGTGATCGGCCTGAGCCTGCTGCTGGTTGGCTGCGCGGTGGCTTACGCGCTGCATTTGAAGGATCTGTCCCTGGGCACCTACGCCCGGGAGACCGTGCCAACCTATTATGATGAGGCAGGAAATCCTATCCCCACAGAGCCCCAGGCTGCACCCCGCAGTATCGTGAGCCTCCAGGGAACAGCCAACCGGAAGGCGTTTGCCGAATGGCAGGCATTCCTGGAGCAAAGCGATGCCAAGGGCGCCCAGGCAGGCTGGAACGCTGCATTCATTCCCGAGAATTTCCGGGATATCTATTACTGCGGCACACCGGAGGCGGTTCAGGCTCTGAAGGACATTGCCCAGAAGTATGGTCTGCACCTGCTGGAAAGGGAATATGGCTGCACCTATGACTACGAGGCAGGCGTGCTGCTGCAGTCGCTGCACCTCGCAGGGGTCATGCAAGCAGATGCGGCAGAGAATTGCCGGTATCTGCACGGCTATTTCTTTGACGATGGAAGCTTCTCCATGCCTATGGAGCTGGCCGTGGACCTCTGGCCCCAAACGCTGCTTGCAGAGCTGACCTATGTTCGCAAGGACTGCCTGTATCCTTATACGGCCTCGGTGGGCCTTTCAGAGCAGCTGCGGGAGTGGAACTACGTTACCCGGGACGGACAGACGCTCCTGCTGATGCTGGACGGGGAACATGCCCATATTTTTGCGGACCGGGAAGCGGCATCTATCCATATCTACATGGCTTCCAACTGCCTGGAGGGAAATACCCGGCGGGAAATGGAGCCGGAGGAGCTGGAAAAAATTGCAGAGTGCTTTGACTATTCCATTGCCCCCCAGCAGCCGGTTCCGGCAGAGGTGACGAAGTTCTTTGTCCAGGCGGAAGCGGACTACCGGGCCCAGCGGGGAGAGACCCGGCAGGCCCTCTATTCCGGCGGCTATGGGGATTATGTCGCCCAGCGCCTCGAGAATGCCCGCCCACCCTATGATCGGGACGCCATGCTCTATTCCCTGCGGGATCTGAACGGGGACGGGGTGGAGGAGCTGATCGACTATCGGTATCTGCGTATCCTGACCATCCGGGACGGACAGTGCACCGTGTATTTTGATGCGCAGGATGCCCCGGGGGTTGTGGGCAGTCTCTATTTCTGCCAGGATGGAACGGTTTTGATCAAAGGCTTTTTCGGTCAGGAGGCCTATTGGTTTTTCACCCCCGGCGAGCAGACCCTGGAATTTGACCGGGCCGTGATTCAGGATCAGAATGGCTGGCATTTGGATCGGGAGCTGGGCCGCCTGGAGGGGCAGCGTGTTCTGGAGCCTCAAAACAGGCAGTCCATTTCTGAGGAACAGGCCTACGCCATTGTGGATTCCTATTCTGTTATGGATATTGGTGTTCAGTCCATGAAACGCTTTGGAGAACCGATGAAAACCTATCCCTATCAGGATGACAACGCCTGGTTTATCGCCAGAATGCTGGATAAATACGAAAATTCAGACCAATTTGTCTATGCGCTGGAAGACCTGCGCGGGGATGGCAGCAAGGTGCTGATCGTCAAAACGCCCCTGGTGCAGGATTGGGAGGGGACGATCAGCGAGGCAAAGCCCACCGTCTATTGCTTCCGAAACCGTATCAGCGGCGACAGTTTCGTCTTCGATTCCCTCTGCGAAGGCGGCGTGCTGTGCTGCCGCAGTGGGGACCACTATGAATTCTACCGCATGGAGGGGGACAGCTTCGTCAGCATTGAAAAGCTTTTTGTGAATGAAGAAGGCTATTGGGTCCGCAGAGATCCGAGTTTTGATCCCAATGCAGAGCGGGCCGACTACCAGGTCATCACCCGGCAGCAGGCCCAGGAAATCATCGCGTCCTATCCTGAAAAAACAATCAACTGGAAGCCCTTCTCCCAGTATCCCCTGCGGTAAATAAGGCGCCCGCCATTGCATCAAATGAAGTGCAATGGCGGGCGTTTTCGATTTTTTCAATTATCGAACGGTGCGGTGCCAGGTGTGGCGGGAGAAGAGGCAGAGAATGGGGAAAATTTCCAGCCTGCCCAGCAGCATATCGAAGATGAGCACCAGCTTGCTCAGAATGCTGAAGCCGCTGAAATTGCAGGTGGGGCCAACGGCTTCCAGACCGGGGCCGATGTTGTTGAAGCAGCACAGCACGGCGGAGAAATTGGTGCCTGTGGAGAATCCGTCCGGGGATAGCAGCAAAAAGCTCACGAACAGGATGAACACATAGGCGATCAGATAGGCGTTGGTGGTTTCTACAATCTTGTCATCCACCACCTGACCGTTGTTGCGGATCATCTGAACCCGGCGGGGGTGGAGCATTTGCAAAAAGCTTCTGCGCAGGCTCTTAAAGAGCAAAATCAGCCGGGAGACCTTCATGCCGCCGCCGGTGGAGCCGGCGCTGGCGCCGATGACCATGAGGCACAGCAGAATGGTTTTCGAAAAACTGGGCCACTGGTCAAAGTCCGTCGTGGCAAAGCCTGTGGTAGTGGTGATGCTGGAGACCTGGAAGGCTGCGTGGCGGAAGGTTTCCTCCAAGGTGGCGTACTGCCCCCGAATGTTCCAGGCGATGAGCAGGGTGCTGCCCAGGACGATGCCGAAGTAGGCCCGCAGCTCCTCGTCCCGGAATACGGCTCCAAACTGCCTGATCAGCAGAAAATAGTAGCAGGTGAAATTGACGCCGAACAGGAACATGAATATGGTCGTCACATTTTGCAGATAGGGGCTATAGCTGGCGAAGGAATCGTTGCGCACGCCGAAGCCGCCGGTTCCTGCGGTGCCAAAGGCGTTGCACACCGCTTCGAAGACATCCATTTTGCCCAGTACCAGGAATATAACGTCCGCAATGGTCAGGCCGATATAGAGAATGTAGAGAATGGCAGCGGTCTGCCGCATTTTGGGAACCAGCTTGCCCACGCTGGGGCCGGGGCTTTCCGCCCGGAGCAGGTGCATAGTGAAGCCCTTGCCTCTGTCTGTGCTGGGGACAATGGCCAGCAGGAACACCAGAACGCCCATGCCGCCCACCCAGTGGCTGAAGCTGCGCCAGTACATGATGCCCTTGGGCAGACTTTCCACCTCCGGAAGAATGGAAGCGCCGGTGGTGGTAAAGCCGGAGACGATTTCAAAAAGCGCATCGATGAATTTGGGGATCGCACCGGAGAGCACGAAGGGCAGGCTTCCGGCCAGGGAGAGGACGATCCAGCTCAAGGCCACGCAGACCATGCCGTCCGTCGCGTAGAAGTTGCTCTTTGCGCCCCTGCACAAGAACCGCAGCAGGCAGGAAACGACCAGCAGCAGCACCATGGTGACCAGAAACGCCTTCACAGAGGCGTTCTCGCCACAGTACAGGCTGATGAACATGGCGGGGATCATAAAGAGTGCTTCCAGCAGCAGGATCTGGGCGATGAAACGCCCTGTCATTTTGTAGTTCATAGCCGATGCCTCACGCGAAGATGTCGTTCAGCTGCCGCAGGACCACGCCGCTGTTGGTGACCACGATGATGGTGTCGCCCTGCTGATAGACGGAATCGCCGTTGGCGATTTCCGTGGCGGCACCGTGGCTGATGCTGACCACGCGGACGCTGGACTTCATCTTGATGTCCTTCAGAGGAACGCCGCAGAACCGTGTGCTCTCATCGGCCAGAAACTCCATGGCCTCGATCTGCCCGTCGGCAATGGTATGGACGGAGATGGCCGCGCCGGTCTGGTTCTGCATGGCCCGGACGTACCGGACGATGTTGCTGCAGCACAGCTCCTTGGGGCAGACCACGCTGCCCAGAGCCAGGGAGGACACAATGCCGCCCTTGTACGCGTGGCCCAGCTTGGTGATGACCTGGGGAACGCCCTGGGAGATGCCATACAGGGAGACGATCATATTCAGCTCGTCTAAGCCCGTCAGCGTCACCAGTGCATCACACTGGGCGAGACCCTCGCTTTCCAGAAGGTCCTGGTCGGAGGCGTCCCCGTGGATGATCTCTGCCCCCGGCAGCAGGGTGCACAGTTCGCTGCACCGTTCGGCGCTGTTATCCACAATGACGCAGCCGATGCCGGCCTTCAGCAGCTTGGTGGCCAGATAGTAGCTGACCCGGCCGCCGCCGCAGAGCATGACCCGCCGGACCTGCCGGGTGAGGATGCCCAGATTTTTCAGCAAGGTCGTCAGGTTTTCGGAAAGGGCGGTGATGAACAGCCGGTCCCCCTCTCGCAGCATAAAGTCGCCGCCGGGGGTGATGGCCTGGCCGCCCCGCAGCACGGCACACACCAGGACCTTGCACCGGATGATGCTCCGCAGATCCACCAGGCGGACGTTGCACAGCTTGCTGCTGGCATCTACCCGCAGCTCAACGATCTCTGTGCGGCCCTTGGCGAAGGTATCCCGCCGGAGAAAGCCCGGGTATTTCAGCAGCCGGTCGATCTCCGTGGCGGCTTGGTTCTCGGGATTGATGAGCATGGACAGACCGAAGGTCTCCCGCATTTTGAAAATCTGCTCGGTGTATTCCGGATTCCGCACCCGGGCGATGGTGTGGAGCTTCTGGTTCATGGCGTGGGCCGTGGTGCAGCAGAGCAGGTTTACTTCGTCTGCACCGGTGGCGGCGATGAGCAGATCGGCGTCCTTCACACCGGCCTGCCGCAGCACATCCATGGATGCGCAGTTGCCCTGAACGGAGATCACGTCGTACCGCTCCACACTGGATTCCAGGGGGGAAGCCTTGGAGTCGATAATGGTCACGTCGTAGCCCTCGCTGGTGAGCTGACGGGTCAGAGTGGCGCCGACCTTGCCGTCGCCTGCGATAATGATTTTCATATCTGCCTCCGATTCTTAAAAAGATCAACGGGATTCACGGTTTTGAAAACGGTGAAATTTCTCCCATTATACCATTTCCCTGCAGAAAACGCAATCTTTTTTGAAAATGCGGAAAAGAGACCTTCCTGCGTCCCGCTACGCCCCGCCGCGCCCCGGGGCTGAGGTGTGCGGGGACGCGGGGACGGTGAAAACTTTGAAAATATTTCGGTGGATTTTTGCAGAACGATTTGGTATAATAGCAAAAAATGGGGAGGTGCGGTCATTGGAGATGGGGGAGTTGCTGCGCAAGGCGCGGCTGGAGGCAGGACTGACCCAGCGGGCGCTCTGCGGCGACCGGATCACCCGCAATATGCTCTCGCAGATCGAGAACGGAACGGCCCGCCCCTCCATGGCGACGCTGCAGTACCTGGCGGATGCCCTGGGCAAGCCCGTGAGCTATTTCCTGGGAGAGGTCGTGCTTACGGCGAACCAGCAGCGCATGCTCCAGGCCCGGCAGGCCTTTGCCGAGAAGCGCTATCGGGCGGCCCTGTCCATCCTGGGGGACTGCGAGACCCCGGACGAGACCCTGGACTGGGAGCGGGGGCTCCTTGGGTGCCTGTGCTGCCTGAGCCTTGCGGAGGAGGCTGCCCGGGAGGGGCGGCGGCCTGTGGCCCGGAAGCTCCTGGGCCAGGCCCGGCGCTTCGAGAGCCCCTATATCACCCCGGACCTGCGCACCCGCCAGGAGCTCCTGGCCCAGCAGCTTGGGCAGAAGCCCCGGCAGAAGCAGCTGCCCTCTCTGGATGGGGAGCTGCTTCTTCGGGCCCGGCTGGCCCTGGACGGCGGGGACGCGGACCGGGCTCTTGCCCTGCTGGCGGCCCTAGAGGCCCCCACTCCGGAGGCCCTGGTGCTGGAGGGCAAGGCCTATCTAAAAAAGAAGGACTATGCCTTATCCTTCGCGGCCCTTTCCCGGGCGGAGCAGCAGGGGATTGCCTGCTATGACCTGCTGGAGCTCTGCTGCCGGGAGCGGAAGGACTTTGAGAAGGCCTATGCCTATGCCTGCCTTGCCCGGGAAAATCCCGCCGGTAAGGAGATTTGACAATATGGTGTGTACAATTTTGAAAAAATGCTGCGGTATTTTTTGGCGAAATTGCTATTTCTTGCGAGAAATATATCAGTTTCGTTTCAAATGCTTGAAATTTATCGCATAAGGATGTAAAATACACCTGATATATGTAAAGTTGCAGAAAGACAGAAAGAGAGTGTGGTTTGCGTCTATGTTCAATTCCCAGCAAAAGCGTGGGGCAATGCAGACGTTGTTTGGCCTGCTGCTGACGGCGGTCAACAGCGCCCTGTTTGCGTTGGTCTGGTTTATGTACTACCGGACGAAGATGTACATTTATCCCTTCTTTATTAAGGGCGATGTCATCGTTGTGCTGCTGTTTGCCCTGCTGTTTTATATGTTCGCCCATCTCTACAGCGGCTTTGATGTGGTGTTCCAGACGGCGGCGGAGATGATGTATTCCAATACGGTGGCGGCGGTCATCAGCTGCGGCATCATGTATGTGATCACGGCCCTGCTGATCCGGGCCGTGCCCAATGTGCTGCCCATGCTGGTGCTGGTGGTTGGCTGCGTGGCGATGTCCGGGCTGCTGTCCTTCTGTGTGAAGAGGGCCACGGCCAGATTCCTGCCCCCCAGAGCCACCCTGCTGGTCTATGGCAACCCCGAGGCCCGGAAGGAGGGCGAGGATATCCTCCGCCGCCTGCCCGGCGCCTTCTATGTGCTGGACAGCATCTCTGCGGACGTGGGGTCCGAGGAGCTCTGCCGCCAGATCTTCCGCTGGGATGCCCGGGCGGTGATGCTCTGCGGCGTGCCCTCCAGCGAGCGCAACGACCTGCTGAAATACTGCATCGACCGCAATATAGAGGCTTATGTCCGGCCCAACATCGGCGACCTCCTGGTCAAGGGCGCCCGGGCCATGCAGCTGGATAACCTGCCCGTGCTGGTCTGCCACCGCAGCAGCCCCGCCATCTGGTATCTGGCCCTGAAACGGCTGACGGATATCCTCCTGAGCCTTGCGGCCCTGGTGGTCTTCAGCCCCTTCATGCTCATTACGGCCATTGCCATCAAGCTCTATGACGGCGGCCCCATCCTCTATAAGCAGCTGCGCCTGACCAAGGACGGCAAGCAGTTCTATATCTATAAATTCCGCTCCATGCGGGTGGACGCCGAGAAGGACGGCGTGGCCCGCCTGGCCCAGGAGCATGACGGCCGCATCACCCCCGTTGGTAAGATCATCCGCGCCATCCGCATTGACGAGACCCCCCAGCTCTTCTGCATCCTGGTGGGGGATATGTCCATCGTGGGCCCCCGGCCCGAGCGCCCGGAGATCGCCGAGGATTACGAGCTGGAGATGCCCGAGTTCGCCCTCCGCCTCCAGGCCAAAGCCGGCCTCACCGGCCTGGCCCAGGTCTATGGCAAGTACAATACCACCCCCTATAATAAGCTCCAGATGGACCTGCAGTATATTGCCTCCATGGGGGTTGTGGAGGACCTGAAGATCATGTTCGCCACGGTGAAGATCCTGTTTATGCCGGAGTCCACCGAGGGTGTCGCCGACGGCCAGACCACGGCCATGAATGAAGAGAAGAAGTAATACACGAATATGAGCAAAAGCAACGGCTCAGACTCCTTGAGATTGAGTCTGGGCCGTTGGTTTGTGGGAGAGAGGAATGCAAATGAAGAAGGTTTTGTTTGTTGCGAGTGTTGTGAAGACGCATATTATGGAGTTCCACATTCCTTTTCTCGAGATGTTTAAGAGTATGGGATGGGAAACGGCTGTTGCGGCGAGAAATGACTATGAGAACCCTGCTGATTGCGTGATTCCATATTGTGATACATACTATGATATCCCTTTTGAACGTAGTCCGTTTAAAAGGGGAAATTTCCAGGCCTACAGGGAACTGAAAAGGGTTATCGATGAGGGGGAGTATGACATTGTTCATTGCCATACACCGACCGCTTCGGTATTGGCGCGCCTTGCTGCAAAGCAAGCACGGAAAAAAGGAACAAAGGTATATTATACGGCGCATGGCTTCCATTTTTATAAAGGGGCACCGGCTCTGAATTGGATCATCTATTACCCGGTGGAGAGATGGTTGGCACACTATACCGATGTCCTTATTACAATTAACAAGGAAGACTACGAACGTGGAAAGACGTTCAAAGCTGGTAAAGTGTGCTATGTCCCGGGAGTAGGAATTGATTTAAAAAATTTTAATGTCGAATGTAGCAGCAGGGAGAAAAAACGGAAAGAAATTGGCGTAGAAGTTGATGATTTTGTGCTTCTCTCGGTTGGCGAATTGATTCCGCGTAAGAATCATGAGGTAGTTATTCGGGCTCTATCTACGCTGAAGCGGGAAGGCAAACTGGAGCACGTTGAGTATGTGATTTGCGGCCGCGGTGTATATGAAACAAAGTTGAAAAATCTGGCAGAAGAAATGGGCGTGGCTGACCATGTTCATTTTCTGGGCTATCGCAGCGACATTTCTGAAATATGCAAGTGCGCAGACCTGTTTGTGTTTATGTCCCATCAGGAAGGCTTGCCGGTGGCCTTGATGGAGGCTATGGCTTGTGGCCTTCCGGCTGTCTGCTCGAATATCAGAGGCAATACTGATTTGATTGAGGACGGTATCACTGGTTTGATCTCCAACAATACCCCAGAGAAATTGGCAGAAGCTATTAACAAAATGCGGAATGAGCCTGCATTCCGTGATTGTTTGGCATCAGCTGCATTGCAGAAAGTCAAACAATTTGATTTAAAAAATGTAGAACAGGTGATGCGGGCGATATATTTAGACTTGTTGAAATATATCTAAAAAGGAGTAAAAATGAACACAATTAGCAATGTAATAATAGTATGTGAGTTTGCTCAGTTCAGTGGTGGTTCTCAAAATATAGCTATTAATAGTGCAATTGAATTAGCAAAGAGAGGACTAAATGTTATATTCTTTACCGCCATAGGCGATGAGTGCGATGAATTGAAAGAAAGCAATGTTGAAGTTAAGCATTTGCATATAAAGAATATAACAGAAGATTCAAATCGATTTGCTGCGGCATTTAGAGGCCTTTGGAATAGAGATGCTGCAAATGAGCTTGAAAATTTATTAAGAGACTATCCAATCGAGTCTACTATTGTTCATGTTCATAACTGGAGCAATGCATTTTCATCATCAGTAGTTAGCAGAGCAACAAAACTGGGTTATAAAACAGTAATAACTTTGCATGACTATCTTGTAGTATGCCCCAATGGTGGATTCTATGACTATAAGCATAATCACATATGCTCGATTGAGCCCATGTCGCTGAAATGTGTAACATGTAATTGTGATCGCAGATCATATCCTCAAAAGCTTTACAGAGTTGTCCGAGAACTGATACAAAATCACAATGTTAGATATAATGAAAATTTGAATTTCATTACGATATCCCAGCTAAATGATGATTTGATTAGAAGCCGAGTGAAATCAAAGAAAATATATAGAGTTGACAACTTTGTACAAACAAAGTGTGTAAATCACAGAGAAAGAAGATATAGCTATAATTTTATCTGTGTAGGGAGAATTGTTAAGGAAAAGGGCGTTGAAATATTCTGTCAGGCAATCACATCTTTGAAGGAAAAACATCCAAAAGTGTGTGGACAAGTATTGGGTGATGGCCCACTTCTTAGCCAGCTGAGAAAGGATTACCCCGCAGTAGAATTTAGCGGATGGGTATCACATGATGTTGTTGATAGTGCAATGGAGAATGCAAGATGCCTAGTCTTCCCCTCTGTTCTTTATGAATGCTCTCCTCTTACAGTTATTGAAGCCTTTTCCAGTGGTCTGCCATGCATTGCATCTGATTGTACAACGGCCAAGGAACTTATATCAGTTGGAATCAATGGTTTCCTGTTTAGGGCAGGTGATTCAACAGATTTGGCAGAAAAAATGGAGAATGCTCTTTTGGATGAGTTGTATGTAAAAATAGAAAACAAAATCCAGGATACATTTGATTCCTCAAAATATACTTGTGCAACATACACAGATAATATTCTTAGAGTTTATAATAAAATAGGAGCAGATTAAATGAGCGATATCCTTGATACAATCATGATTTGTGTGTGCTTTATTTGCGCGGTACACTCATTAAATGCTATTATCAAAAATAAAACAGCATCTGCTACACATTTTATAGTTCTTGTGCTGTTTATTACATGCTGCTTGCCAGTTTTCTGCAATTATGCGATTGGATATCCAGAGTATAAAACAATATATTGGTATCAGGTCTTTCGTAGCAGTATGCATGATGGCACAATTTCTATAATATACGATATATATATAGCTTTAACGGTAGTTATTTTAGAAATATATGCAGCATATTATGATAAAGTTAGGTCACCATATGTTGTTAGAAGCAATATTGCATATAAATCGCTGTTGCAGAATAAGGGCCTTAGATACTTAGCAATCTTTTCTCCGGCAATTTATATAATGCTGAGTGGTAATTTATCTTATTTTCTGGTTTATGGGGTAAGGTCATCAAGATACGCTACAGATAGTAGCATTGGGCGAATAACGTCTATGCTAATACTGCTTAGTATTTATGCCTATTTCTTTGAAGTTTTTTCAACACCTCCGAAGAAGGGTAAAATCTTTTGCTCGTGCTTGTATATTTTTTCAATAACATGGTTACAGGGAAAACGTTTTATTCTTGTAATTATAGGAGTTGTTTTTCTGTTTTTTTATACAAGAAATGGTTTAACATTACGACAACAAAGAAATCTCCGGAAAATGCTGCCGATTGTTGCTGTAGGAGTAATTATATTTAGCTATTGGTATCTCGTTTATGTACGGCCAATGTCGAATTCCAGTATTGATAGCATATATGATATGCTTCGCGTCGACCTTGGCAGGGATGATGTCATCAAATATGTAATTGAAAAAACCATAATAAATAGAGAACAAATTGTTCCATATGCAGGGTCAACATTTCTTTCGACTTTTTTATTCTTCATGCCAAGAGCTATCTGGCCAACAAAGCCATATCCGCACTATGTGTATTTGACAGCAAGTATTTTGAATTTGCCGATAATGGATATTCCGGCGGGCACAACACCATCGTGGCTAGAAATGAGCATCGCGAATTTTGGTGAATTTGGCTTTATATTTGGCCCGGTTTCGCTATTGTTACTATGCATGGCTGTTGATAGACTAAAAGAGACAACCTTCCAGTTGATTGCGGTCGTATTGGTATGCGCATTACTTACACAGAACATCGATGCGTATTTAACATTTGTCGTGGTTTTTGTTTTACAGCTTCTAATTAGAAAAATTACTGCAAGACACAAGATCGTAGTACTGTTCGCAGGAAAAAAACTTTTTTCTTTGGGCAATTATACAGATGATGACGCATCATAAGAGTACAGTTTGCAAAGAGGTGTAAATATGTTTAATAAAATATTATATATAACAAAATCAAGGTTGCACTATTATCCACCGTGTGTTTCGCAGATCAAAATGCTAAAAGATCTTAAGTGCGATGTTACTGTGCTCTATGGCTCATGTGAAGAAAGCGTTCTTGAGGAACTTCACTTGCTGGGAGTTGAGTGTGTTCAACTTTCCGATAGCCGAAATAAATTGCCTGGAACCTTGGATAAAGTTTTAAATTGGCTCCTCTTTAGAAAATCACTATCAGCCTATTTAAAAAGAGTTAACAAAGAAACAACGCTTTTGTGGTTTGGAAACGCAGAAACTCTACTTCCTATGAAGGGCGGATTGGCTGGTTTTTCGTATGTCATCACATACCTTGAACTGCTTGACACAATGAAGATACGTCTTTTGCTATTAAAAGGCATGTCCCAACAAGCGAAGGCAGTTGTTACATGCGAGGAAACTAGATCATACTTGATGAAGTATTGGTTTGATTTAAAGAGATTGCCGTACACAATGCCTAATAAACCGTATGCTGTTCGGGCAAAAAAGAACTGCGTTCCGACAACTGACAAGGGAAGAGACGTTCTGAAAAAAGTTAATGGAAGAAAGTTTGTTATTTATCAAGGCATTTTCCAAAATTTTGATTATCTTAAATGCATCGCTGAAGTACTGAGAAAAGAATTTCCTGACTATTGCTTTGTAATGATGGGAATCGATAAAAATCATGTAGTCGATAGAATTAAACAGATAAATCCTAATACGATTTATTCTGATTATATTCCTGCTCCGAAACACTTAGAAGTTACTGCAAATGCTGATATAGGTTTGCTTTTTTATAACCCTGATTCGCTAAATAAAGCCTTTTGCGCTCCTAATAAAATCTTTGAATATTCGTATTTTGGACTGCCTATTTTAGGAAATAATATTCCGGGCTTGCGAAATACAATTGGTAGTGCAAAAGCTGGAGAGTGCGTTGAATTTACATTCGAAAACGTGAGTCGAGCGTTACATCAAATGATCGAAAATTATGATGAGTATACTAAGTTTTCAAGGGCGTTTTATGATAGCGTTGATAATTTTAAGACTATGGAGGCTATTGTTAATGAAGTCAAAGTTCTAAGAGGAGATTCAAATAATGAAGGGGCACAATGAATGCACAGGGTGCTTTGCATGCCAAGCAGTATGTTCTCAAAATGCAATCGAGATTTTAGAGGACGAAGAAGGATTTTATTACCCGCGTATTAAAAAGGACGCATGTATAAAATGCGGACAGTGCTCTCGCATTTGTAATAAAACGGATGTATTTTATAGCCCAAAAGAAATACTATGTGTTCAGTACAACAATGCTCAATTACTTTCGAATTCCACATCTGGTGGAATAGTAGCTGCTTTATCAGATGCAGTTATTAAATCTGGCGGTACGGTAATTGGAGTACAGTATGATAGTGTAGATAATGGGGCGTTGTGGACTGCAATAGATGACGCGGAGTGGATTCCTTCTATTCAAGGATCTAAGTATTTTCAAGTTCCATTAACCAATAATGTATATAAACTTGTAGAAGAAAAGCTAAAAACAGGGATGGTACTTTTTGTAGGAACACCTTGCCAAGTCGCTTCTATGGTGAAGGTTGCTGGTTGCGACAATCTGATAACAGTTGATTTAGTATGCGGTGGAACTGCATCCCCACTACTTGAAAAAAAGTATTTGGAATTTTTAGTTAACAGCACGGGCAAAAAAGTTAAACAACATTATTTTAGAAAAAAGGTATCTGGCTGGTCAAAGGATTATTATTCCCAAATAGTATTCCAAAATGGTGAAGAAAAGAATTACAAAGGCTTTGATGATTTGTTTAATTACGCATATAATAGCGGCAATTGTATGCGAGAAAGCTGCTATAATTGTCAGTTCACAAAAAATGAACGAGTCGGAGATTTTACAGTTGGTGACGCATGGGGAATAAAGGCTGAAGAGGTTAAGGAGTTTGATATATATAATGGGACATCTCTTGTACTAATTAATTCGAATAAAGCCCAAAAACTCATTGCAGAATTAGACGGCTCCGTCTATATTCATATGGCAAATGAACAGTTGCTAAAATCAAACAAACCCCTTTTTTCAAGAATGCCACGAAGAAAAGTGAGGGATATAAGCTATTTGCTCATAAATAAAATGCCCTTAAAAAAAGCTGTCCGACTTGTTAACTATCGTTATACATTAAAGAAACTGGTGAGGAGGGGAATGTAATTTTGAAGTATGGAATCATAACTTATCATTTTGCAAATAATTATGGCGCGATGTTGCAATGCTATGCTTTAAAAACAGCAATTCAACACCTAGGGCATGATGCAATCGTCATAAATTATATTTCCGACAAACAACTTGATAACAATTCTGTTTATCGAAAGAAGCAAGGCGTTAAAGGAATTATTAAGAATTTGCTTTTGATTCCATTTAGTAAAGGAAGAAAGAAAAGACAACTTTCTTTTAATAATTTCAGAAAAGAATACCTCGGGTGTACAGGATACAGGATCAGTAACGAGTCAACCCTTAAGAACTACATTGAGAAGGGCGAGTTTGATGCTATTATCAGCGGAAGCGATCAAGTATGGAATCCGAATGTATTTGATTTTGATGATGCGTTTTTTTTTCCATTCTATGTACCGGTCAGAAAAATTGGCTATGCGGTGAGTCTTGGCGCTGCAAGCGAAAGCCAACTTAGACCGTACAAAAAATGGATAGATGATTTTGATGTAATTACAGTCCGCGAGCCAAAGTCAGCGTCGGTAATAAATCAAGTGACAAGCAAAACAATAACGAGTGTGGTTGATCCCGTACTACTCTTGCCGCAAAGTTTATGGAAAGAGCTTGTGCCATGTCATAAAACTAATAAATTATTGTGCTATTTCGTTAGAGAAGAAGGCTTACAAGATAAGATACAGAGAGCGAAAGAACTGGCTTGTAAGTTAAACTTAGAAGTTGAGCTCGTAAATTTAAGAATCACCAAGCAAAACCTTTCAGAAAAAATTCTGTTTGATTTGAGCCCTATAGAGTTTTTAACAGAATTGTCCAACGCTGAGTATGTTTATACCGATTCATTTCATGGTACAGCCTTTTCGTTAATATATGAACGCAATTTCACAACCGTAGTTTTCGATTCTGAATCTGGGGACAATAGAAAACGTGATATTTTGAATATGGTTGGTCTAACTAATAGAATAAGAAATATTGACGTCTCGTCTGATGTTTTGGAAAGTATCGATTATAAATCAATCAACAAAAAGATGGAAGTTATACGAAATAGATCGAATGCGTTGTTAAATGATTATTTGACAGATAGTACAAATGGAGAAACCATATGAAAAAAGTAATGCTCGTTTTCGGAACCAGACCGGAAGCAATCAAAATGTGTCCGCTTGTCAATGAGCTGAAGAGGCGGGAAGAACTTCAGACCGTGGTATGCGTAACAGGTCAGCACCGCCAGATGCTGGATATGGTGCTGGAGGCATTTGATGTCACACCCGATTATGATCTGTCCATTATGAAGGACAAGCAGACTCTGTTTGATGTGACGACTAACATCCTGAATCGTATCAAGGAGGTTTTGGAAAAGGAAAAGCCGAATGTCGTTTTGGTTCACGGTGACACCTCTACGACCTTTGTGACCGCATTGGCTTGTTTCTATTTACAGATTCCGGTTGGCCATGTTGAGGCTGGTCTGCGTACTTACAATATTTATAGCCCGTACCCGGAAGAATTCAACCGCCAGGCTGTTTCTATCATCAGCAAGTTCAACTTTGCCCCCACTGAGCTGTCCAAGCAGAATCTACTGAAGGAGGGCAAAGACCCGGATAGCGTCTATGTTACCGGTAATACGGCGATTGATGCGCTGAAAACCACCGTGCGCGAGAACTACACGCATCCTGAGCTGGAATGGGCAAAGGGCAGCCGTCTGATTATGATTACTGCACATCGCCGAGAGAACCTTGGCCAGCCGATGCGTCATATGTTCAAGGCAATCCGTCGTGTAATGGACGAGCATCCGGATGTGAAGGCAATCTACCCAATCCACATGAACCCAGTAGTGCGTGAGATTGCTGATGAATTCTTTGGTGGAGATGACCGCATCCACATTATTGAACCGCTGGATGTTCTGGACTTCCATAACTTCCTGAGCCGCAGCTATCTGATTCTGACTGACTCCGGCGGCATTCAAGAGGAGGCACCGTCTCTCGGTAAGCCGGTTCTCGTTATGCGTGACACGACAGAGCGTCCGGAAGGTATTGCAGCAGGCACGTTGAAGCTGGTTGGTACAGAGGAAGAAACTATTTATAACGAATTCAGTCGTCTGCTTTCCGATAAGGAAGAGTATGAGGCAATGAGCAAAGCAAGCAATCCGTATGGCGATGCTCATGCGTGTGAGAGAATTGCGGATATTTTGGAAGGGTGTAAGGATTGAATATAAAGAAGTATCTGCATAAGATTGTGAGCAGTAAATCTGTAGCAAATGGAATGTGGCTCTATGCGCTTCAATTCTTCAACCTTGTAGTTCCGTTGCTCACGCTGCCATACATAACACGCATTTTAGGCGCTGAATCATACGGTACATTTTCAATTGCTCTAAATGTAATCACCTATTTTCAGGTTGTTGTTGAATATGGGTTTGGAATGTCCGCAACGAGAAAAGTTGCGATTGAAGGGAAAAAAAATTTAAACCGGACATTTACGGCTGTTATCTTCGGAAGATCGATTCTCTTGCTTTGCAGCTTAGGTTTAGCTGGATTGTATATGATTGCAAATCGAAATGATCAATCTCTATGCATAAGCTTTGCAATTTTGCTTATTTGTCTCCTTGGATATTGCGTTCAAATGAACTGGGCTTTTCAAGGCCTGCAAGAGATGAAGTATATCTCGATAATCAATGTCCTTGGAAGATCTATTTCTACAGCACTAATTTTCGTGTTCGTAAAGAGTGCAAATGACATATTTGTTTATAGCCTATTGTATTCAGTCTCTCCTTTTTTAAGTGGTTTTCTGGGGGTGCTAATAGCTAAAAAGCGGTATCAGTTGAAGATCATAAAAATTTCTATGAATGATGTTCTGGGAGAACTAAAAGATGGATTCTATGTTTTTACGACTCAGCTAAGTTCTAAAGTTTTTGGCGCGATAGGGATCACATTTCTAGGAATTTACTCAACGACTTCGGTTGTTGGCGCATATTCTGCTATACAGAAAATTCCCAACATACTGATCCTAATGTGGTCACCAATAGCGCAAATAATATATCCAATGGCAAGTTCTAGGTTCAATTCGGAATTCTCAAGCGGATATAACTTCGTCAAGAAAATTCGTAAAATTGTTATGCCGTTCTTTCTTTTGGTGGCGTTTGGGATTGGATTGTTTGCACAAAGGGTTGTACGCATACTGTTTGGATCTGAATATGTAGGGTTTTATATCTGGCTCTACCCGCTATTAGCATGGTTGTTGGTGGCCATTGACAATAACTTTTGGGGAATTCAGTTACTTTTGGGAAGCGGACATGATAAAGAATATGGAAGCGCTTTTAATGTAAGTGTAGCCATTACAGTTATTGTAAATTTTCTCTTGATTTATATGTTTTCTGGTTCTGGCGCATCAATTGCACCATTAATTTCCGAAATTGTTTTGAACCTTCTTCTTAGGAAAAAGGCGGCTCCGATTATTAAACAGGGGAATAACTGTGAGGAGTAGTTATGAAAACAGAAAGCAGACTTGAATGGGTGGACACGGCAAAAGGAATCGCTATTTTGATGGTAATGTGGGGACATGCCGTCATAAAGCATGATGCGATATATTGGTGGATTACGACTTTTCATGTGCCGACATTTTTAGTTATAACAGGTTATCTGTACGGTATGAAAAATAAGGTGCACTTCGGCTCGAAGAAAAGCATCATAAAATTAGCAAAACCTTATCTGGTTTTTAGTATAATTTCCTGTTGTACGGATTTCGTATATGAATACCTATCATCAAAATCAATTTCCGGTGCAGTTAAAATTGCCAGTATTGATATTTACAAAACATTGTTTCTATATGGAATTCATGCCCTCTGGTATTTACCAGCATATGTTCTCTCAGCAAAATTATTCTTTATAGTTAAAAACAAAGCTGAAAACAAGTCTAAACATTTAATAGTACCCATTATGGCACTAGTTGGAGTTGGATTTAACTTTTTGAGCCCCAATATAAAAGGCCGGGTTCCTTCAGCCATTTATATGCTTGCCTCAATTCCAGTAGTAACAGTTGTGCGCGCTCTATTATGTACGGTTTTTATGACTTTTGGGTATGCAGTTTCAAAATGGGGGGGGGTTCAACTATTTTCTGAAGCGAAGACCTGGATAAAATATAGCGTGTCGGGCTTACTTCTCGTTCTGTCTTTCGTGGCAAGTTCGGCCAACTCTGAAAGCAATTTGTCAATCGTGTTGTTAGGCGATAACCCGCTGTGCTTCTTTCTATCTGCATTTTTAGGTTCGGTTGGATTGATGGCACTATCAAGCGCCATGCAACACAAATCCAATGTACTTCAGTACTTTGGAAGAAATTCTCTGATCTTACTAGTAACACATCATTCGCTCAAATTTACATTTCTTGCTCGCTTCGTTGCTGGAGCTTTTCTACCTGAAGAGAGTTTCGCTTTTGGGCTGATGGTTCTCCTGCTTTTAACTCTAATCGAAACTTTGGTAGTCGAAATTTGCAATGCAAAGTGCCGATATCTATTTTCGTAAGCTAAGATACTTCGTGATGTTAATTACTCATTACATTTTTGAAATTATTGAAGGAAAACTAAATAATGGGAAAATACTTTGGAACCGATGGCTTCCGTGGAGAAACTGGAAACACTTTAACTGCTGACCATGCCTATAAGGTAGGCCGTTTTCTTGGATGGTACTACAATATGATTCGGGAACGCAACTACGACCATGAGCCTGCCCGCATCGTTATTGGCAAAGATACCCACCGTAGCTCATATATGCTCGAATTCTCACTGAGAGTTGCCCGACTTCCACAAAATTAACCCTTTTCAAGAACGCCAAAAGGCTGTATAATCTATGTAGTGCCGGAGTGCTGCGTGGGTTATGCAGCCGTTTCTTGTTCTCCGGCAAATCAATTCCGAATTCTAATTCCGCGTGCTGTGCGGACTGCTTGCGCACATATAAAATCTAGGAGGAAATAAATATGTCCACATTCGATCGCGCTATTTTCGATAACGCAACCCTAATGATCACCGGCGGTACCGGTTCCTTTGGTTCCACCGTCCTGAAGCACTTCCTGGACTCTGACCTGAAGGAGATCCGCATCTTCTCCCGGGACGAAAAGAAGCAGGACGATATGCGCCACGAGCTCCAGGCCCGGCACCCGGAGGCCGCCAAGAAGGTCAAGTTCTATATCGGCGATGTCCGCAACCCCCAGTCCATCAAGGACGCCATGCCCGGCGTGGACTACATCTTCCACGCCGCTGCCCTGAAGCAGGTCCCCTCCTGCGAGTTCTTCCCCATGCAGGCCGTTCAGACCAACATCATCGGTACGGACAACGTCCTCCACGCCGCCATTGACGCAGGTGTGAAGCGTGTGGTCTGCCTGTCCACCGACAAGGCCGCCTATCCCATCAACGCCATGGGCATCTCCAAGGCCATGATGGAGCACGTCATCTACGCCAACGCCCGTGTGGCTGCCGAGCGCGGCGGCACGACCATCTGCTGCACCCGTTACGGCAACGTCATGTGCTCCCGCGGCAGCGTCATCCCCCTGTTCATCGACCAGATCAAGGCTGGCAATCCCATCACCATCACCGACCCCAACATGACCCGCTTCCTGATGAACCTGGACGAGGCTGTGGATCTGGTTATGTTCGCCTTCCAGCACGGCAACCCCGGTGACCTGTTCATTCAGAAGTCCGATGCTTCCACCATCGGCGACCTGGCCAAGGCTGTCCAGCAGCTCTTCGGCAACACCGGCACCAACATCATCGGCACCCGCCACGGCGAGAAGCTGTTTGAGACCCTGATGACCCGCGAGGAGCGTCTGCGCAGCGAGGATATGGGCCACTACTTCCGTGTCGCTGCCGACAACCGCGACCTGAACTACGACAAGTTCGTGGTCAAAGGCGAGGTCCATACCATGGCCGATGAGTCCTACACCAGCCACAACACCAACCGTCTGGATGTGGAAGGCACCGTCAAGAAGATCATGACCACCGAGTACGTCCAGAACGAGCTGAAGGGCATCCCCAATGTCTAAGGAAAAGCTCCTGCTGGTGGGGGCAGGCGGCTTTGGCCGGGTGGTCTCCGAGCTGGCCCGGCAGAGCTACGACTGCGCCTTTGTGGACGACGGCGCCCCGGTCCGCGCCCCGGTCTGCGGCATCCCCGTCGTCGGCACCGTCGCCGACCTGCCGGAGCTGCGCAGGGACTATGCCCGCCTGGTGGTGGTCATCGGCAACAATGAATTCAGAGCGCAGCTCTACCGCCGGGCGGCGGCCCTGGGGTACGAATTCCCGAATCTTATTGCCCCCAGCGCCTATATCAGCCCCTATGCATCCCTGGGCTGGGGCTGCGTTGTGCTGAACAACGCCCTGGTCCAGAACGGCGCAGCCGTCGGCAACGGCGTCCTCATCAACCCCGGCGTGGAGATCCACCAGGACGGCACCGTGGGGGACTTCTGCCTGATCTACACCAATTCCGTGGTCCGCACCGGCGCAGCAGTCGGCCGCTGCGCCCGCATCGGCAGCAACGTGACCGTCTGCAACAACGCGGCCGTCCCGGACGGCGCAGACGTACCCGACTGCACCGCAGTACATTCAGAGGTGAAACAATGAACATTTTGGTAACAGGTGCCAAGGGCATGGTGGGAACCGCCCTGTGCAACAACCTGAAAAACATCCGGGACGGCAAAAACAAGACCCGCCCCGCTCTGCATATTGACGAGATTTACGAATACGATCTGAACTCTACTCCGGAAGAACTGGACGCATATTGCCGGAAAGCTGACTTCGTCTTCAACCTGGCCGGTGTCAACCGCCCGGAGAACCCGGAAGACTTCATGAAGGGCAATTTCGGTTTTGCTTCGGATTTGCTGAATTGCCTGAAAAAGCATGGGAACAAGGCGACCATCATGCTGTCCTCCTCCATCCAGGCCACCCTGGCTGGGCGCTTCGGCAACAGCGAGTATGGCCGCAGCAAGAAGGCAGGGGAGGAGCTCTTTTTCGCCTACGCCCAGGAGACCGGGGCCAAAGTGGCCGTCTACCGCTTCGTCAACCTCATGGGCCACAGCCGCCCCAAGTACAATAGCGCCGTCTCCACCTTCTGTTGGGCCGTGGCCAACGATGAACCCTTCACCGTCAACGACCGCAGCACGGAGCTGGAGCTGCTGTACATCGACGACCTGGTGGAGGGCATGTTCGACCTGCTGGAAGGCAAAGAGCAGCACTGTGAGTTCGAGGGCGTAGAGACCGTCCTGAAGCCCGACGGACGCTACTGCTGCGTCCCCGTGACCCACAAGGTCACCCTGGGCGAGATCGTTGACTTGTTGCAAGAGTTCAAGGCACAGCCCACCACTCTGATGATGCCGAAAATGCCCGATGGCAGCTTTGCTAAGAAGCTGTATTCCCTGTACCTGACCTATCTGCCCACCGACAAATTCAAGTATACCCTGAAAATGAACGCGGACGACCGGGGCTCCTTTACCGAGCTCATCCACACCGCCGACTGCGGCCAGGTGTCCATCAACATCAGCCGCCCCGGCATCACCAAGGGCCAGCACTGGCACAACTCCAAGTGGGAATTGTTCATCGTGGTTGCCGGTCACGGACTGATTCAAGAGCGGAACATCAACACTGGCGAAATGGTGGAGTTTGAGGTTTCCGGGGATAAGGTCGAGGCGGTCCATATGATCCCTGGCTGGACCCACAACATCATCAACCTGTCTGAGACGGAAAATCTGGTGACGGTCATGACCTGCAACGAGATCTTTGACCCGAAGCACCCGGACACCTTCTTTGAGCCGGTGTGAGAGGAGAAAAACAATGGCTGATTATAGTAACATTTCCTTTAAGAATAACGGCAAGCTGAAGCTGCTGATCATCGTGGGCACCCGCCCGGAGATCATCCGCCTGGCGGCTGTCATCAACAAAACCCGGAAATATTTTGACGTGATCTTGGCGCATACCGGGCAGAACTACGACTACAACCTGAACGGCGTGTTCTTCCATGATCTGCAGCTGGCAGACCCGGAGGTCTACATGAATGCCGTGGGTGCAGACCTGGGCGAGACTATGGGTAATATCATCGCTGAAAGCTACAAGCTGATGGTGGCCATCCAGCCGGACGCTGTGCTGGTGTTGGGCGACACCAACAGCTGCTTGAGCGTCATCGGGGCAAAGCGTCTGCATATTCCCATTTTCCACATGGAGGCAGGAAACCGCTGCAAGGACGAGTGTCTGCCGGAGGAAACAAACCGCCGCATCGTGGATATCATCTCCGATGTGAACATGGCTTATTCCGAGCACGCTCGCCGCTATCTGGCAGACACCGGCTTGCCGAAAGAGCGTACTTATGTGACGGGCTCTCCCATGGCGGAGGTGCTGCATCAGAATCTGGAGAAGATCGAGGCGTCTGATATCCACGCCCGTCTGGGTCTGGAAAAGGGAAAGTATATCCTGCTCTCTGCCCACCGGGAAGAGAACATCGACACAGAGAAGAACTTCACCTCTTTGTTCACTGCAATCAACAAAATGGCCGAAAAGTACGATATGCCCATCCTTTACTCCTGCCATCCCCGCAGCCGCAAGCGTCTGGAGCAGAGCGGTTTTCAGCTGGACAAGCGTGTCATCCAGCACGAGCCTCTGGGCTTCCATGATTATAACTGCTTGCAGATGAACGCCTTCTGCGTAGTGTCTGATAGCGGTACCCTGCCGGAGGAGAGCAGCTTCTTTACTTCCGTGGGCCATCCGTTCCCGGCAGTCTGCATCCGCACCAGCACCGAACGCCCCGAAGCACTGGACAAGGGTGACTTCATCCTCGCCGGCATCGACGGCGACCACCTGCTGCAGGCCGTGGATGTAGCTGTGGAGATGAACAAGAACCGTGATCTGGGCATCCCTGTGCCGGATTATGTGGACGAGAATGTGTCCGACAAGGTGGTCAAGATCATCCAGAGCTACACTGGCGTGGTCAATAAGATGGTGTGGAGGAAGTACTGATTCGAAAAAACGGGCACGCGGGTAGAGATGATCTCGTATTGCATTGAACCTATATGGATTGTTATTTTGTTGCCCAAAACGGCATTGGAAAAAGCAAAACCGCGTCTGTACGTCTATGCAGATCCTCGTAAAAAACGGTCGTAACTTTGTATGCTTGCTGCTCGTTGCCATCAACTACCAAATAGATTTGCGGTATGTCCAACGTAGACAGGTTGCTGCCACTTTGGGATAGGTGTATCTGGTAAGTGCGGACCTCCCTGCCATAAAACGCGGAAAAGACCCCCAACATCGCCATGTTTCCTTGTAGGCAAATAGTACCGCATCGTCAATTCGTAGTTTAAATCTATTTTGGCGAAGTTTTACCCAAGCACATTTGCAAAAGCAACATAGAATCCACTTGGTTTTTGATTTTCTTCTGATAATCTGATTTAATATTTCTATTGCATTTCAGGACTAAAATGTTTACAATATTCAAAAAAACTGGGGAGTGTGTGAAGTGAAGAAAAAAATATTTATCCCTCTTGTTGTTTTTTTGATAGGAACGTGTCTTGCAGGTCTAATCGTATACAAAACAAATCTTCTTCAAAAAGAAAATAAACTCACAATAACGCAATTGAATGCAACAACCTATGGTGAACGTATCAAACAGGAAATTTCTGATGGAATTGAGATTGCTCATACGTTACAGCAACTGCTGATTGACGAAAATGGGACCATTAACAAATTTGATACGATTGCGAACAATTTAATGAATGATTCTGTAGAAAGCATACAGCTTGCTCCAAATGGTGTTGTGACGGATATATATCCGGAAGAGGGAAACGAAGCAGGGAAGATTGATCTGCTTAATGATAAGGAGCGAGGAAAAATATCCTGTTATGCAAGAGATGATCATATACTGATTACACAGGGACCATTCGAATTAGAACAGGGTGGAGAAGGAATTGCCGTTCGCAATCCGGTTTATTTGGAAGATGGAACGGGACAGGAGTATTTCTGGGGATTTACGATTGTTATTCTGCGTGTTCCGGATGTTTTTTCAGGGTCGCTCAGTGCAGTATCAGAATTTGGATATGAGTATAGGCTTTCCAAAACAGTTGCTCCATGGGATGACACTTATGAAATCGTTTCTCAGTCAGATGATAAATTAACTTCTCCCATTTCTTATGGATTTACTATAGGTGAGGAAAAATGGAAATTTGAATTAATGCCGAAGGAAGGCTGGGAAAATAAAAAGTCTGTAATTCTGCTTGGAGGAATTCTTAGTGTTATCGTCCTGCTACTGACAGGTCTTACCTTTGCAATCCTTAAGTACAGAGAAAATAAGATCAAATTTCAAACTTTGGCGAATATGGATGCTCTGACTAATGTTTATAATCGTTATGGTTTTGATACGCTGGCAGAGAGGATGATTACAAAAAATCCAAGGAATCATTATATTGCTGCATTACTAGACGTAGATGATTTTAAACTTATCAATGATGTTTATGGACACACATACGGAGACCGTGCCTTAAAAAATCTGGCTGACAGCATGAAAAAGTTTTTTCCGTCTGATGTATTGTTGGGACGAAATGGAGGAGATGAGTTCTGCGTCCTTATACCGAATTGTACTTATGAAGATGCAAAAGAAAAGTTAACGCAATTTACAAAGACACCGAAAACATTTTTGTATAAAGGAGAAGAACATTCTTTTTATATTTCTCTCGGCTATGCGGAATATCCACGGAGTGGATCAAATCGTTCCCAACTCATGCGATGTGCAGATGCAGCACTTTATGAAATAAAACTACATGGAAAAAATGGATGTATGGCATATCGGGAAGGACTTCAATCAGGAGTCCGTAAACAACTGGGATTTGCGCTTAAAGATGTTTCAGAACATCTTCCGGGTGCATTTGTTATTTATAAAGCGGATAAAAAAGATGATGAATTGTTTTATGCCAACCGTGAATTTCTTCATATGACAGGATACAAAAATTTGGATGAATTCTTTTCACATACAAAGAAAAGTTTTCGAAACCTGATCCGGGAGGATGAACAAAAACCGATGGAATCCAGCATCTGGAAACAGATTGACGGTGGCAATGAAAATGACTATATTTATTTTCATATGAGAAAAAGTGACGGTTCTTATATTTCTGTTCTTGACCATGGAAGAATTGTGGAGACACCTCAATATGGCAGGGTGTTTTATGTAATGTTTATAGATTGGGAAGATATACATATTCATTACAGTGATTTAATCATCTAGAATTAGATTGTTGGTGTTCTAGGTGGTATATTAATCGCCTGCCTGACTTCAAAAGAAGAAACTTGATTGTTCGTTAGCAGAGTATTTTACGATTGATGAGGGATTATGCGTTCAAATTATGAATATAGGTTCTTTTGATGATGAGCCAGCAACCGTTGCTCTTATGGATCCTTATTTAGAACAAAATGGGTATGTTAATGATCTTAACAAAGATAGATTGCACCACGAGATTTACATGTCTGATGCAAGAAAGGCTGCCCCAGAGAAATGGAAAACTGTAATTAGACATCCGATTAAGAAATCGTAAACTTCCAGTTTATAGAACCGGCGCTCTCGGAAACCAGCCCGAGAGCGCCGACTGTTTTACCCAGCCGCCTGGAGCATATTCTCAATAAAAATCCCGCAGCCCAGAGTGGGGTCATTTACCAGTACATGGGTGACCGCCCCAATGAGCTTGCCATCCTGTAAAATGGGGCTGCCGGACACGGGTGATCGGCATTATGGACAACGTGATATGTTTGTAAAGCCTTTTCATTTGTACTGTAGAAAACCGATTGTTTTATTTTGCGCTGTATGGTAGAATATCCGGAGAAAAAGGTGTGTTTCGCTTCAAAAGATTGGGGGATTATTATGAAGCTAAGTATTACAGATTATGAAAATTACATGTAGTTCCATTGTTTTATCTTTTGGAGATACAAACGATGAGAGAATTGAAGAAGCAGTACTCTAATATTAATTCAAGAATGCCTCTGCAATCCTGCCGGAGGCTATATCAGCTGGGGGATTGACTCCCCCACTGATACAAGCTTGTTTCTCACCACCTATAGAGGTGGGAGTCATCTCCCAGCTGATATATATAGTTAATAAAGAGAGGTGCATATGCTATGCCAGGTATACTCGTGGTTGAAGATGATGAAAATTTAAATCGTGGAATTACATTTTCACTGAAAAAATCC
>ENA-ORCP01000535-ORCP01000535.1-human-gut-metagenome-genome-assembly--contig:-NODE-535-length-33781-cov-6.009613_pt1 | contig 33781 bp, 26 predicted proteins | sample MGYA00242990_ERZ507991 | MGnify/ENA primary metagenome ERZ507991 (study PRJEB26167, sample SAMN06115496) | human gut metagenome | host: Homo sapiens | place: China:Henan | collected 2015-05-07 | study... | reverse complement strand
TCTACCATCCGCTCTCCATTTGAAAAAACTACTGTATACTGTTTCTTATGAACCATAGCGTTAAGCAATATCTGCCCACGCAGCTCCGCTGCGTGCAAGCCATAGAATTGCATTCATCATTATTCTGTTGTCTTTTGGCGGTCTTCCCGTTTTTGCTCTGGGGAACATTTCTTTGATCTGTTCCCACTGTTCATCACTTAATTCATATCATTTTGCTCCCATTTGCACTCTCCTTTGGTTTTTCTTTCATTATACCATTCGAGTGCTTTTTGTGCAACTTTTTCTTTTCAGACACGCTCTGGTCTGAAGATATATGATTTTTATATTAGAGCTATCGTGATTATCTATATATTTAAACAGTAACCTAAGAAAGAAGGGAGGTGAAAATATGAAGAAGGTGCTTAAGAAAAAGATTAAGAATTCTGACAATGCTATTCACTATTTTTCTGGTGAAAACTCATCATCTACACCTCAGGGAACGCATCCCTGGTATGGACAGTTGACATGTACAGTTGGTTGTGCATCCTAAAAATAGGCTGTTTTTGGAACCTTGAGTAATGCTTTAAAAAAGTTAAAAAATGAGTTGCTAGATGTATGATGATTGCGATAGCTTTTTTTAAAGCATACTCGGTTTACCAACTGAGGAGGGAGTGTAAAATGAATGTATGATTATGATGTGGTCATTATTGATAGTGGTTTTAATATTAGGGATGATTTAAATGCTGTCTCAATAGAAAATGTAGATGGACTATTTTCAGTTGACCATAATTTGAAAGATGTGTCTGGACACGGAACGATAATATATACTATAGTGAGCAAAGCGGTATCTAATAACAGGATATTTGCCATAAAAATGCCGGACTCAGAAAAAAATCAACTAAGTGTAGACAGTTTGATTTTTGCACTTAGGTATGTGAATGATAATTTGAAATGCAAAGTTGTTAATATAAGCCTTGGAGTAAGGGTGGCAGATGCCCTATCGGAATTGGAAAGCGTTTGTAAAGAGTTGGTTGCCAAGGGGACAGTAATTGTTGCTGCTTTTGATAATGATGGTAGCTATTCTTATCCAGCGGCATTTGATTGTGTTATAGGAGTGGATAGTAAAAATGATTTTGGCTCTGTGAGCGATATTGATTATGTAGAAAACAGCCCTATTGACGTATTTGCTAAAGGAAACATACAGAGACTTCAAATGGAAGATAGTAAAATCTTACTGATTGGAGGGGCAAGTATAGCGTGTGCATATGTTACCGGAATTTTGAGTAATTGCGATTACACGGTGTTTAACATACAACAGGCAAGAAACTTCCTTAAAAGCCGGGCAAGATATATATACTCTTTTAAGGATTCCTCTCAAAAGAAAGGGATCCCATTTGATATAAAAAATGCGGTGGTTTTCCCATTTAGCAAAGAAGAACATGCCTTTTTGAGGTTTTCTGAGTACCTTTCTTTTAAAATCGTGGATTATTATGACGTGCGAAGTTCAGGAAAAGTTGGTCGTAGGTTATCGAGTTATTGTGAAGGATTTGAAGATGATTGTGTGATCAAAGACGTAAATCAAATTGATTTTAAAGATGTTGACACACTTATTTTGGGTCATCTTGACGAACTGAATTATGTTTCTAAAAAAGATTATCGCAAAGAACTGATAAAAAGGGCTACTCTTGAAGGCGTGAATGTGTTTTCATTTGATCCGCTTGATCAATATGAAAATGTGCTATCATATGGAGGAATAAAATATTACTATCCACACTTAGAGCATGAAACAGTTACGAATAATTCATTTAATAAGCTGTATAAAATCTCTAAACCAGTAATAGGGATTTTTGGAACATCATCACAACAAGGAAAATTTTCTTTGCAAATCTCGCTAAAACATGCTATGGAAAAGAAAGGTTATATTGTAGGGACGGTTGGAACGGAACCGCATTCATTGCTTTTTGGTTTTGACGTTGTTTTCCCCATGGGGTATAATGCAACGATAGATTTAGATAATAATGAAATAGTGGCATATTTGAATAACGAAATAAATTTGTTGTGCCTTGAAAACAAGGAACTTATCATCACTTCGTCACAGTCTCAAACGATTCCATATTATTGTAACAACTTACTTGAATATCCACCTTATCAATATCATTTTGCGCTTGGAACTAATCCGGATGCGGTCATATTGTGTATAAACTATCACGACGAAGTTGAGTATATAAAAAATACAATATATACATTGATGGGCCTTACTGATGCGACAGTAATAGCTTTGATGTTGTATCCTATTACCTTGGTTAAGGATTGGAATGGGGTATATGGAATTTCCAAAAGAAAAGTAACAGTTGAGGAATATGAAGAAAAGAGACAGTGCTTGCAGGAGTTATTCCAAATTCCGGTATATTTTCTTGGAAATAATGTTCATATGGAAAAACTATGTGAAAACATCATAAACTTTTTTTAATGAGAAAAGAGGATAAACAGATGGAAAAAATCAAATTGCTTTCGGTCGGTAATAAAAAAATGAAAGTTTCAGAAATGGAATTGTGGGAAGATCTGGTAGACAGATATGCTCCGGATTTGTATGAAAATTATTATGCTGTTGGGGAAAAAGAGGCTTTAAAAAAGGAAACTGAATTAAAGCCTGAAATAACGCTTGTTGCAAATGTTATGAAAAACACGTTGGAGTTGGTCAAAGCATTGAAGCATAGTAACCCTGAAGGCGTGATTCTGGTGGTTCTTGGAATGGTGGATGATGAACAGGAAACGATGAAGGCTTTTCAGGCTCAAGGAGCATATAAATGCTATTCGGTACCTTTATCAGTGGATACGCTGATTCACGATATGTATGTGGCGTTAAATTTAGAGTAAGTGGTCAGGACGCATTCGAGGAAAGAAAGATAAATGAAAATGAATGGAATCCAAAATAATCAGTTAGATAATCTTCGATTGTCTTTTCGGGAGATATGTCATTATGATAAACGGCTTGTTTTTATTCTATTTGCAGATGTTGTAGTGAGTGCTGTAATGCCGTTTCCCAATGTTATCTATTCCGGAAAGATTGTTGACAGCATAGCAAGCGGAAATAGTTTTCGGGAAGTAATTCATTATGTGGTACTTCTTTTTGCTGTTGTTTTTTTTCTTAGCGTTATAAGCATAGCTCTTTCCAAAAGCCGTGAATATTTATTCCTCAAACTGATGAATAAACTCGATAATGAGGTTAATGAAAAGTGTTTAAATATTGACTATGAGCTTTTTAATGACTCTGCGGTACAGGATCGGGTTCTATTAATTAATCAAGCAGTAAGGGGTAATAATTTTTTTACCAGTTTAACCAAGGTTTTTGATACGATAGCGAAAATAGCAACGCTGATCGGTATCGTAGCGATAATGTCGCAATTGAATATGTGGCTTCTTTTTATTGCTACTGTTGTTATTGTGCTGCAAAGCATACTTCATTATCTCAGATTGAAATATGATAGGAAATATAAGTCCGATTCCGTCCACGATCAGCGTAGTATAGGTTATGTTTCAAGCCTGGCGAAAAGTATTGATATAAAAAAAGATATTGTTACTTTTGATATGGGCGGCTTCGTACTGAATAAGATTAGGCATTTTCAAAAGATGATGCTTAAGTTTGAAGCGAAACGGATTAAGGTAAGCGGCGTGATAGAGACTCTGATATATATTTTGAGTGTTGCATTCCAAGTTTCTGCGTATATTTTAATTGGATATAATGCATATATCGGCAGGATATCCATTGGAGAATTTACGACAGGTATTGCGTCACTGATCAGTTTTATGTCTGCATCTGCCTATGTTGTAACCAATATTGTGGATTTTAATGATGGATTTTTCTATATCAAACAGTATAATGCATTTCGGAAATTTAAAAGCAAATATTCTGATGAAGGTGAAATAGGGATAGAGGATATTGATTTGGAGAATATTTGCCTGGAATTCAGAAATGTTTCTTTTCGTTATCCGAACAGTACATCGTATGTGCTGAAAAATATCAATATAAAGATTGAAAACAAAGAAAAGCTTGGAATAGTCGGCTTTAATGGCGCGGGAAAAACATCATTCGTATTATTGCTGACAAGAATGTATGACCCTACGGAAGGGCAGATACTTCTCAATGGAGTGGATATAAAAAAGATAAAATACAGTGATTATCAAAAGATTTTCTCGACAGTGTATCAGGATTATTCTTTAATGGCATTCACATTACTCGATAACGTTGCACTGACAGATGACGTATCTGATGAGGACAGAGAACAAATTCAGGCTTTATTTGAAAAAAACGGCATGGGTGAACGCTTGAAAAAGATGTACCGCGGATTGGATACGCCCATTACAAAACAGTTATCCGCATCAGGTATAGATCTGTCCGGAGGAGAACGGCAAAAAGTGGCGATCATTCGTGCGCTGTATAAGAAGGTACCTGTATTGATTCTAGATGAACCTACTTCCGCACTTGATCCCATGGCAGAAATGGAAACATATCATAAGTTCTCGGAATTGTCGGATAAAAAAACAACTGTATTTATTTCGCATCGCATTTACAGTACGCGCTTTTGCGATAAAATTGCTGTATTTAATAATGGGGAGATTGTTGAATATGGAAGTTATGATGAGCTGATGAAAAAAGAGGGACTGTATTATGAATTTTTCCAAACTCAAGCGGAGAATTATCGGTAAGATTATCATATAAATGCTGTGAGAAGTATTTTGAGATTGAGAAGGGAAGGTAATGGTATTTAATGAGCGTAGAATCAATTTATTTGCCTATGGGAGAACCTGAAATATACGGGCATACGCTTTATGGTTTTTTATTTTCTGTTGCCCGAGAAAAGGATATTCCATGGATATACAGCCACTTCATACAGGTACTGTACAAAAAGGATTGGGGTATGATGGTTTATCAAGACCATTTAAACCTTTTAGAAGAGTGCCCTTTTTTAAGCGGAACTAATATTAGGATTGATGGAGATGAAAAAACCTCGATTGAGTATTTTATGGATGTGACCAAGAGAGCTTTAATAAACGGCTATTACATTTCATTATTTTTAGATTGGAAAATAGTTAATCCTTACTATGGCAGAAATCCGTTTGCTCATAGTGCAATTATTTCGGGATACAATTCAGAATATGAGAAATTTGTGATATATGATAATTTTAAGGATGGGAAATTCATTAAAATAGAAGCGGATTGTGCTATGGTAGCAAAAGCATTTTATTCGTCACGCTTTTCTTCTGTTGGAAATGAAAATGATAATAATGGTCTTGCTGAATTTGATTATTTAAAATATCTTACTCTGATTCACTATGAAAAACATGTATTTACAGATTTTGATTTAGATGGTATTTTAAGCCAAGTTAAGAGTTATTTAAATTCTTCTGGCTATATGTTTGGAAGTGGACCTGAAGAAGATATTTGGGGATGGCATTCTTATGATAATTTAGCAAGCCAAATTGAAACCAAGAAGGAAAAGGTGGTTCGAGACTTACACTTTTTGTATGAGCATAAGCTCCTTATGCTTCAAAGACTGAAGGCTATTTACTCTAAATATGATTTAAAAAGTGAAAATGTTATTGAAGAATTTGATGCCATATGTAGGAAAGCTAAAATTCTCAGGAATCTTTACATAAAGAAAGCGATTCTTCAAAAGGAAAGTAATAAAGAATTGTATGTTCTTAAAGAAAAACTTATGGAAATAAAAAAGCAAGAGGAGAAATCACTGATAAAGTTTAAGAATGCAATCATTTTGAGGTAAAAATCGGATGATTTACAAAAGATTATTTCAATATGTGAATCGTTAAATATTTCTTGTAAATTATGTAAGATAAGTTCAGAAGAATTTACTGTTTTTGAATAAACTGAATTTTTCAACAGAATTATAGCAGTTCACAAAAGGATTAAGCTTAGGATATGAAGATTTAGAAAATAGAGTCTGAAGGTTATGATTTATAAAATGTGTCCTAAGTTACAACGTAGCCCATAAAACACGAATTGCTAAAAAGTAGCTAATCAGAAGCATTTGAATAATGCTTCTGATACCTTATCAAAGGTGTGTGGTGTAATTGAAAAAAAATTAAAAGCTTTAATAATCTTTTTTAATGCATTGTTATTTCTAACAAGCTGTTTCCACAGCAATTTTTCAGATAATAACTTGGAAAATGAGAGCAGAACTACAGACAGCTTTGTTGCCGAGACGGTTTTTAACGAAACTACGGAAGCTACTGCCGATGAAGATGCTGTTAATGCAAGTTCTACGGAATTAAATGAGGATAATAACGAATTGGAGGCGAATTTTCAGTATTTTATCCCTCTTAAGGAATATTTAATAAAATTAAAAGATGATGATACGCTTCTCTTATATTATCCTAATTTAGTGATATACTTGTTTGATTATGATAATGACAGCAATAGCGATGCACTGGTATCAGAAGGGTCGTTTAACGGTACACTATATTATATTATTAAAAATATAAATGATCCGCAGCTTATTTACAGCTTCAGCTCATTTGATGAAGCGAATCTGTTATATGATACAAAAGGCTCGCAAATTATAATAAAATACATTGAAAACTATGGCCTTAATACCTACGCTACATCTGAAACGAATTTCATTTATCTTGGAGATAAGATCAATGAAATAAAACACGTTCATTTTTCGGGTACGTCAAAGCCCGAAGAGTTTTATATTGAATCACAAGGTAAAAAAATAATATGTACCGAAGAAGAATTAAACGATTCAATAAGCGAAATAGAACAAAATTTAGAGTTTTTTCAGATTTTGAAACGTTAGAAATGACTATTGCAGATGATGAAATAACTATAATAGACTTGGATTCATTTTATTATTAATGAAAAAACAGCCATAAGGACTTGTGCATATAACAGCATAGGTTCTTTTTTATTTCTCTAAAATGAATATTCATATTTAATTTACAAAATGTTCAAGCACACATCTTATCATAAATCCCATTGCCAAACAATGAATTTACACATTCATAACCACTTACAGCTCATCATAACCTGTCAGAAACTATCACATCTATCACCTCTCCGTTCATAAACTCCGATTTTCACGATTTGATATAATAGAAATATCAAAAAACGAACGAAAGGGATAGAACAATGAAGCTGAAAAAGTGCGTGGGATTTCTTATAGGAACGGCGGTTATGCTTACAGGCTGTATGAGTACATCTGCCGATGATGAGCTTACACCGCAGGAAAAGGAACTGAAAGCCGTGCGGAGCTGGTTTGAAAATAATATTACAGATGAGGACGAGTTTTCAGACCTTACAGATTATCAGTATTATTCCCGAACGATCGGGCTTGAAATGAACGATCTTCTTTCACCGGATATGTGGGAAGTGTATTATTCGGATCTAATCAATCTCAATAAAGAGATAGACGGCACTTCCGTTTACCTCATAAGACTTAACCCCGATAAGCTCCTTGAAATCTGGGCAGAGAACAACGATATGACCGTTGAAGAAATATGCTCCGAGCTTGGAACGAACCGTGACGAGCTTTACTACAACTTCGGCTATTCCGCAAACTCTGTCGGATATGCAAAGAACCATAAGGAAAACAAGGTAAGCTATTCAGAAGCCGAGGAGCGTATCTTCAGTGCGGACAACGGAGAAAACAGGCAGACAGTTTTCAGCACACACTTTCTGAAAGTAAACATTGCAGGCAGATACGGCGTGACATACGCAGGCACAGACGAGGATTTTGATATAAAACAGCGTGACCTGCTGAAAAGCATAACAAAGCCCAAAACATATAATTACAGCAATTATTCACCGCAGGAATATTCTCCTGCTTTTGTGACAAACGGAGTGGGAATAAAAAGTATTCTGCCCCTGTCACTTCCCAACGGCTGGGCAAATGCCGCAGATGCAGATGTTACCCTTATGTTCAATATGTCCCCATTCTCATACGGATGTACCGATGAGGACAGGATAGATATTTTCGCAGAGGAAGCACCCGAAAATACCGATGTTCCGGCAGAACATATTGAAGAAACGGAAGGAGTGACGGAATAATGATCGGTGATGACGCTTGCAGCACCTTTGTGGCACTTTTGAAAAGCATTCTGGATATTGTCAGTTCTATCGAAAAGGAAAAGAACAGGGCAAATGCCGCAAAGAAGCCCGATGTTCCCAAAATAAAGGTGGGGAAATTATCAAAACAGCATTTTGAAAAGCTCCAAAAAGCAGGAGCGGAATTCAAGTATATTACCGTGCCTGCCGAAAAGCTTTCAGAAATAGAGAAAACCGTCAGGAAAATGGGCGGCTCATATTTCAATGCGCAGGTGGGGGACAACAACAATGCCGTGCTTGCCGTTCCCGCAAGCCAGCTTGATCTTCTCAATATGGCTATGAAGCATATTGTGGCAAACGATATTGCGGAAAACTCGGACAGGATAATCGTCAAGGACGGAAAAGACCTTATTGATGCCGAAGATATGGGCATAGTTGACCGTGTGATGAACAAATATGATATTCCCGTCATTTCCTTTAAGACGGACGTAGGCAAATATATGAATGTTGTTCCAAAGGAATATGAAGGACAGTATTCAAAGGCATTGGCGGAAGCGGAGCAGGTCAAAAAGGAAGTCGGGAATATTGAGGTCACACGATATGAGCAGACCGCACCTCTCGACGCTCTCGGCTTTGAAGCATATATCGTTTCCAAAGATGAAGCAAGGGAGCTTTTTGCCGCCGCAAAGGCAGCTGATCTTGAAATCTCACTTGTCCCTTATGAGGATAAGGTCGCTGTAATGTATAAATCGGATATTTCGGAGCAGATCGGCAGGGCAAGGGAAGAGTACAAGGAAAGCTTGCAGGAATGTGAGGACTATCTGATCGAGGTTTATGATAATGTCATTACCCTTGATATGCAGAAGCTTAATATCGAAGAGCTTAATACCTCGGACAGCTATTTTATGCGTGTTCCGAACACTTCGGGGCAGGACCATATCCGTATAAGCAGATCGGAAGCCGAAATGATAAACGGTGGGAAAACTCTTAAATCGGAGCTTGACTTTGATAAAAAGTACCCCGTGTATGATGTGAACGGAAAAGTGAAAAGGGCTGTCAGCGGAAGCGAGCTTACAGGATATTTCAATACCCGAAACAGACATATCAATAAAGATACAGCCGTGTATAAATACGGCACAGAGGTTGGAGAGCTTCGCCGTATCGACCTTTTCAATGCAAAGAAAAACGAGCTTATCAGCGTGAAAATGGGAAGTGCCGAGGAAATGCGGACAGCCCTTAAAGAAAGAGGGCTGAACAGCAAAACGGTGAACAAGCTCATTGAGGATATAAACAATAAGCTGACCGACAAGCAGAAAGAAACATTCGCATATACAACCGAAAAGTCGGAGATCGTGTATGCGGATATTCCGAATATCGGCGAGTATCTTGCACAGTCACAGCTTTCGCAGAAAGTGATCGGCAGGGCTGAATGTATCGGAGAAATTCCAAGGGATAACGGTGCAAAGTGCTGTATTCTTGACAACAACACGAATAAATTTGCGGTAATTCCCGTTATGCCTGCAAAAGAGGTTCAGACTATGCTTTCGCAGATGGGATATTCGGAAGTGTCCGCAAAGGAGATCGCAGATAAGGTCACAGCTTCTTACCGAGAAAATGATGTTGGCTATGGAGAGCAGTTTATCAAGATGATGCCTGCTGCGGAAGATCTGAAAAGATATGATGCTTCCAATGCGGAGCTTCGGGATATGGGCTATTACAACAATAAGGACAGCACCATAATCATAAGAGATGATGCCGAGAATTATCGATATATGCAGGTTGAAAGGGACACATCTCTTGCGGACGTTGAAAAGGCTCTCCGTGAAGATCTCGGGCTTGTTGACGATATTTCAGTTGCCTGTGCAATGAAACAGCTCATAGCCGACAATATTGTAAATGATGCTCATACATTTGAACATTCTGAAGCAGTCATAAAACAGCTTTCGAGTAATATGGCAGAGATAACAGCAAAGAACAGCGGAAAGTCGGAGATAATGCCTATCGGAAATATCAATGCGGAAAAGCTTGCCGAGCTTGGCATATCCGAAAAGGGTGCGGCAGATATAAGCAGATCGTTTGAAAAGAGCATATGGGACAGCAAATTTCCTGACAGGCAGACTCTCGGCGGACTTAAACAGTTTGCACAGGAGAAATTCAAGGCACTTTCACAGGCTGTTAAGGACAAGTCCAAAGCCAAAGACAAGAGCGGACAGGAGCTTTAACTATGGCAAGCAATATGGGAATACCCGAAAAGAAAACCGATACGCTTCTGTATATCATAATCGTATGCTGTATGATTGCTTTTCCCGTTATAGTCCTTGCAGGCTATACTCTTGAAATGACTGCCGACAAAAACGGAAATATTCAGATATTTGAAGCCATAGGCAGTTTAAGCGAATATATGACGGCTTCAAATCTTGGCAATGCTTTTCGGGCGGTTTTAAGAGGTTCAGGACTTACAAGAAATTCCTGCGTTTTAGCCTTTTTCGCAAGCCTTACAGCCGTAATGTACCGACTTGTGGGAAACGGCAAGCGTTATCACCGCAGAGGTGTTGAACACGGTTCTGCGAGGTGGGGAAATCGGCAGGAGAAAGAGATAATTGCCGATACCACAAAGGCAGGCTTTTACAACAACGTTATCTGTGCAAGTGACGTATTTCTTGTTCTTGACCGCAAGGTCAGAGAGAAAAATGAAGCGGCGGAAGAAAAGGATAAAAAGAAGAAAAAGGGCAAGCCGAAAAAGAAAAGTCCAAGCAGGCTTACCGGAACGGATATATCCATAAAGGACGTAATGGGTGCAGGCAGAGAAGCAGAAAAGATAAAGCCGATGCTTAATCTGAATATGATAATTCTCGGCGGTTCAGGCACGGGCAAGTCAAGATTTTTTGTAAAGCCGAATCTGCTCCAATGCAATACTTCTTTTGTTGTCACAGACCCGTCGGGCGAGCTTGTGGAATCCTGCGGAAAGATGCTTATGCGGCACGGATATGAGATAAGAGTTTTCAATCTGAACGATATGAAACACAGCTCAAACTACAACCCTTTCCATTATCTTCGTGACAGCACAGGCGAGATAAACAGCAACAACGTCATAAAAATGATAAACGTGTTTATGACCAACACCAAAGTTGAGGGAACTTCCTCCGGAGATCAGTTCTGGGACGATGCTACAAGGCTTCTGCTTTCATCACTCTGTTTCCTGCTCATAGAAACTGGAACGGAGGAAGAACAGAACTTTGCAGGCGTTCTTGACCTTATACATAAAGCAAAGGTAATAGAGGGCAAGGAAGAAGAAAAGTCCGAGCTTGACCTTATGTTTGACAAGCGTAAGGAAGCGGCTCCGAAAGCTTTGTCAGTGCAGTATTATGAGGAGTTCAAGCAGGCGGCAGGAAAAACAATGCAGTCTATCCTCATTTCCACTACAACAAAGCTCCAGTATTTCAAGCTTGAAAATGTGAGAAATCTTACGCATAGGGACAATATCCGTCTTGAAACTCTGGGAGATAAGCCCACAGCATTGTTTATTGTAATACCGTCAACGGATACCACATACAACTTCTTGGCGGCTATGATGTACACACAGCTTTTTGATACGCTGTATGACAGGGCGATAAATTATTATCACGGCAGACTGCCTGTTCATGTCCGTTTTATACTCGATGAGTTTGCGAACTTGGGCAAGATACCCGACTTTGAAAAAGTCCTTGCGACCTGCCGAAAGTTTGAAATATCTGCACAGGTCATTCTGCAAAATATCTCACAGCTTAAACGCCTTTATGAGAAGTCATGGGAAGAACTGCCCGGAAACTGCGATACACTCATATATCTTGGCGGCAAGGATCAATTCACCAATGAATATCTTTCAAAGGAACTTGGAAAAGAAACCATTGACCAGTTATCTGTAAATCAGACCAAAGGCAAGCAGGGAAGCAGTTCTTACAATAATGCCATTATGGGCAGAGAGCTTGCGACCATTGACGAGCTGACAACTATGGACAACAATAACTGCATTGTTATGGTTCGTGGGCTTTATCCGTTCTTTACAAATAAATTCAATCTTTCCGAGCATCCGAGATATTCGGAGCTTGGAGAGGACTGGAAGCCTGACACGGAAAAGGGTGAAACGGCTTCCGACAATCCTTATGCATATTATCTCGACAGATATGTTGAAACACAGTCCGAAACGGAATTCATTGATTTCAGCGAATTTATTGATACGGGTGAAGCGGTCGATGCGGACACCTTGAAGCTGAGGTTTGTAACTTCGGACGATGAGGGTGCTGAAATAGCACAGCCCGAAAGCATAATGTCGGATATCCCGGCAGAAATACGTCAAAGGCTGGAGCATTGCACGGAACTGTACTGCACAGCCTGACTTGGAGTGATATATGGAGAAAATATCGGCGCTTACGGAACGTGAGATAAAGGAAATAAACAGGCTTATGGAGCGAAAATCGGAAATAGTTTTAGAGCCGAGAAAAGACGGTTACTATATCTATGAATCAAAGAAAAAGCTGATTTTACGTCCCGAAAAGCAGAAAATAACTGAATAACGGCGTACCAAAAGAGCGGTGCGGAACAGCGAATGAGAGCTATAAAGCGGCATTATTAAATGCTTGCTTTGTAGCTCTTTTTTTATTGCAATCAAAGCGAACGTGATTCGGCAGAAAAGTAATTTGAAAAGAAAAAAGAGTGCGTGAAAATCACAGGAGCTTTGCTTATATAAATCCAATTCTATATTTTTTCAAGGAGGTTTTGTGTGATGAAGATCACAGAAGCAATCAACAGTTTTCAGAACAAGGCAAACGAAGTAGGAGCAAAGGCTATGCTTGCCGCTTCCAATGCCGCAGGCAGAGCAATGAACACAAGGCTCGGAAAGGCGGCACTCGTTATCCCTGCCGCCGTGTCGGCTTGTGCGATGAATGTTTATGCCGCAGGTGACGGAGCGGACGCACAGGGAATGATCGATGCAATTATGGGCGTACTCGGTCCCGGTGTTATCGCACTCGGCTCTCTTGTAGCCGTAGTCGGCGGCATTCAGACAGGCGTAGGCTTCAAGGACGACAACGCAGACGGCAAGACGAGAGGCTTCCAGACCCTTATCGGCGGTGCGATCATTGCGGCAGTCGGAGCTATCATTCCTGCTTCTCTTTCGATCGGCGGAAATTGATCGTCGGATAATCAGCAAAACACAGGGACGGTTATATATCCAATATGGCCGTCCTTTTCTGAATAAGAAAGGAGGATCATAATGGCAGAATCAAGCTTTTTTCAAGTTGCATTTGAAGAAGCACAGAACCTTTTGCAGACGGAAGCTGACGGTTTTGCCGCTGTTTTACAGAGCATAGCAGGCTTTGATATTGTCAGTCAGGCAGGAGATGCCATAAGCATTTTCGAGGGAGCAGGCACAGCTCTTTTGACCTTGTTTTTCTGTATGGAAGCATTCACATATTGTGCCAATATTGATTTTCACGGCGGCATTGAGGGTGCGATCAGAGTGGCGATGAAGCTTGTTGTGAGTGCATTGATAGTTCAGAACGTGGACAACGTTGTGGGAATAATTTCGGGACTGTTCAAAAGTGAAGTGGATTTTGCATCAGCCTTTGGCGGCATAGGAGCGGCGTTCGGTGATGCAATGAATCAGGGAACTCCGCTTGAGGGCGGACTGCTTGACATAAACTACATAGTCCTAACACTGCTCTATGTCATAATCATAATCCTTATGTTTGTAATGTTCTCACTAATTGTCATAACGGTTCTCGGAATCGTGTTTGAAACCGCGATACTGACGGCAATCTCTCCCGTGGCACTTGCGACCCTTGTAAATACACAGGCAAGGTCGGCAGGCATTTCGTTCATAAAAAACTTTGCGGCTGTATCAATGCAGTGGGGAGTTCTTGCGATATGCTTCAAGGCATATACGCTTATTTCCTCAAATCTCACTCTTGATTTCTCGGCAGGACTTGACGGAGCAGGACTGCTGATGCACATATTCAAGTACGCAACACCTGTTTTGAGCGTTGTAATGCTTGCGGTAACTGTCGCAAAATCAAGCGACATTACAAAACGTGCGTTAGGCGGGTGATGTATGAGAGTTCTGAGCTTATATGACGGAATATCCTGCGGAATGGCGGCTCTGGAGCGTGCAGGCATACCTGTTGAAAGCTATGATGCTTTTGAAATTGACAAATATGCGGTGAAAATTTCCGAGAAAAACTATCCCAAAATAGTTCATCACGGAGATGTGTTCGGCGGCAGTTATTCCGATTTCAAGGGATATGACCTGCTTATCGGCGGTTCTCCCTGCACCTATTGGAGCATTGCGAAAACAGGCAGAGAAGTTACTCCCGACGGTATGGGAGGAAAGCTTTTTATGGAATATGTCCGAGCTTTGCGTGAAAGCGGCTGTAAATACTTTTTGTATGAAAACAACAACAGCATACACCAAAACATAAAGGACTTTATTTCCGAACAGCTTGGAGTAAAGCCCATTATGATAAATTCGGCACTTGTTTCCGCACAGCAGCGAAAACGATGCTATTGGACAAATATCCCTAATGTCAGTCAGCCTGCGGACAAGGGTATCCTGCTTAAAGATATTCTTGAAAGCGGACTGCCGTGGCAGGACAAAAGCTACTGTATGACTGCAAGCTATGACGGTGCTGTTTTATGGAACACATTGCAGAGAAGTCAGCGGAGCATGATAGCCGAGCCTGTGGGTGTTGCACAGCGAGGGCGGTATATCCAAAGCGGAAAACGTTCAGAAAAATGTATTGGCGGCACAGAGCAGTTTATTGAAGCCCGAAAGGACGGGAAAAGCAACTGCTTAACTACTGTTCAGAAGGATTCAATGGTGGCGGAGCCTATCCCGTTCAATACATATAACGGCGAGGGAGAAAAGTCCCGAACCTTTATGGCTGGCTATTACAAATACGGAGAAGCAACCATTATTACAAATAAAGGCTTCAAGGGCGGAACAACCGCAGTAGCACAGCCTGTCCGTGTAGGCGAATACGGAAAAGGCGGTCAGGGACAGCGGATATATTCCGTTCGTGGAAAATCTGTAACACTTTCCGCAAACGGCGGAGGTCAGGGAGCAAAGACAGGTCTGTATAAGATCGACCTGCCCGACGGTGATTACATTGTCCGCAAGCTCACTCCCATAGAAGCGGAACGCTTGCAGACGCTCCCCGACAATTACACCGAGGGAATATCAAATACGCAGAGATATAAATGTATCGGCAACGGCTGGACTGTTGACGTTATCGCCCACATTCTGAACGGGCTGAAAGAGGTGATTTGATGATAAAGGCAGATATTCCGCAGGACGTTACGGAGTACAAGGAGCAGTTTTTCTTCGGACTTACCATACGTCAGTTTGTATGCGGAATCGCAATGATCGCACTTGCGGTACTCACATTCCTTATCGGAAAGAATTTCATTCCCACAGATATTCTTATGTATATCGTCATTATTGAGGTTGCTCCGCTTGCGGCGGTGGGCTTTATGAAATACAACGGTATGCCTTTTGAGAAGTTTGCTTCGACCTTATTTGAGTTTTATGCGGGCAAACAGCGAAGAGGAATGACCTATCTCCCGGAGGAAGTTCAGATACACGATGAAGTGAGAAAAATATGGCTGAACGGGCTTGAAAAGGAACGTGCGGTCGAAAAGAAAGCGAATAAAAGGAAAAAACACAAGTCTAAAGGAGGGCAATAAATGGGTGAAGAAAGCATTGTGACAGCTGTAACCGAGGTTACGGAAATGACAGGAGAACAGCTGAATGTTCCAACAGAAAGCATCTCTGAAATAATGGATAATTCCGTTATGGAAACCGAAATATCGGAAAATGTTCCACCGGAACATTTTGAAGAAACGGAAGTGCCTGCCGATGCTGAAATGAACAGTGATGACATTATTTCAAGCATCGTGGCAAATGCAGTATCGCAGTCCCTTGAAGAAGCAGGAGTTTCCGAAACTGAAACAGTTCAGACGGAAGTATCTGTTTTCTCCGAAGCGGAGAAAATTTCCGAAACAAGTGCAGAGGTTATTGAATCTGTTGTTGCAGAGGAAATTCAGACCGAAGCCGTATCGGAAGAAATTCAGGAAACCCAAGCAGTCACCGAAGCTGTAACGGAAGTTGTTCAGCCAAGCGGAAATGTCGGCAGTTTACTGATTCAGAATCCTGCATTTATAGCCGTTCCTGCCGTTATCGCACTTCTGGCAGGTGCTATGGCTTTTATAAAGAAAAAGTCAAAAAAGGCTGTCACAGATGATGAAGATGCACCAATGTCCGCAAGGGACAGAGATGCTGTCCGACTTGCCGCAAATAAGCCCGATAAGAAAAAGGGCAAAAAGACAAAGAAAGACAAGGGCGGCAGGGAAAAGAGAAATCTTTCAAAAAAGGTTCTTTCCACTGTTCCATATCAGAAAGTTCTTTCCGACGATATTTTCTTCCTCGGAAAGAAAATGTACTCAAAGGCCTATACCTTTGATGATATAAATTTCAATCTTGCGGACGAGGAACAGCAGTATATGTATCTTGAAAGATATATCGAATTTCTCGGTATTCTGGACGATACCGTTGACTGTCAGATATGCTGCTGGAACAGTCGGCTCAATATGGAAGAATTCAAGAAAGCGACACTTATGCCGCAGAAAGCGGACGCACTTTTCGATTACCGCTATGAGTTCAACAGCAAGGTCCTTGAAGCAAATATCCGCAAGGGACAGAATGCTATTCAGAAGCATATGTACATAACACTTACGATAAAAGCTCCCGATGAGGAAACAGCGGTCAGACGTTTCAGAACGCTTGATATAACCGCCACAAATACCTTTAACCGCATCGGCAACACAGCTCTCCGTGCATTGACCTCGCAGGAGCGTATTGAAATGCTCCGTGATTTCTTTGTTGGAGCTGATGAAATGACTGTTCCCGTTCTTACAGAAGAAGATTTTGCAAAGGGCAGGGAAAAGCTCTATTGCAGTCCTGACTATTTCGATTTTAAGAAAGATTACTTTATGTTCAATGATAAGTACGCAAAGGTTTTGTATATCCGTGAATACCCCTCAACGGCTACATCGGATATTCTCACAGGGCTTCTCGGAACGGGCATTGAAATTATGGTAACGACCAACATTGAAACTTATGACAGCGCCGAAGCGAGAAGGCTTGTACAGCATCAGATCACCGCTGTTGATACGGATATGGCAAAGCGAGAGGTAAAGGCGGCTCAGCACGGAAACTTCTCTTCGCAGATGCCCCAGAGAATAAAAAATCAGCGTGATGCAATGGTAAGCGTATTCGATAAGATCACCGTCAAGGATCAGAAGCTTTTTATGGTGAACACGCAGATCCTTATAAAAGCAGATACCTTTGACGAGCTTAACGAGAGCGTTGAAGTTATCGAAAGCACCCTCAAGCGTTCGGGCTGTATCAAGGGCGAAATGGCTTGGGAGCAGGAACACGGTATGGCGGACTGCCTGCCGCTTGGCTATCAGAGAAAGTTCGATTACCTCCGCACAATGCCCTCGGAGTCTGTTGCAATATTTATGCCGTTCAATGTCCGTGAGGTGCAGATGGAACACGCAACTTATTATGGTATGAACGTGCTTTCCCATAACCTTATCCTTTTTGACCGTGTGACGGGGCTTATAAATCCGTCGGGCTTCTATCTTGCGGCTTCGGGCGGCGGCAAATCATTCAAGGTCAAAACGGAGATTACCAACATCATCACAGGCGATGAAAATGCGGACGTTCTCGTAATTGACCCCGAAAGAGAATACTGGAAGCTGGCGGAAGCGTTTGGCGGAGAGGTGGTCCGTTTCTCCAACGGCTCTACAAACTATATAAATATGTTTGACTTTGACTTCCGCCTGCTTGACGATCCCGAAGTGGATATTATTGCCGACAAGTGTCAGCTTGTAACATCATTCATTTCGTGTATGGACGCAAAGCACCCTCTTAACGCACAGGAAAAATCCTTTGTTGACAGGTGTGTGCAGAAAGCTTACGCAAAGTCGGGAGTGCTGAAAACTCTTGATCCCAAAGATATGCCAACCCTCGGCACATTCCTCGAATGTATGAAGGAAGAAACCGAAAACGTGCCGAAGGAAATGAAAGACAAGCTCATAATCACCATTGATATGTATGTAAATGGTTCTGCAAAATATTTCAACAATCAGACCAATGTCAATACTAAGAACCGTTTTATCGCATACGATATTCGTGACCTGAACGGCAATCTGAAAACACAGTCAATGCTCCTTATCCTTGACTACATCTGGAACAGACTTGCGGAAAACAAGGAAAAGGGCAGAAAGACCTACATTTTCATTGATGAAGCACATCTGCTTTTTGCAGATGAATATTCCCTCGACTATTTGCAGATGCTCTGGAAGCGTGCAAGAAAGTACGGCGGTATTTTAACGGGCATTACGCAGAATGTAGATGATCTGCTGAAAGATTACAAGTCAAGGAATATGCTTGCAAACTCGGAGTTTATCGTGCTTCTGAAACAGAACCCCACAGATGCGGCAAAGCTTCAGGACGTTCTGAATATCAATGACAGCGAGATTCAGTTTGTAAATGATGTTCCGGCAGGACACGGACTTCTCATTCTCGGCGGTAAGACGAAGATACCGTTTTACGATGAGTTCCCCAAGGATACGAAGCTGTACAGCCTTATGACCACAAACTTCTCCGAAACGGCGAAGATGCTTCATCAGGACGAGGAAGAAAACAAGAATACATAATTATGCGAAAGGGAGTTGTTTATGGCAAAGGTTGATAAAAAAGATAAGTCAGCTAACGCAGGCGAAAAACACTCCCTTTCTTCTTTTGAAAAGAAGAGGGGAGCGAAGATCGCTTTTAATTCACAGGTACGAACAAAAAAGAAATATCGTGTTGTGAATGTGCAGAAAGAAAACAGGGATATTTCTCCCACAGGCAAAATAATTCACGGAGAAAAGTCTGTAAATATTCCCGAAAAAGAAAATACCGCCAAGCCCTTAAAAAATATGGCAAGCAGGGCTTTTGTAAGCGGACAGGCGGCAAATCTAAGAAACAAAAGTCACACTCCCGATAATGCTCAGAAGCCCGAAAGTGCGGTATCAGAGCATATCGGAATTACTCCCGAAACAGCACAGCGTATGAAGCGTGCCGCCTTTCTGGATCAGCAGAATAAAGCAAATATAAAGATAAATACTGCAAGGTCTGATTATTCGGAAAAAACGGAAGAGCATAATGCGGAATTATTTGCGGAAACCCAAAAGACAGAGAAAAAAGCTTTTGAGCCTGCACACATTTCACAGCCTGCGGAAAGCAGTATCGGAGAGATGAAAAAGACGATCACACCCGAAATGGCTTTGCGAATGAAAAGGGCGGCTTTCATCGAACAGAAAAACAATGAAGCTATAAGGCTGAATCGTGTGGCTGTTGTGAAAGATGTGGACATCCGTGAACCGCAGTCAGCAGAAGATGCTGTTCCCGAAAATACAGCAGATGTTCCGGTGGAACATTTAAAGGACGAACAGGGAAAAGCTTATGAAAACGAGTATCTCGGAAATTCCGAACACGCTGTTTTTGATACGTTTGATGCAGATGTAAGAGCATATAAGGCTAAAAAGGCGTACAGCGGATATATCGAAAAGCAAAAGGGAAATGCACTTGAAAGTATTGTCGGCGGTGCTGTCGGAGAAAGTACGCAGAACGTCATAAGCGGTGTGAGCAGGGTAGGGCAGGCTGTATCCCGTTCCGATTCCGTAAGCGGTTCGGTGCTTGATGTTTCATCAGCACTTGCGGCTGTTGAAGCAAAAAAGCTTGTGAAAAAGCTGGCTGAAACTGATTTGAAAAAAGAAAAGCGAGCCGAGGAGCGTATGAGAAACCACGGCAATCGGTTCGGTATAGATAAATACGATGAGGTAACAGGAAATAATGAAAAGTCGAAGAACAGAAAAGATGATGCTGACCGAAACTCTGAAGCTCCCGACAAAAAGCAGAGCGGCTCTAAAGTCGGGAACAGTCATAAATTACAGCAGGAAAAGCAGGAATACGGCAAGAAGCAGAGGGCAAAAGAGGTAAGGGGAAAGAAAAAGGAGATCTTCATAAATGAAAACAGGAAAATTCCCGACGCTCTTTTTTCCGGAACTGTCGGAAAGGCAAGCTTAGCGAAACAGCTTTTGAAGAAAAAGGGTGCGTCCGTCATTCTGGGCGGAGGAGGTCTTGCCGTTGTTCTGCCTGTTTTGATAACAATAGTTGTTTTCGTGATAATAATGGGCTTTTTCGGCTGGCTCACTCCGTTTTCCTACGGCCTTGCAGGCGAAGAACCCGATGAAGAGCATAATGCTGAAACAAATGCGGAGATAATTGACGGCTATACTCTTATGGTGAAAAACTATATGGATATTACGCAGGCTTATTACTATCTCAATTACGGAGATTGGTACGGCGGTACATATCAGTATGAAAATGCAGGACTTGATTTCGGTGCGTTCTTTGCGGAGTATTGTCAGAAGATAATCAAGGAAATTCAGGCACAGTTTCAGCCATTGATAAATCAGGCGAGGACTCCCGAAGAAGCTCAGGCTATAAGTCAGGCAATGGGACGTGCAATAAGTCAGGCTCTTTCGCAGGCACAGCAGGAGGCTTATGAGGAATATATGCGGCTGATCGGTGAGCTTAATGACGGACTGACCCCATCGGAACACAGACAGCATTATGAAGTGGAGAGCTTGGGCGGCGGAAACGGCATAGAGGATTCCGTTGAATTTAACGGAAAGCCTATTGTCGGAACGAACAGTTTCGGAAATGTTGAGATAAACAGCGAGCTTTCTTCGGAAGAACTGCTGTCATATATCGCTTTATATAAAAGCCTTGTAACTATGAAGCCCGACGATGCCGATGCGGAAGAAGCCGAACCGAGCCTTAACATCACTACGCAGGATATTATGGACTTCTTTGAAAAAACTGAGTATATAAGCATCACCGCAGAGATTACTCACAATAACCCCTGTATCGGACAAAACTGCAAACGCAGGCTTACGGGGGATTACGAAAGCGGATACAGCTGGGAATATTACTGTGACAGCGATCACGATAATCTGACAGGTGAGATCGGCGAGTGTCTGTCCGCAGATGAACTTCTTAAAAAGGTTATGGAGCTTACAGAAGCGGAGGACATTGGCGTTGATGAAAAGAACTGCAGAAAGATACTTGAAGCATATATTGATATGTTCAAAAAGGAACTGGATATTGATGAAAGCGGCTTCCGGCAGTTCGGAACAAAGGATAATGCAAAGGCTATGGAGTTTTATGAGAAGCTTATAAAGGATGAGCTTCCCAATTCGGGACTCTGGCAGGTAAATACGCCGTTCACCGAGGGATAAAGGCAGGAGAAGCTTATGAAAAAATATTTTTTGAAAATAAAAGGATTTATCGGCAGATACAAGGGTGAGCAGTGGTTCAAATACACCGTCATAATCATCGCCCTGCTGATAGCTGCTGCTGCCGCTTCCGAGTGGAGAAAATGGCAGGACAGCAGGGAGCTTCCTCCCACAGAGATAGCGGAGGAAGCTCCCGAAAATGATGAACCCGACATCATAGAAAAAATATGGGACGACAGCAAGGCTCATTTTATCGTATTCGGCGGACTGACTGTATCGTTGTTTATAGTTAAGTGCAGAAATGCTGTGAAGCTTGAAGAAAGCGGAGGGAAGATAAAGAAATGAACAAGCTTATTTTAGCAGAAAAGCCAAGCACGGCAAAAATACTTGCCCATGTTGTGGGTGCGAGAGAGAAAATATACAGCAAAAACGGAAAGGCATACTGCTTTTACGGCAACAACTATTACGTTGTAAATGCGAGAGGACACCTTTACGGTCTGGGAGAACCCGAAGATTACGGCAATTCCAAGAAATACAATATCGAGGAGCTGCCTATGTTCCCCGACTTCAAGATTTTTCCCTGTGGAGAAGATACGGAGGAACTCCGAAGCCTTATCTCCGAGCTTATGAACAAGGACGATGTTGATGAAATAATCTGTGCAACGGACGCAGGCAGAGAGGGCGAGCTTATTTTCCGTCATATCTATGAAGCCAATCACTGCACAAAGCCCGTCAAGCGTTTGTGGTGCAGTTCAATGACCGATGAAGCCATAAGGGAAAAGCTTAAAAATCTTCCTCCCGACAGCGATTATGACGGCGAATATTATGCCGCCCTTGCAAGGCAGAAGTCGGACTGGATAATCGGCATGAACCTTTCCCGACTTTACGGTGTGCTTGATGATTATGCACATCATATCGGCAGGGTAAAAACCCCCGTGCTTTCAATTATCGTTGAAAGGGATAACGAGATACAGAATTTTAAAAAAAGCGTTTCCTATCGCCTTGAAATGCCAAACGGAGCATTATCCGAAAATGTCTTTGACACTCGTGAGGAAGCAGAAAGACAGATGAGATGGGCAAACGGCAGGAACGTAACAGTAGTATCGGCAGTAAGCGAGGAAAAGAGTAAAAACAGACCTCTGCTCCATAACCTCACATCATTACAGCAGAAAGCAAATGATCTGTACGGCTATACGGCAAAGGAAACTCTTGACACTGCACAGAGCCTTTACGAAAAGAAGCTTATCACCTATCCGAGAACCGACTGCACATATATTTCCGATGATATGAAAGAAAATGTTATCAGAACGGTTGACTGCATTTCGGCAGTTCCCGAATATGCACGGAGAGCGGAAAAGCTCATATATCAGGGGCTTAACCTTGACAGCCGTGTGGTAAATACCGCAAAGCTGGACGGCCACGATCATCACGCAATACTGCCCGAAGCAAGGTCTATGGGAACAGCAGAACTTTCCGAAAAGGAGAGAAACATTTACGGTCTGGTTGCTGACCGCCTACTTTCGGTATTGGACAAACCCTACAGATACAAGGAAACAAATTATGTTTTTGAGTGCAATGGAACTGCATACAAGCTGAAAACTGAAATTCCCGTTGAATTGGGCTGGAAAGCTTATGACAGGGAAAAGAAAGATAAGCCGAATACGGAGCTTGGATATACGCAGGGAGATACATTCTCTGCCCAGGGAATCAGGGTCAAAGAGATCGAAGCACAGCCCCCGAAGCATTTTACAGATGCAACGCTTCTTTCGGTCATGAGCAATATTGACAACCGCATTGATGATAAGTCCCTCAGATCCGCTGTATCGGGAAAGGGTATAGGAACGGAAGCCACAAGAGCAGAGGTAATAGAAGAGCTTATCCGTTCGGGATATGCGGAGCGAAACTGCAAAAATATCGTATCGACACAGTTCGGAAAGGACTTTATCGCTTCCGTCCCTGACAGCGTAAAAGCCGTTGAAAGAACAGCAGAATGGGAACAGTTTTTCACAAATATCAAGGAAAATGGCGTAAATGCGGACAGCTTTATTCGTGAGGTCAAGAGTTTTGTCAGCTCGGTCATAGAGCTTGAAAAAAGTCCCGAGCGAAAAAGAGTTCCTGTCAGAAACAGCAGAAGCTCAAAGCGTGAGCCTGTCGGCATCTGTCCGAGATGCGGAAAGAGCATTTATGAGGGCAAAAAGAATTTTTACTGCGAAAGCGGTATTGAAAAATGCGGTTTTTCAATATGGAAAGAGGATAAATTCATAAAGAATGCCATAACGGCGGAAACGGCAGTCAGACTTCTTAACGGTGAGATAGTTAAGCTGAAAGCTGTGAGCAAAGACGGCAGGCTTTATGATGCGGAATACTGCCTTGAGGATACAGGCAGATATGTCAATCTGAAAAGACTGCCGCAGGAGAGAAACGCTGTCGGCATCTGCCCCAAATGCGGAAAAAATATATATGAGGGCAGAAGCAATTTTTACTGTGAGGAAAGCAGAAACGGCTGTAATTTTACTCTGTGGAAAGAGGACAGATACAACGGAATTACTGTTACAGCCGCAAATGCTTCCGACCTTCTGGCAGGCAGAAAAATATACAAGACAAAAAAGAAGCTGAACGGTCATGAGGAACGAAAAGCCTATGTTATGGAAGTGACCGATAAATATGTCAATATTCGTGCGGCGGAGGATAAGTAATGTCTATGGAAGAAAAGAAGAAGCGTTTGTATGAAAGCGGCTACTGTGCTTCCAATGAAAAGGTCCTTTCAGCTTTATGGCGAGCGGCTTTCATTGCAAAAATATGCAGTATCGAAATTCCAAATGATATAGAGGTCAAAACTGCTTCCCAAAACGAAGTGGCAAATATTTCGGCTGAACCATTTTCGGAAGCACTTGCACACCTTTTCATTATGTATGGTGCAGGATACATAAGCTTTGAAAAACTTGAAAGCATTGCACGGGATGCAGATAAATTCAAAGACGAAATTATGTCTGCGGAGAACTTTATTATCGAGCAGTCCTCAAAGGATGAAAAAGAACGTGTTTCCGAGGATATAATCCAGCGGATACTTTTCTGCACCATAAATTCAAAAAAGTATCCCGAAATACAGACTGTCGGCTTCGATACGGCACGAAAGCTTTGTGAGAGTACGCATACGGTCATTCACAACGGCTTTGTTTTCGTTCGTGATGTGGGCTTTCTCACACAGCTCCTTAATGCCGATGAGCCCATGGGAAGCTTTACTCAAAAAGATACGATCAAAATAAGCGGAAAAGAGCAGATAATCAATGATTTCAAGGATAATTCAATAATCGAAAAATCACTGAATGTTCCCGAAAATGAAATGCCCGATATGCCTTTCGTCATAAATCTGAACAACACATTCTATATTCAGCATATATATGACCAACCGTATGCCGTCGAGTTTATTCATTATGCAAAGGACAGCGGAATACCCTTTGACGAAAATTTCGTGAATGAGTACACAGCCTTTGTCCGCAGAAACAAGCGAAAGCTTTCCGTTTCGGCAATATCCCGAAAGCGTGAGATATGCGGTGATGAAGTGAACTGGTTCGATTACGGAACAACCAAATGTGCGGACAAAAGGATAGAGATCGGCAGCAGCTTCGACTGCACAGAAATAATCGACCTTGCACAAACGTTATCCGATGATGCAGATATGTCGGACGATGAGCTTACGGAGCTTGCCGCAAATACATTTATACAGCTTAAAAAGCCTGCCGAAAAGACGGTTATCGAGGTCACATTCTGCGGAAAGAAAAAGCTGTTTCTGTATATGGACGGAAAACTCGTTTCTCTTGAAAGTGAGAAATTCCGAAAGATACCTTTTGACTACAACAACGTATGGACAACCGTTATGGAATGGTCACGGTCAAAGCTTATTCAGAAAAAGGGAAGCAGTATAGTTGTCCCCGATGCGGAGATAAAAAAGCTTGCTCCTAATGACAGAAAATATGCACAGCGAATGATCGAGGAGCAGTATTCGCTGAAAAAAGGAAACAACAAAATGCTCCAGAAATTGAGCGAGCTGAAATCTTATGCAAAAAAGGAGCTTGACATAAAAGCACAGCAGGCAAAGCTGAAAAACGAGCGTGATGCAGGGATCACGGAGGAGGGCAAAAAATAATGAAGGTTCTTATACGGGAAACTCTGAAAACTATCGGAGTAAACATATACGGCACAGACGGAAAGCTTCATACAAGGGAGTTCTTTGAAAAGTATTTTTCCGATGTTGAGGGTGCATACCCCACACTTCCCGAAGAAAGGGAAGAATTTGATACGGAAGCGGAATGGACGATCATAACCGATGCGGACTTCCGTTTGCTTGCGGAAGATCTGGAAGCAATTCAGAACGCAATCGACAGCGTGCAGGAAAAGCTTGCGGAGGGTGACAGCAGAGCTGAATATACCTTCAATACAGACTGCTTTCTTATATAACGGAGGGAGTGAAAAATATGGCTGATATGAACAGCATTGACCTTGAAGCGATACTCAAAAGGCTTGAAGATCTGGAAAAGGAAAATCATTCGCTCCGTGCGGAGGTTGAAGAACTGAAATCAAACGATATTGAGATAAAGGCAGAGCTGAACACAATAAACCGTTTTATTTCGGCTATGACAGAAAGTCAGAGCATTGACGAGGTAATGACGGAGATCGAGAGTGCCGCAAAACAGCTCACCGACAGCGATAAGGTCACATTTTACTGTATGGACAGCGTGAATAACAAATTCTTCGCCGAGGACGAGGGAAGAAGCTGGATACCAAAAGAGCAGGCCGAAAAGCTCAAAAGCATTTCAGATAAGCAGAAAATACAAAACGAGGGTACAAAGGCATATATTCCTCTTGTGTCTGGAAACGGAAAAACTCTTGGCGTTATATCCGCAGAAAAAAGCGGCGGATTCAATACGGATGACCTTTCCCGAAACTTTGTTAAGGGCGGCACTTTTGTAGAAAATATAAAGCTTGGGCTTGAAAAGGAATATCAGCATCAGGGCAGGATAACGGACGAGCTTACAAAAATGTTCAACCGTCAGGGACTTAACGAGTACCTTGCAAACACTATGGTCAAGGCATTTTCGGAGGGAAAAAGTGTGAATATCCTTATGAGCGATATTGACCATTTCAAGGGAGTAAATGATACATACGGCCACGATGCAGGCGACGTTATCCTCAAAGGCACAGCCGCAGTTTTAAAGGATTTCACAAGGGACGGAGCAAATAACTGTTTCAGAATGGGCGGTGAGGAAATGGTTGCAATACTCATAACAGACACCCCCGAACAGGCGATTGATATGGCTGAAACGCTTCGCAGGAACATTGAAAAGAATGTCAATGAAATAATTGCAGACGGAAAACCTATGGAACTGAATGTTACTGTTTCCATTGGCGTACACGAAATGCAGCCCGATGTTCCTTTTACTCCTGCAAATGCAAGAGAGGTATTCGATGCGGAGTTCAAGAAAGCGGACAATGCCGTGTATGAAGCAAAGGAAACAGGCCGCAACAAGGTTGTTTGTGCCGATGAGCATAATTATGTTTCATATCTTGCTATGAAAGCCACGGAGGTTTTGGTGAAAAGCGAAGGGCTTGAAGATGAGAAAGCTGTAAATGACGTTTCGAATATGATAACCGATGCTTTTGTAAATCCCACCGAGGAGCAGGGACTTGATACCATTGTTGACGCACTCCGAACCTATTCGGTTCAGACCTCCGATACTATGCCCGATATTTCACAGCTTGCGGATATGATCGCTGACAAGATAGAAGCCTATTCCGAAAAGACAAGCAGTTCGGCTGAAATTATGGAAAGCGGCATATCAGAGCAGAAGCAGGAAATGAACATATTTGATATTCTGGCGGCTTCTACTCCCGAACTGCTTATATCGGTTGAGCAGAACGGCTTTACGGAATATATGAAAACTGACAGGCCATTGCAGGATATTTTATACTGCCTTGAGGAAAAAGCCCCGTTCAAGGCAATAACTGACAAGGCGGACGAAATGCTCTCCGAAGCGGATTTTGCCTATGAAAATCAGAGCAAAAACATTCTTGCCGTTGAGATAAATATTGATGAAAACACTCTTACTGCCTACAACAATGACATATATGCTTCAATGCCGTTGGATAAGGCTGTTGAGGATATGAGCAGGGTGTTTCCAAGTGAATCACCGTATTATTCTGTGCAGAAAAATAATGACGGAGTAACTTTTGCCGACAGGGTTTCGGCAATGAAAGAATGGGCAGACAAGGCTCTTGAAAAAGTAAACGAAAAGAACATTCAGAAAGAGAATGTGCTGAAAAAGAACGGAGGTGCAAGATAATGCTCTATACGGAAGAACAGATACAGCGTGCAAATGAGAGAAGCATATCCGATTTCTTTCGGCAGGAGGGATATTCCTGCAAAAAGATACGCTCCGAAACGCATATTGCAGGCTTCGGCGGCTTTTATGTAAAGGATACGGCAGTTCCCAATCAGTTCTATATCCATTCACGGCAGACAGGCGGAACGGGACTTATTTCCTGCCTTATGAAAGTGCTGGATATGCCGTTCCGTGAAGCGGTGCGGACTGCACTTGACGGCGAAGCGGCGAGAGGGGACAGAAACGATAAAGCATATATTCCGAAAAGCACAGAACATCCCGTTCCTGAACCCAAGCCCGAATTTATAATGCCCGAAAATGGTGCGGACAACCGCAGAGTGTTCAGCTATCTTACGAAAACAAGGTACATAGATCCGAGTTTAGTTAAAGCTTTTATCCGTTCGGGACTGCTTTATCAGGACACAAAGGGCAATGCCGTATTTCTCCATAAGAATAACGGAAAGCCCTGCGGAGCTGAAATTCACGGCACAAGCGGAAAAAGCTATACCATAGGAAATGCAAGGTATTCCGATTTTGCAGAGGATAAAAAGATTATCCCCACCGAGCCGTACATAGCAGAGCTTCTTGACAGGGAGCTTAAAAACGGAAGCGTAAGGTTTGCAGGATATGTTTATGAACAGAACGCCAACATCGTTACCGACAGTGCAGGGTATAACCTCATAACTCAAAAGATAGCTGAAATTCAGAGCAGAAATATTGACAGAAATGCTGTTGATGCGGAAGTGTCGGGAAAGCTGAAAAACTACAAGGGAGTAGCACCCGGAACGTCCGAGAGCTTTTTTCGGTATGACAAGGGTGAGCCGAAGAAAGCATATGTTTTTGAAAGCTCCATTGACCTTATGAGCTTTATGGCACTTCACCCCGATGTGACCGACTGCACATTTGCGGCAATGGCAGGGCTGAAGCCGAATGTTGTGGAAAATCTGATTGCAGGCGGATTGCCTGTTACCATTTGTGTGGATAACGATCAGGCTGGGCAGAATTTTGCAAATCAGTTTGGTTCACGGTGCAGATATTTTACCGAGTGCAAAATGAACAATGTCAAGGATTTTAACGAGCTTCTCAAGGTCAAAAAGACTGTTCCATTTTCGGAAAAAGTTGATGCGATGAAAAGCTGGGCAGATAAGGCAATACAGAAAATTACAGATGAACAGTCAAGAAAGGCGGCACTTGCAAGATGAATGATGAAATCATAACTGCTGTTGCAGCAGAAAAAGCCGAAAAGAAGGAAGCACCCAAGCAGACAAGGGAAGAAAAAAGGCTTGAAAAGCTGATGATGCTCAAGGAAAAGTATGAGAAAGCTGCTGTTGTAAAGGAAGCAGCTGAAAAGAAAGCCGACAGTATCCACGCACAGATAGCAAAAATCGAGAAGGAGATACAGACCGAGGAAATTGCGGAGATAACCCGTCTTTGCGGAGAAAAGAATGTATCATACAAGGAAGTTGTTTTTTTACTTCAAAATATCCCCGACGGTAAGAACGCCGATTACGTTGTAAAACTGCTTAATGAGAGGAGTAATGTTATATGACCGAATATGTAAACAAGGAGTATTACAACAGCATAAAGGGAAACTGTGCATACATTGACCTTAACGGTGATAATATCCACAAGGTTATGGACAGGCTTCGTGCAGAGGGCATTATGTTTTCCGCAACCTACGGCAGCTACAGAAATACCGTTACCGTCAGCAAGGCAGATGCACAGAGAGCCTATGCCATTGCCGCCGAGTACAAGACTCCTGCAAAGAACGATCAGCAGCGCATCATCGGAAATATCGAGTATTCAAAGATAAGGGACAGGAGCTTTATAAACACCGACCCTGCAACCGCTATGCAGGTCGCAAATCTTCTGTCGGGCGATGCAAGCATAAGATTTTCGGGAAGAATACTCGCAAATTCCGCAACCATTACCGTAAGCGGAAGAAAAAATGCGGAAATGGTCAACCGTATGATAGACAATATCCATAACGCCGATATTATCAATGAGCTTTTCCATGCAGGCTATGAAAGGCTTGCTGACACAAACGGTTTTGTGAATATCCGCAATAATGAAACAGGCGAGACAGTCGGTTTCAGAAATATGGATATGGTCCGTGAGATGTATAATGACGGAAACAACGAGTTTTTCCACCCCTCCGCATACCGTATTGACAAAGCCGATGAAGCGTTTTATATTTCCGAAGCAAACAGTACCACAGCAGACGAAAGGAATGTATATACCGATACAAACGGAAATGTTCCCGTATTTGAAAGCAAGCCCGAAGCGGAAGAATACGCTTACGATAACGGCATTGACCTTTTGGATTTTGAAGAAATAGTCTCCGAGGAAACTGTTTCCGAAAATGCTCCGATTGAAAATGTTCCACCGGAACATTTGGAGATTTCCAATGAACCTTTGAGCGTTCAGTTATCCGAAAGATTATCTGCCGAGTACAATTTTTTCGTTTCAAATCTTATGAATCAGAAGCCCGAGGTTATCATTTCTTCCGCTTATGAGATAAACACAAAGGACAATATCCGTACCTATGCGGAAAATGAGGAGCTTGACCTTACCGATGAACAGATAAAAGCACTTTTGTCAAGCGAAAATGTACTGAACGAAGTATATCTGGAATGGAACAAGAATGAATCTGCAAACAGCTATGACGATGTGCTTACAGTGCTTCGTGATAGAGCGGATAGAATACTTGTTTCACAGGAACGCACAGAAAAAGAAAATGTTCCGGTGGAACATCGGGAAGAAAAGCAGGAAGAAGCAGTATTCAGCAACATTCCCGTTTATGCAAAATCACTTTCCGAAGCAAGAGAACTGAACGAGCTTGACATATACAGAGCAAGCAGAAATGAAAATCACGCCTGTGCAAATGTGACAGATGCTTTTATCAGCAAGCATTACAATGACAACAGCTTGGATTCGGAGGGGGCGTTAAACGATCTGCTTGAAAGGTATCCTATTGAACGCATTGCACTTGTTTCTGCCGTTAATATTGCCGATAAGAATTTGGACGGACGTATATCCAATGAAAACAAGGCTTGGGCAAATGCTTTCCTTGAAGATTATCCAGATGATGTAATGCGTCAGAAAGGGGAGTATTATCTTACCGCACATCCCGGCTTGGTAAATCTGTTTGCTGATACTGTGCGTTCATATATCGAAAAGAACAGGGAGCTTGCACCCGAACAGAAAGAACAGGAACAGGACGAAATATATGATGCCCTTGACCTTGAACACAATTCCATTACGTTCTCCGTAGTAACCATTGACGGTGAAAACAGGTTTGTTGTCCCCGAATATGTTGACAAGTATGATATTCACGGGCTGGAAGCGTATCAGGATTACATTTCGGAAAATCAGTCAGATGAAGCCAGCGTTTCCGTTGAGTTTTGTATGATCGGTGCTTTGGATAATGAATCGGTGACTGCATCATACGATGAAGCAGATTTTATCGAAGAACACCTTGACGATGTGATGAAGTCAGAGTACACAACCTCTCTTGAATACAATGAATACAGCATAGGAACTCCCGAAGAAATGCTTGAAAGCAGGCAGGAGGATATTCAGCTTGAAAAAGCGAAAGAGTATATCCACAGTTATCTGGCATCGGAATTTGCAGGCGATGATGAAGCCGAATTTGACGACCTTGAACATATTTCCGCTGGCTATACAGAGCTTGGCGAAAATAACGAGTATGGTTTCCAAATGAAAATTGACCTTGTTTCTTTCAGGATAAGCTATATGCTTAATGAGGAGCTTGTCAAGGCTGAAAAATACAACAGCCTTGAAGAAATGAACGAGCTTGCACTTTCCGAGCTGAACTTTGATGAGTTTTATTCTATCGGTACAGATGCAGCTGCCGAGCTTGAAAACAGGAATAATCATCTTGTAATTCCCGACCTCGGCATTGACATTGATATGAGAGAAATTGACCATATTGAGGTGCAGACTCCCGACGATAAGCTGATTTTCTATTACAGCACAAACAGCAATGACATTGAAAGAGCTTGGAAAAGTGATGATAATTCCGACACGGCGGTAAGCATTGATGAAGTCAGAAATGACCTTATAAATGCACAGTCGGCAGGCTTTTCCATTGCTGTCCGTGAAAAAGGATATGAAAAGGAAACTCCCGAAAATCTCTTATGGAAAGAAATACCCGAATCCATTGATGAGGAAACGGGAAAGCCTACAAGCTGGGCAACGGAAATAAACTCCGAAACATACGGCAGATTTCTGTGGATAAGTCAGAATGAAAACAACAGCTATGACGTTGAATATGACACAGGTGAAAGAATTATTCCCGTATCATCTGAAAGTGAGGGGTTTTCTTCGCTTTTCGCCGCAAAGGAATGGGCAGAAGAATTTTATTCGCTTGATAAGGAAGCTTTGCACGATGCGGCGGATATTCTTGCGGAAAAGCTCACAGCACACCACCCCGGCAAATTCATAATTGAGGAATACTATAACAGCAAAGTTCCCTCTGCCGAAGAACTTTCCGCATATATTCAGAGCCTTGTTTTAAGCGGCAGACAGGGTTTCGGACTGGACGGCTATTCAGCAGATACAAACGGCATCATTCTGTCCGATCTGTCGGAATATTCGTGGGAACAAGTCGGCAAGGCGGTTATGACAGCTTTGGATAGGGGAACATACATAACTCCCGAAGAAAGGGCAGATAGAGCATGACAAGATTATTACGAAAATTCAAAAAAGTCTTGCGGGGATTCTCCTTTTTCAGAGTTGCACCACCGACGTGATAGACCGTACTTTGAGGAATATAAACGATTTCCCGACCACGGGAACGTAGTCGCCAGCATAAATCAATCTCTTCCATGTGGGCAAAGAAACGTCCGTCCAGTCCGCCCGCCTCACGATAATCCGCATGACGGATAAACAGGGCGGCTCCCGTTGCCCAGAAAACCGGCAGGATCGTATCATACTGTCCCTCATCCTTTTCAACCACTCCCATTATACGCCCACGACAGAACGGATAGCCGTACTTATCTATAAATCCTCCGGCTGCTCCGGCATATTCAAAATACTCTTTTTGCCGCTGGCTACGGATTTTCGGCTGACAGGCAGCTACCTCCGGATGGCCATCAAGATAGGAGATCATCGGTTCAAGCCAATGTTCGGTCACCTCAACATCAGAATTCAGAAGTACCACATACTCCGCTTCTACCTGCTGCAAAGCCAGGTTATATCCATCTGCGAATCCATGATTCTGATCCAGCACAATGATCCGGACACAAGGAAATTCTTCCCGAAGCATTTCCACAGAAGCATCCGTAGAGCCATTGTCGGCCACACAGACTTCTACTTCTTCGCTCTTCGAATAGCGGATCACGGACGGAAGAAAAGTACGAAGCATATCGCACCCGTTCCAATTCAGAATAACCACTGACACTTTCATCCTTACCCCCTTTCACATTCAGCCTTAGACGCTTTCCAACGTTTATGAGACCACAGCCAATAAGCCGGTTCCCTGCGAATCGTCTGTTCCAGATAATCAGCAAACATTTCCGTAATTTCTCCTTCACCCGTCTCCTTCGGTTTCTCTGTCATCAGCTTAAACTCAGCTACACAATACCCTCTGCCGGGTTTTGTCAGATCACAATAGAACACAGGGAAGTTCATCATTTTCGCAATGCGCTCCGCACCATTCAGAAAGGCGGTTTCCTGCCCCAAAAAAGTAGTCCAGTATTTTTCGTTTCCGCTGGGCCACTGGTCAGTAATCAGACCGACAACCATCTTTTTGCCTTCACGCTTCAACTTGATAATTTCGCGTGCCGTAGAATGTTTCGGAACGTTATATCCTCCGAAGCGGGAACGGATGCGCTGGAACAATTCGTTCAAGTATTTATCTTTCAGAGGTTTTCAAAAACGGCATTTTGAAAAGAATGGTTCAGATAACCATAGGAGATGTCACTTTCGATTTGCAACCCTGCCCCTA
>ENA-ORCP01000531-ORCP01000531.1-human-gut-metagenome-genome-assembly--contig:-NODE-531-length-33858-cov-5.710311_pt1 | contig 33858 bp, 24 predicted proteins | sample MGYA00242990_ERZ507991 | MGnify/ENA primary metagenome ERZ507991 (study PRJEB26167, sample SAMN06115496) | human gut metagenome | host: Homo sapiens | place: China:Henan | collected 2015-05-07 | study... | reverse complement strand
GCATACCGCAGCTGCAAGCAATACACAGATAAGCACAGACATCCAGCGCATACTGTTGCTGTAACTGTTTGCGGAGACTTTAAGGCTCTTCATATCGGTGACCGAAATGAGATACCAGCCTGAATTTGAAACAGGTGCAACATAATAAGCCTTATAATTTGAACTGCTGTCAGTATAGATCATATTGTTCACAAGGCGCAGATCATCGCTTTCGCTTGCAATAAGAGCATCAGCTTTTTCGGTGAGCTGAGCATAATTAACAGTATCGGGCAGAGCCTTAACATTCTTGAACGGATACTCAATAACGTTTCCGCTGCTATCCATAACAGCTGCGGAGGAATATTTATTGAGCTTCAGATTATTGATATATTTCTGCAGAATGATGCTGTCATATTCAACATACAAAGCACCGATCTTCTCATTTTTATCGGAATAGATAGCCTTTGCAACAAAGAATACAGGAGATTTTCCGCTTGTCACATCAATAAGCTTAAAGCCGGAAAATCCGTTATTGGCAAACGCAATATCAAATACATCTTCATAGTCTGCCATTTTGCTGCCGCAGTCGGACATATCCTCTGATGCAACAATATAGCCGTTTTTATTGATAATGACAGCCCTGTTTATTATGCTGTTGTAATTATGAAAAGCCTTCAGCCCCAGAGCGGTCTCAACAAAATCCTCATTGTCAGAATCAAACATATAGCCGCTTTCACAGGTTTCGCTGACATATCGGCGGACAGTAGCATCTGATGACAGAGCTTTTGTGTGCGACAATATACGTTCGCAGAACAGATTTATATCCTCCGCCTGATTTTTTAAGCTTCTTTCAATGTCATCGAGCTGAATTGACACAAAGCTTTTGTTAAATGAATTTGAAGCGACGATATTGATTATAATTATCGGGACAAAAAGTATCGCCAGTATAAATGAAATCAATTTAAATTCAATTTTCATTTAAACACTCCTTCTCCCGCTCATAATACTCACTCTGCAAGGCACACATACTCCGTAATACACGATATATAGTATTTTAATATTTTTATTTGACTTTGTAAACAGATTTACTCTCTTTTCAGTATTTTTCACAATAAAATTTTTCGCTTTTGTATAAATTAATGTTTATCAATTTTATCTGTCTTATTATCCGAAACTAAAATAAACAACATTATAACAAATACTGCCACAACGAGTACTCCGATAATAACCTTTGCAGCTTTTGGAACGGTCTTCTTTTCGGCTTCCTCGTCCTCTTCTTCCGCAGTATCACCGTCTGAAACAGCTGTTGCCGCCGATTCGGTTATGACTTCCGTGATCGTTTCACCGTCGACATCAGTTCCCACAACAGAAACAGATGTGGTAGTTTCAGCCATATCTGTAGTATCTGGCTGTGATGAATCATCGGAGTTCGGACGTGTTTCACCGGACACTTCAACGTGTTCGGGAACATCGGCAGTTGTAACAGTTGTTGTATCAGATCCCTCAGTCTGGTCGTCCTCTGCTATAACGCTGTCACCGTCAAAAACAAAGAGATAAACGGTCAGAGGATCCATTGTATAGCTGAATGAATTATCCTCGATATTTTCAATAGTATCGCTGAGTACTATTTCGGAAGATTCGCTGTTGAAGCTGTAAACGTCCGCACGGTGATATACAGCATCGGAATTGATAGTAACATCAGCGTCCTTTTCCGTTCCTTCATTTTTATTTATGAATATAGCTTTAAGGCTGCTGTTGTCGCCGTCCGTAACGGAGGCATAGACCGAGCTCATTGTGTCGCCCTGATTATCGGCATAGACCGCAACATTGCCGTATGAAGAGCCTTCTCCATCATAATTCGTATAGATATTTATACCGGATTTCTGATAGTTATACTCAGCCAAATCGGGTTTCAGGCAAGCCATATAGACCTCCTGCTCACTGAAAACACCGAGAACGTCAGCTTCGGCAATACCGCCGCTGATATGATTGCCTCCGCCGAAATTATATTCCGAGAATGAAAGCTTCGTATCGGGGTAATACATTCTTATTGACGCCTGCACCATAGGTATTATAGGCGTATGCTGTTTGTAAAGTATAGCCGAATTGCTGTTGTCTGTATAATTGCTGTCCCAGAGAGCACGGACTGCCTGGATACGTCCCTCATTGGCAAATACAGAATCCGAACCAATGATAGGTTCAAGGACCGCACTCTTAGCTTCAGAAATAAAATGCAGATCAAGCACATCAAGAAGCCGCATTCCCGATAATTCCGAAGCTTCTCTCATTTTATCAAGGTAATAGTCGATAAACCATGAATATTCCGAGCTGTACTGCTCCCAATCCAAAGGATTTTCAAGGTTTACATAAGCCTCCAGACCGCCTATTGACGGACCGTAGACCAAGGCTGTCGAATCAATTTTCTTTACTGTCGAAGCAAGTCTTTCGGAATCTGATACAAGCTTTTCGGCTGTTATGGGTCCAAGGTTCAGCACAGCATAGTTATCGTCCCATTTTTCAGGCTCGCTGTCAAGAAAATATCCGTTTATGCCGCCCTCAGCCGCATAACCGTATGTATTCACAAGGAAGCTGACATATTCGTCCATATAAACGGTATCATCGTGAATGTCAGGCTGAATGAACAGATCGGAATTTTTATTGAACAGCACAGACGCAAAACGCTGTGGGCTGTCATCTAAGCTTACTGCACCATAGCTGTCATTTGCCACACGTCCCATCATCTGCAATGTGACATACTTTGAGTGTATCCCGTACTTGGCAGCGTCCTTTACAAGCTTATCCGTATAAAGCGCAGGTGTGCTGAGCTCGCTTCTTGAATAGCCCGATACAAGGCTTATGCTGTTTTCGTAAGCACCGTCGGCAGCAAGATTTGCATAGTTTGTTTCCCAGTTGTATGAGGAAAGCTCCGCACCGCTCTGCTTGGTGCTGTTGACGGTAACATCTGACATATTGTAAATGTCATTCAGACCGTAAATATACTTGCTGATATTCTTTCGATCCTTGTTTACATCAATATATATCTCAATATCCTCTGTATCGGTAATACTTGAACCGAAAACAGCCTCCGATTCGATATAGGCTGACTGAGCCGTCATAAGTACAGCTGCCGCAATACAGCAGGCTGACATTATATTTTTTTTATTTAAAATCATATTATCACCTTATTAAAAGTCAGGCGTAAACAGCTTCTTTCATTAATAATATCACAGGCTGACAAAAAATTCAACCGTATATAATATCCACAGTTTACAAATGCTGTATTAAAGCTGGGTCAGGATCGCAAAAATATACATAACTGCAAGTACAGCAAAATTTATAAGAGTAAATACACCAAGGAATTTAAGAGGTTTTGCATTTTCCGTTTCACCGTAAATTCTTATGGAAATAAGGCTTGCAAGAGAGGCGACGGGAGTACCCAGACCGCCTATGTCCGTGCCGAGCATAACAGCCTTCCAGTTATCTGTAAAGCCTGTAAGCATAAGTGCCGCAGGAACATTGCTTATCACCTGGCTTGAAAGCACAGATGCAAAGAACTCTTTTCCGTTCACAAGAGAGGTTATAAGGTCGTTCACGCTTCCGATACGCTGAATATTTCCCACAAAAACAAAAAAGAAAACAAAGGAAACAAGCAGACCGTAGTCTATCTGCAAAAAACGCTTCGGTTCAATTATTATTACTACCACACACGCCGAGGCAAACACTACAAGCACATCAAGAACACCGAAAACCGTAAGCATCACAAGTACGAAAAGCATTCCGTAAAGCACAAGATACGGCTTATTGGTAAGCTTTGTATCCCTTTCATCATCGGGAACAAGAGGCTCGTCCTTTATAAAAAGGCAAAGGAGAATGACAGCTCCGAAGCCTAAAAACGCTGTCGGTGCAGCCGCCTTGAAAAATTCAAAGGGAGTAATATCATATGTAGTGTATATCAGAAGATTCTGCGGATTTCCGAAGGGCGTTGCCATACTTCCCAGATTTGCCGCCACAGTCTGAGCAACTATTGCATATATCATATGCACAGGATAATCCGCAAAAAATCCCACGGTAATAGGAACCAAAGCAATAAGTGCAGCGTCATTTGTCACAAACATTGACACAAAAAATGTCAGCAGTGCCATTACCGTAAGAGCCTTTCTTGTACCCTCAACGTGAGTTTTCCTCACTATCCAGCCCGAAAGCTTTGAAAGGAGATTGTTTCCTCTAAGACCTGCGATGATAAGCATAAGACTGAAAAGTATGCCGAGGACATTGGTATCAATAAATTTGGAATAGTCGGTAACAGGCACAAGCGCACATGAAACAAGAGCCGCTATGCCTGCAATTATAACTATAAATTCCTTTTTAACAAACTCCTTGAATCCCGACATAAAACCCTCCGAAAAATCAGACAACAGCGTTGCAGATAAGTCCCGAAACTACTCCAATAAAATAAACAAGTCCAAGTATAACAAAATTTTCCTTCATATTTTTATTTGAACGGAACAGTACGGCAAATCCTACGCCTGCGCCCGTTGATAAGCCTGCCAGAGCAGAGCCGAAGCTGATTATGCCGTCAGCATAAAGCTCGGTAATAAGCACAGATGCCGCACAGTTCGGGATAAGTCCCACAAGTCCCGCAACAAACGGCTGGAATATTCCCATTTTGCCGAGAAAATCCGCCATAGCGTCCTCGCCGACTGATCCCATAACAAGTCCGAGTATAACGTTGATTATAAGAATGAACAAGGTTATGTTCAGCGAATGCTTTAATGCCGAATACCATATGCTGTGTTCGCCGCAGCCGCATTCGGAGCAAAGCTCCTCATAGTCGGGATCTTCGTCCTTTTCAAAATGTATAAAGCGCAGCACAATATCGATAAGGATACCTGCCGCAGCTGCAATAACGACCTTTAAGCCGATGAGCTGCCATATCATACCTATCTTATCGGGGTGAGCGAGGAGCACAGGTACAGCCTCGTCCGAAGTTGACAGAAATACTGCCGCAAGAGTACCCATAGTGATAAGACGTCCGCTGTAAAGGTTTGCCGCAGCAACGGAAAAGCCGCATTGCGGTATACAGCCGAGAACAGCACCGATAACTGAACCGCTCATACGTCCGCCGCCTGTTTTTTTCAGAAGTCCTTCAAGCTTGCTGCCTGCCTTATGCTCAATAAATTCCATAAGGAGAAAAGCAAGGAAAAGGAACGGTATCATTTTTGCCGTGTCAATAACTGCATCAAGAAGAATGTCAAGTATGTCAAATTCGCCGTGTGCGTGGGTATGAAGCTTTGCCAAAGAAAAGAAAAGATCCATTGTATTTATCTCCGTTAAAAATAGCTGACTTTTCGATAATTCAATAATACTATATTATACCACAGCTTTTTGAATTTTACAAGCATTTTAAAAAAGACGCTGCTTTTTCGGCATATATCACTATTATATATTTTTAGAAACAAAAACTTGACAAAATTCAGTGCATTTAAGTCTTGCAGAATCAAACGTTTTGTGGCATAATAATAATGTATAATATATTTTTCTTGAAATGAGGTTAAAATATGGTTCACCAGATGGTTATCGTCCTCGATTTCGGCGGACAGTACAACCAGCTCATCGCAAGACGTGTCAGAGAATGCGGCGTTTACTGTGAAGTAAAGTCCTATAAGACATCTCTTGAAGAGCTCAAAGCCCTTGACCCTATGGGTATTATCTTCACAGGCGGTCCCAACAGCGTTTACGATGAAAAATCTCCGCATATTTACAACGAAATTTTTGAGCTTGGCATTCCGATACTCGGTATCTGCTACGGCTGTCAGCTTATGGCATATTCACTCGGCGGAAAGGTTTCTACCTGCATCACCTCCGAATACGGCAAGACCGAAACCGAATATGATACATCATCTCTCCTTTTTGACGGACTTTCCGACAAGAACATCTCATGGATGAGCCATACCGACTATATTGAAAAAGCTCCCGAGGGCTTCAGGATCGTTGCCCACACAGAAAACTGCCCATGCGCAGCTATGGAAAACAAGGAACGCAAGCTTTACGGCATACAGTTCCACCCCGAAGTTAATCATACTGTTGACGGCACAAAAATGCTCCATAACTTCCTTTATAAAGTATGCGGCTGTGCAGGCGACTGGACAATGGGCGACTATGCTAAAACAGCTATCGCAAATATCCGTGAAAAGGTCGGCGACGGAAAGGTTCTTCTTGCACTTTCAGGCGGTGTTGACAGCTCCGTTGCGGCAGCACTTCTTGCCAAGGCAGTAGGAAACAAGCTTACCTGTATTTTCGTTGACCACGGCTTTATGCGTAAAAACGAGGGTGACGAAGTTGAAGAAGCTTTCAAGGGCTGGGGACTTAACTTTATCCGTGTAAACGCAAAGGAACAGTTTATGTCCAAAATGAGAGGCGTTTCCGACCCTGAAACAAAGCGTAAAATAATCGGCGAAGAATTTATCCGTGTATTTGAGCAGGAAGCAAAGAAGATCGGTGCGGTAGACTTTCTTGTTCAGGGTACTATCTACCCTGACATTATCGAAAGCGGCACAGGTGACGCTGCTGTTATCAAATCACATCATAACGTAGGCGGACTTCCCGACTATGTTGATTTCAAAGAGATAATCGAACCTCTCCGTATGCTTTTCAAAGACGAAGTAAGAGCACTCGGACGTGAGCTTGGACTTTCACCTGTGCTTGTAAACCGTCAGCCGTTCCCGGGACCGGGACTTGCTATCCGTATTATCGGTGAAATAACAGATGAAAAACTTGAGATCCTTCAGGACGCAGACTGGATATTCCGTGATGAGATCGCAAAGGCAGGCTGGGATTCAAAGATCAGCCAGTATTTCGCAGTTCTCACAAATATGCGTTCAGTAGGCGTAATGGGTGACGGCAGAACTTACGATTACACACTTGCATTAAGAGGTGTTACAACCACCGACTTTATGACCGCAGATTTCGCAAGAATACCATATGAGGTACTTGAAAAGATCTCTGCAAGGATCATAAACGAGGTCAAATCCGTCAACAGAGTTGTGTACGACATCACCACCAAGCCGCCTGCAACTATTGAGTGGGAGTGATCGCCGATCCTGGAAATTCCGCATAACAATGCGGTTTAACAGGCTTCAAACGACTCTCTGATACCATTTTGATACCGAAATATCAAGATATGAAGTAGTTGCAAGTAGCTTATAGGTTGTAGCCAACACCAAAATTGTCCCCGAAAATCTGTGCATACAGGTTTTCGGGGATATTCATAATTATATCTTCAATACCAAATTGACAAAAAAGAGAACCTAGAAACTCAGTAGGATAAAGACATTTAGAACATAGTGAAAGCGTAGTGTATAGAATTATATATTGTATTCAGCTATGTAACTCTGAATTGTTAAAAGACTATCTTTGGCTAAGCTGTTTAAAGAGTTCAGAGCCTAACATTTTCAAAGAAGTTCGTGCCACTTCGAGCATTACCATAATCATATCTTCATCGTTCCAATGCCCACCCTCGCCTTTAGTATAAATAGACGCAGCTTGCAACATAATAGTTGCGCCATTACACTTTACAAATCTATTTTCGCACAAATTGGTGTTTATCGGCATTCCATAATTTGCAGCGGTTAATCTGTCAAGTCTGTTTAATGTTCCGTCATTATAAACCAACGTTACTTCTCTGCCGTCAGGTCTTGTGACAGTTACGTTTTGTGTCAGAAAATTAGAGCCTTCCAAAAACAAAACATATGGGAAATAACGCTCTGCTAGCATATAATTTGCAATCTCATTTACATTCTTGTATGCTCTTTCAATTGCATTTCCTGCAGCCATAAGGTCCTGATTGTTCTTTTTTCCAACAAGTATGCCTGCTTTGATGTTTTCAATATCTTTCCCTTGATGTTTAGCCTCAGATACTAGTACAACATGCCAGTTTCCATCATCGTCTTGTACCTCAATAAGCCCACCATCTGGTCTTATACTTGCACTTTCCACAAAAAGAGTTTGTCCAAGATAATTATCAACTTTTTGCAATGCTAAATTAATTTCTTTTTTTGATAAATCTTTTCTATATCGAAATGTTAGCATTGGAAATTCAAATTCAAGTTGGCTTTTTACAAAAAGTGATGTATTTCCAACCTCTTTATCATGTATTTGAGCATCTTCGTGAAAGATTGATATAGGTCCCTGTCCCTCTTTCTGTTGTGCCGTTAATCTGTCTGATTGACCCTTTTTCATAGTATAACACCCCTTTATTCAGCGCTGAAAAAATCAGCAGTATTCTCAATCTCAATATAATCTGCATTTTGCCCTAAAGCTCGCATAAGTTCAATATGTTTATTGAAATACTCTATTGAAGATGACGCACTATCACACATTAAACAATGTCGTCCCTCTTTTATGCAAACACGACCAACTGTACCACTCCCTGCAAAGAAGTCAAGAACAACAGAGCCAGGATACGAAAGTGCTTTAACAAAACGCTCGATGATTTCTACAGGCTTTTGTGTCGGATGTCCAACACGTTCCTTACTATTACCATTTAATCTATTGATTTCCCATACATTTGTTGGGTTTTTGCCTTTCATAGTATTCTCAGGATTTAATCTCTTGTCTTTTAATGCCAGCTTAAGATCCTCTTCTGAATACGGTTCTCTTACTGAATCCAAGTCAAAGTAATAATCATTAGACTTCACGAGCCATATCGCTTCCTCATGCCTGTTAGCAAAATACCGGTGGGCAGACATTCCGTTTCTGTATCGCCATATGATTGTATTTATTAGTTTGAATTTAGTGTTATGCCTTACATGATGAATAATATCAATCAAATCTCCTGATTTTATATCTCTAAACTGTATACCGCCAAAAATGACCATACTTCCGTTCTTTGATAGTACTCTATACGACTCGTCAAGCCACTTTGCCGCCCATTCAATATAGTTATTGTATATATCCCAACCCGCAAGTTCAAGATTGTAGGGGGGGTCAACACATATTAGCTGAACCGATTCATCAGGGATTGTTTTTAAGAAGTCACAACAATCCATGATATTTAAACAAATCATAGACTTTTCAGGTGCTTCAAAGTCTGCTGCTGTTTTGTATTTTAGCGTGTTATCTTTGCGCATCTTATTAAGTGACATTAAGGCATGATTGTAATGCGATTTATTATGAATAGCCATTATTCTGTTCCTCTTTCACAATTTGTTTTGATGCGACTCATGGGGTGTTGTTAGCAATATGAACTATAATGCACCAATTCGTCAGCATAATAACCCAATATTATTATACTATACAATAGTGATTATTGTCAAGTCTTGTTTAATTAAAACAAACCATTTTAGGCGTTCAGAAATACAGACAAAACTATTTATGACCTTTTAACGGCTTTTGACCTATTCTTTACATATTCCTACACTTTATGCGTGAGCTTCATGCTCTCAATAAAATCCAGTACCTTGGGGATATTGACCCGAATAACTTAATCCTTGGGCTCTCAAAACTCTTGACTTTTCTCTTTCTTCTGTGGTAAAATGGGTATAATGATATATATTGCTCCTCCTGTTTTATTGTTGTGTGGTTACTCCTATATTTTAACATGAGTTGCTTTATGTGTCATTATTTTTCAGGTGTTGCGCTTATATTGTAAATCTATCCTAATAATAAAAAATGTTTGTCCATCACCAAGGAAGAAGCACTCTCTGTCTTGGTGATATTTTTATAACATTGTGACCCGTTGACATTTTATTGCATATGTGCTAAACTGAAGCTGTAATTCAGCTGTATGCTGATTACGATCATATTTCAAGGAGAGTATTTTTTGAGAAATTACAACACAACGGAGATTGCAGCGTAAACGGAAGGTTTGCGAATACAATCTCACACAAACCTCCCGTATTGACGGTCACCAATTTTCAGGAGGAAAAACAATGAATAAAAATGACTATATCATCCGTTTGGAAAACGAAAGCGATTATTTTACAGTTGAAAACATTACAAGAGAGGCATTCTGGAACATTAATGTCCCCGGCTGCAGCGAACATTATTTTGTGCACGTTATGAGAAGCCACGAGGACTTTATCCCGCAGCTTGATTTTGTTATCGAAGCTGACGGCAAGGTCATCGGCAGCGTTATGTATACAAAAACAAAGCTCATTGACGAAAACGGCAGCGAAAAGCAGTCTATCACCTTCGGACCTGTATCAATACACCCCGACTATCAGCGAAAAGGTTACGGTAAAACCCTGCTGGAATATTCATTTGAAAAAGCCCGTGAGCTTGGCTATGACGTAATTGTTATCTTCGGAAATCCCGATAACTATGTTGCAAGAGGCTTTAAAAGCTGTCAAAAATATAACATATGTCTTGAGGGCGGAGTTTACCCAACTGCAATGCTTGTTAAAGAGCTTAAAGAGGGCGCACTTGATATGAGAAAGTGGATTTTCTGCGAAAGCAGTGCCTCCGAACCGTGTAATGACAGCGATGCCGTGGAAAAATTTGATGCTCTGTTCCCTGCCAAAAAGAAAAAATGGCAGCCAAGTCAGGAGGAATTTTATATCCACAGCCACTCAGCTGTAATATGGTAAGATCAGGAGTATACTATGTTCAGAAAAATGAGAAGATTCAAGCAGCAGCTTACATTGGAAGAGTGCGTAAACATATTAAAAAATGAGCCGAGGGGCGTATTGTCGGTGATCGGCGACGACGGCTATCCGTACGGTGTTCCGCTGGACCATTGGTACTGCGAAGAGGACGGCAAGCTCTACTTTCACGGTGCAAAAGAGGGTCACAAGGTCGACGCCATAAAAAACTGCGACAAGGTTTCCTACTGCGTCTATAACCGAGGCTTCCGCAAGGCAGGCGAATGGGCGCTCAACATCAGCAGCGTTATTGTTTTCGGCAGGATACGTCCCGTTGAAGATATGGAAAAAACCGAAAAGATATGCCGCAGCCTTTGCAGCAAATTCACCGACGACGAAACCTATATCGAGAACGAAATAAGCGGCGGTCTGTCAAGAGTTCTTTGTCTTGAACTCACGCCTGAGCACATCACCGGTAAGCTTGTCAAGGAATCTTAATTTTTTTATTTTTTTGGGGACTCACCTTTTGCTTGATTAGTCGGCAATGCAAGGCTTAAGGCAAAACAGCAATGTTCCCTGCTAAGGGCATTGTAACCGCACCAAAGCAAAACTCCCCCTACTTTTATTGTAAAACTAAAGATCCCGAACAAATCATCATAGTTTGTTCGGGATCTTTATATCATATCAGAAATTTAAAATTCTTGAAGCAATTGCAAAGTAAACAAGGAGCGAGAGTGCATCAACAATAGTTGTGATAAACGGACTTGCCATAACGGCAGGGTCGAATCCTATTTTCTTTGCAAGCATAGGAAGTGTGCAGCCAACAAGCTTTGCAATGACGATAACAAAGAAGATAGTTATTGCAACTACGGCAGCAATGCTTGCGCCCTTCTGGTCGATAAAAATTACTTTTACAAATACAACAGCTGCAATGGTAGCGGCACAAAGAATACCTACACGCAGTTCTTTCCACATTACCTTGAAAATATCACGGAAATGTATCTCATTCAGCGACAGACCACGGATAATGGTAACAGATGCCTGACCGCCTGAGTTTCCGCCCGTATCCATCAGCATCGGGATAAAGATAGTAAGTGCGGGAACAACGCTGAGAGCGTCCTCAAACTTTGAAAGTATCATTCCGGTAAAGGTAGCCGAAACCATAAGGAGTATCAGCCAAGGAATACGCTGCTTCCATATCTGCAATATGCTCTGTTTCATATACGGTCTGTCAGACGGGAGCATAGCCGCCATCTTTTCAATATCCTCAGTATCCTCATCTCGGATAACGTCCATAGCATCGTCGAATGTTACGATGCCGACAAGTCGGTTATCGCCGTCAACAACAGGGATAGCGGCAAGGTCGTATTTTGAAAGCATCTGAGCGGCAGTTTCCTGGTCATCATGGGTATTTACGCTTATAACGTTGGTTTCCATAATGTCCTCGATATGCGTTTCATAATCGGCAACAAGCATATCAAGCACCGTTACAACGCCAAGCAAACGGCGGTTTTCGGTAACATAACAAGTATAGACCGTTTCCTTTACAAGTCCTATACGTCTTATCTGATCGAAAGCTTCCTTAACGGTGGAATCTTTTTTGAGGTAAACAAATTCGGTAGTCATGACCGAACCGGCACTGTCCTTAGGGTAATTAAGCAGCTGATTTATCTGCTTTCTTGTGTCGGCATCGGTATTTTTCAGGATCCTTGAAACCACGTTTGCAGGCATTTCCTCAATGATGTCTACCGTATCATCAATATAAAGCTCATCAATGACATCACGAAGCTCCTTATCGGAAAATGCATTGATAAGCACCTTCTGCATACCGCTGTCCATATAGGTAAAAACATCTGCCGCCATTTCCTTTGGCAGGATACGGTAAAGCAAGGTGAGTTCACGTTCGCCGAATTCATCGACCTCGTCCATTTCCTCAACGAGAGATGCAATATCGGCAGGGTTCATTTCCTGAAGTTCTTTTTTCAGCTGAGCAAATTTTTTCTCTTGCAGAAGCTGAACAGCATATTCTTTTTCCATGGCTTTTCCTCCTACTTTTAGTTAAAAAATGGGAGGTATAAAACACAAAAAGGGCTATGAAACGGACGCAGAATACACAGTCATTCCACAGCCGCAACTTCGGGGTTTTATACCGTTATTTCCCGCGTCCATTTTTTTCACTCCTTTAAAATCAAGATAAAGTGAGCATAAAATTGCTCAACCTTATAAATTATACACTTTTAAGAACGGAATGTCAATTTGTTTTTTCTGTAAAAAAGCAACTTTAACGATAATTTAACTTTTGGATGCAAAACACAAAGCCGCCGCAGACCAAATGACCTGCGGCGGCTTCGTTATTTATTTAAAGGGGGTATGAAGGTGGTTTACTTTATTTCAAGACGACGTGCAGCGGGTGTGTCTTCGGCTTTTTTCGGGAGCGTCATGATAAGCACACCGTTCTTGTATTCAGCTTCGATCTTGTCGGTATTGACTTCTGAAATATCAAAGCTTCTGCGGTATGAACCATAGTTGCGTTCACGGTGGATATACTTACCGCTCTTCGTCTTGTCTGTATCGTCGTTTTCTACGCTGTGTTCAGCGGAAATTGTAAGGTAGTTGCCATTTATATCAATATTGATGTCCTCTTTCTCGAATCCCGGGAGTTCGGTTTCAACAATATACTTGTCGTTTTCTTCTTTTATATCAGTCTTGCAGGCTGCTGTCGGTAACTTTCCGCCGAAGAAATCTTTTTCAAAATCATGGAATGCATCGAAGATGCTGTAATTGTTATTGTTCTTTTCATAAGGTGTAAGTCCATACATAAAAATTCCTCCTTAACGGTTTTTGTCCATTCTCTGGACGGATGCCGTATTAAATGGTTTGTTTTTTATTGAGCTACATTTTTCATACACATTGGAAACACCGCTTTCTGTTTTTCTTTTTTCTCTTTATTTTGTCTCTTTTTCTTTCAACGACTATATAATACTGCCCTTGTTTGTGCATATTATGTTTGTTTTGTGAAAATTAGATGAAAATTAGCACTCTTTATATTAGATTGCTAACAGAGTTATGACGAGAGTGCTAATCAAGGTATAGAGATTTTGCTATACCTGCGGCGCGGGTACTATCTTTAGATTTGCACGATATTCGGGCGCGTCCCCCAAAAAAATATGTAAAAAATAAAGCTGCCCGACGATCATTGCACCATCGGGCAGCTTTCATTTATTTATTCCGTTTTGTTTATCTAACCTGATCTTCGAGAGAATGTCTGATAGATGCTTCATTTTCACACCATGCAAGGCACTGTCCGTCAGGATCGTATTCTTTGCACTTCTGTGTCATTTCTGCAACGATCTTATCAAATTCTTCATCGCTTGAAGCGTAGATCGCCTGCCATGAGTAATTTACGATCACGCTTGCAACCTGCTCCCAGATGATCTTGAGGTCATCGCTTCTATCGGATTCTGTGTAAGATGTTGCGAGAGATACCTTATAGTTTACTGTGTTCATATATTCCTGTGAATTATATGCGCCTGAGAAATCTCTCCAGTCCATAAGAATATCATATGTTGCATCGGAACGTCTGCTCTTCCAGTTATCAGCGTTGTATGTTTCGCCGTTTGAATCCGGGTTGGAAGCATCCTTTGACCATGTTGTGTTGTTAGCCTGGAATGTACCTTCGTTGAATGAGATTCCGCCCCATTCGTCAGGCATAATTGTACCCTTTCTGTCCTTGAATGCCTGTTCGCCGAGGTCTGTGAGGCAGGAGTTGCCTTCTTCATCATAGTACCAGCATACATCCTTCGGACCATACCAGTATGTCATATATCCCTCAGGAGTTGTGAGGTAGTTAATGATCGCCATACAGAGTTCAGGGTATTCTGTGTTTGCACCGATCGTCCAGATTCTGTTGCCGCCGAGAACGTTCATACCGTAGCAGAGAGGTGTTGCGTCCTTAGGAACAACAGGGTACATTGCTGTACCTGCAGTGAGGTGTTCTTCGCTGTTGTAAAGTGCAGAGCCTGCATAATCGAAGATTGAGAAGAAGATGCCGCCGTTCTGAGCCTTTTCACTCATCTTATCGTATGTCTGTGTCATTGAGTTAGGGTCAACAAGTCCTGCCTGATAAAGCTTGTTGAAGAACTTGAGTGATGTAAGGTATGGACCGTTTTCTTCAAGAGCGTCGTGGTAATCGCCTGTTTCAACGTCGTAAAGACCGAAGCCCATTTCATCATAGCCCCAGTAGCAGGTAGCAAATGCCTTAACGTACATTGCCATATTGCCGTCCCAGTCAGGCCACATTGATACTGCATATGTTTCGTTGCCGATCTCGTCTGTCGGACAGATCTCCTTCATTGCAACGAATGTATTGAAGAGGTCGTCGATCGTATTAAGCTCAGGATAGCCAAGCTCCTTATAAAGATCCCAGCGAATATCCATTGTATAGAAGAACGCTTCATGATCCTCAGGAGATGTTGCAACGTTATGACCGAAGCCGTATGTTGTATGACCTGCACCGATAGAATCGCTGAGGTTAGCATTGTTTTCAAGGGCATATGGCATATGCTCCTTTACATACGGACCGTAATCGGAAAGAATATCGTCTTCGTTCCAGTCGAAAAGCATACCTTCCTTAACGGCACGCTGATAGTCGCTTCCGTTTGAACCGAAAACAACGATGTCGCCAAGATTGCCGGATTCCATTCTTGTATCGAATGCGCCGTCTGTATCAGGAATAATTGTCATTTCAACGTTGAATTCACGCTTCATAACTTCAGCAAACCAGCCTGTAAGCTTACCTGAATAGTTAGCAAGCTGGCTGTATACTGTAAGCTGGATCGTATCATCGCCGTAAAGATCTGTAAGTGAAGGAACTTCACCGTCTGATGAATCAGCGGATTCTGTATCTGCACTGTCAGCTGCACTTGTGTCGGCTGAATCGGATGAACCGTCGCTTGTTGTATTGCTTGATGAGTCGCCGCAGCCTGCCAAAGAAGCCATCAATGCAAGTGAAGTCAGACCTGCCAATACTTTTTTGAGTTTCATATCATCTCTCCTTATTATTTATTATGCAATGCCGCACATTTCTGTACGGCACCGCTGTTTATAATCTTTGATTAGCCGTTTTTCTTCTTAAGAACAACGAATACTACAACTGCTGCAACAACTACAACTGCTACGATAACAATGATAATAACAGGTGCGCTTGAAGAGCTTGAAGAATCTGCTGATGCTTCAACAGCTTCTGTTTCTGCTGCTGTTTCTTCAGAAGCTGCTTCTGTTTCTTCTACTGCTGCTTCTGTTTCTTCAACCTCTGCTTCTGTTGTTTCTTCAACCTCTGCTTCTGTTGTTTCTTCAACAGCTGCTTCAGTTTCAGCCTCTGTTTCAGCTTCTGTTTCTGCCTCTGTTTCAGCAGCGGTTGTTTCAGCTTCAACGCCTGTGCCTGAAACTGTAAATTCAAGTTCGATAGAATTTTCAGGCATCATATAGCCGAAAAGTCCGTCCTGCTTGCCGAGGTCATCGTTCCAGATGTTGATGCACATTGGGCTTACATATGTCTTTTCATCAGGGCTGAGGTAAGCTTCATCGAATGTGTACTTTGCGCTGCCGTCGAGGATAACCTTAACGTCAGAAATTGAGATACCTGCATCAAGAGGAATATCTGTTGAAATGAAAAGAAGGTTAAGTGTTTCATCATCGCCGAAGTCAAAATCGGTTACGGATACTTTATATGTACCATCGCCTGTGATGTCTGCATCTGTGAAAACGCCGCCCTTGCTTACAGCTATATTGCCCGGATTTTCCCAGCCTGTGAGCTGGTCAAAGTATACCATACCGTCGTCGGAAACCTGTCCCTGACCGTAGGTCGGTTCGTTCCAAGCATTTCTGAATGTGTAGCTTGCGGACTGAACGCCGATATATGCGTGATAGGAAACATCATCTGCATAAGCAGGTGCAGCAGCGAAAGCTGTTACGTTAAGTGCAGCGAGTGCGGCAGCAGTAATTGCGCCGAAAATTTTGGATTTCTTCATGATCTCATCTCTCCTAAAATAAATGTAAATGATTACATTTTAATGTATATTCCCGTGAAAACGCATCCACGGTATAATTTTAATGCCGCACAATTACCTTAAAGCATAATTATGCAACATTACCAATACTAAATTACCATATAAACCGCAAACTGTCAATTATTATTTTTAACAAATATAGTTTTGAATTCTTATGTTATTGCACAATTAAATAAAGCTGTTTTGTAAAAAATATTTATATTAAATGTTAAATGCATATTCTAAACGTTTGAAATTTTACTCTGTCAGAGTTTTGTTTGTGCAGTTTCAATAAAAGCACAATCAAGACAAATTATGACATCAGCCTACTTAAACTGCCATTACATAACATCAGTATCATTAACCCTCATACGAAAGCTTATGCCGAAAAACTCAGCAGAACGCCTGCAAAGGAGCATACGGTCCATAAAGATCTCAAAATACTCCATTACCGACGAAATATTCGTATCAAGCTTCAATTCAAGATTGAATACCTTTTTATCGTTACTGAAAAATAGTCTTGACTCCTCTACCGCATAATTGACACGGTCGTGAATGTCAAATTCATCGGAATGATCAAAGTTGCGGACACGGCTTCTGCGAACATCGGTCTTATCCGCTATGATAAGTGCCGCCGCAATTGCGTTAAGCGGCTGGGCAGTATGTTCGTCGTGATTGCCTATCGCCGAAATTATCGCACATATTTCTTCGGCGGGCATATTCAGATTATCAAGCAGACGGAATGCCATTACTGCACCGCTCTGGGCATGGTCAACCCGGTTTATCACATTTCCTATATCGTGAAGATAGGCTGCTATTTTTCCAAGCTCCACCTGACGCTCGTTATAGCCAAGCTCGGTCAGTATCATTTCCACCGATGATGCTACCTTTTCAACGTGGGCAAAGGAATGTTCGGTATAGCCCTGTGCTTCAACCGCTGCGTCGGCATTTTTTATATATGTATGAATATCCTCGTTCTGCTTAATATAACGATAGGTTACTGTGCTGCTCATAAAAATTCTCCTTCTAAGGCTTCATTCACGATATATTATATCCGAAAAAATCAAAAAAGTAAATCTATTTGAAAAAAGTGCTTGAAAAAAGCCATAATATAATATATAATCGTACTAACAGAAAACTATGCGGATCTTTTTAGGCTTACAACACATACAGCAGTTTATATTTTTGAAAGGCAGGGTTTTATTATGAAAAAAATTACTTCGGCGGCTCTCTCTTCCTGTAATGATACTGTTAAATCTCTGGCGGACGAAATAGGTGCGCTTCCGTCAATGAAATGGTCGGAGATAAGTCCGGACAATTCTGCTCTTATCATTGTTGACGTTGTGAACGGCTTTATCCGTGAGGGGGCAATGGCTTCTTCCGATATTGAGAGCATTATCAGCCCCATAGTTTCACTTATGAAAAAATTCAACAAAAAGGAAATGCCTATCGTTGCTCTTGCAGACTGTCACAAAAAGGACTGTGCCGAGTTTGCTTCATTCCCCGAACATTGCGTTGAAGGTACAAGGGAATCCGAGCTTGTTGACGAAATAAAAAAAGAGGGCGGATATTTCCTTATGAAGAAAAATTCCACCAACGGATTTCACGAAAAGGAATTTCTCCAGTGTCTTATCCAGAACCCACAGACCAATACATTTATCATAACAGGCGACTGCACGGACATCTGCGTTCTCCAGCTTTGCCTTACACTTAAAACATGGTACACACAGCAGAATAAAAATGTTACCATAATCGTTCCCACAGACTGCGTTGAAACATACAGCTCTCCCGACCACAACGGAGCGTTTATGAACATTGCTGCATATAAATTAATGAAAGACAGCGGAATCAAATTCGTAAAAAGCATAACCGACTGATATTTCCGCAGTTATAAAAAGAGGTAGATCACAATGAGTTACGGTGAAAGAAATCTTACTATGCTTACCGATTTCTATGAGCTTACAATGGCTAACGGCTATTTTGAAAACGGTATGGGCGACACAATTTCATATTTTGACCTCTTCTTCCGCAACGTCCCCGAAAACGGTGGCTTTGCAATTATGGCAGGTCTTGACCAGGCTATCGACTATATGAACAACCTTAAATTCGATGATGATGATATTGATTTTCTCCGCAGCAAAGGTATTTTCTGCGAGGAGTTCCTCACATATCTGAAAAATTTTGAATTTAAATGTGATGTATGGGCAATTCCCGAGGGTACACCTATTTTCCCGAATGAGCCTGTTATGACCGTAAGAGGTCCTGCAATTCAGGCGCAGTTTGTTGAAACGATGCTTCTTATCTGTATAAATCACCAGAGCCTTATCGCAACAAAGGCAAACAGGATAGTCCGTGCGGCAGAGGGACGTCCCGTTATGGAATTCGGTTCAAGACGTGCTCAGGGCTTTGACGGTGCTATCTACGGTGCAAGAGCTGCATATATCGGCGGCTGCTGCGGTACTGCCTGCACTATCACAGACAAGGAAATGGGTACACCCGCTCTCGGAACAATGGCTCACTCATGGATACAGATGTTTGACAGTGAGCTTGAAGCCTTCCGTGCCTATGCAAAAAGCTATCCTAAGGGAACTACTCTTCTCGTTGACACCTACAACGTTCTCAAATCAGGCGTTCCGAATGCCATTACCGTATTCAAGGAAATGAGAGCAAGGGGCGAAAAGCCTGCCGGTATACGAATAGACAGCGGCGATATAACCTATCTTTCAAAATGTGCAAGACAGATGCTTGATGATGAGGGCTTCCCTGATGTAAAGATAGTCGCTTCAAACTCACTTGATGAATACATTATCCGTGATATTCTTATGCAGGGTGCAAAGATAGACAGCTTCGGTGTCGGCGAACGTCTTATAACGTCTAAATCCGAACCTGTTTTCGGCGGTGTTTACAAGCTTGCCGCTATTGAAAAGGACGGAGAGATAATACCTAAAATAAAGGTATCGGAAAATGTCACGAAGATAACAAACCCTGATTTCAAGGAAGTATGGCGTTTGTTTGACACCTCCACAGGCAAAGCTATTGCCGATGTTCTCACCTGTCGGGGTGAAGTTATCGATGACACGAGGCCATATGTAATTTTTGACCCGGAACATACCTACAAGAGAAAGCTTCTTTCCAATTTCAGTGCCGTAAAGCTTATGGAGAGAATTTTTGATAGCGGAAAATGCGTTTACGCATCGCCTTCCGCTGAGGATATAAAGGCATACTGCACCGCTCAGCTTGACACCCTCTGGGACGAATTGAAGCGTTTTGAATATCCGCACAAATACTATGTCGACCTCTCCCAAAAGCTTTGGGACAAGAAAAACGAGCTTCTTGAAAAGGCTCACAGTCTTTGATCCATATAAAAATAACGGCTTGAAACCTGTTTGAATTTGGTTTCAAGCCGTTTTTTATGCTATTTGGTTACTTGGTCAGATCTTATGAGTTGGCAGCAGTCTGGAGCTGCTGGTCAACTTCATCAACAAGCATAATAATTGTATCTGCGATAGCTTCTCTGTTAGATGCCCAGTCAGTGCCGTGGAATGCTGCTCTTGTACCGATCTCAGCACCGCCGTCTATTGTAAGTGATGCAATATCTGTTGAGCAGCCCTGTGCAAGGTCTACAACAGGATACTGTCTTGCAAGCTCATTGATAGCCTTGTTTCTTGCGATGATCTCATCTGACCAATGGCTGTCGTCCTTTGCCTTTCTGTCGGAGATAGCAATAGCGTTTTCATCTGTTGATGCGAGGATAGTACACTCAGCAAAACGAGCTACACCCTCAGGATTAGCTGCGCCCTTACAAAGAACAAAGCCGTTGAGAACTGCTGACTGATATGGGTCAGAGCCTGCCGGTGACGGAACAGGTGCGATTCCGAGATCCTCAGGATCGATCTTTGTTGACCATGTTTCAGGGTCGCCTTCGATTCCCCATGTACCGTTAAGGAAGAAGAGCTCACGGCCTTCACTCATATACTGAGGCTGGATAGACCAGTTGAACTGTTCAAGAGGGAGAACAAGACCGCTGTTGTAGAGGTCATACTGATAGTTCATAGCCTTTTCAACTGTTGCATCGTTGATGTTGCAGACGAGCTTTCCGTCAACAGCTTCAACTGTCGGAACACCTGCTGAAAGGAAGAGAGCCTTTTCATTGTACCAACCGTCAAGACCCCACTGGTCAGAATCCTCATCAACAAAGTCAAGGAGCATCTGCTTGAATGTATCCCAGTTCCATTCGCCTGCTTCATAAAGATCCCATGGATCTTCAAGACCGTTTGCTTCGAGTGTAGCTGTGCTGTAAATAACTACCTGCTCTGCTGTTACACCTGTAACGAACTGATAGTGCTTTCCGCCGAAATTGAGAAGCTCCATAGCAGACTTTGTATTTGACCAGATAGCTGAATCAAGGTCGATATAATCATCAACAGGCTGGAACATTCCGCTTACGATACCCTTTGGAAGATTGTTTGCATCTGAAGGGAAGAAGTCAATGCCTTCACCGCCGAGAACGTATGTGGAAAGGTCGTTGTATCTGTTATCCCATGTTGTTGGATAATATTTGATAGTGCCGCCGTATTTTTTCTCAAACATTTCGATCTCAACTTTTTTGGATGCACCGTTTGTTGATGGGTTGATGTCATAATGTGCGAGCCACTTTATTTCCTTGTTTTCAAGCTCTGTATCAACAAGCTGTGACATACTGTCTTCAAGGCCTTCCTCTTCATCTTCCTTTAAGCCTTCTGTATTGACCGCAACAGTAGCAGCTGTTGTAGTTGTTGCAGTTGTTTCGTCTGTTGATGAAGAATCATCTGAATTTCCGCCGCAGGCTGTAAGACCGAATGCCATTGACATAGCCATAAGACCTGCCATAAACTTTTTGCTGTTCATATTCATAATCTCCTCCCGATTAAGTATACCTACATTGTATTAAACATAGTTAAAAGCAAGTACATTATAATATTTATGCTTTGATTTGTCAATACATTATAACCAAATACCTATATGTCACTAAATCCATAGCTTTATAGCTATAATCGGTTGTTTTATTTAGGATATTTGATATAAAACCTGCCATTTATTTTGTTATATTAGCATAAAAATTCAAAAAAAGTCTATATATTTTTGTGCTATGTTGTGATATAATATCTCACAGTAATTTAAATTTACAAAGCGAGGTATACAAATGAAGACGATTACAAAAAGAACTCTTGCCGCCGCAATAGCAGTAATGATGGCAGTTCTGACAGGCTGTTCTTCAAACGGTTCATCAGACAATACTGAAGTAACTTCCGCAGCAGATACAGCAGTAACAGAAGCAGCCGCTGCCGAGAACGCATGGGACGAGCTTGACCAGACTGCAATAACAGCCGCAATGGGTATGGGCTGGAATCTCGGAAATCAGCTTGAAGCTTCCTCCAACAAGGTCCCGAATGAAACAACATGGGGCAATCCGACAATTACCGAGGATCTTATCAAAGCAGTAAAGGCTCAGGGCTTCAATACAATAAGGATCCCTGTTTCCTATCTCAGCAAAATAGGTGAAGCTCCCGATTACACGATCGACAGTGCATGGCTCGACAGAGTTCAGGAAGTTGTTGATTACGTTGTTGGAAATGATATGTATGCAGTCATGAATATCCATGGCGACGGCTACTACACTGTTGACGGCAGCTGGCTTCTCTGCGTTGACGACAATCAGGACGAAATAAAAGCAAAATACGAAGCAGTATGGAAGCAGATAGCAGACCGCTTCAAGGACTATGACGAACACCTCATTTTTGAGAGTATGAACGAAGAGTCCGACAATACATACGGCAAACCGAACAAGGACGGCTATGCAAATATCAATGAATACAACCGGATATTTGTTGACACCGTAAGAGGAACAGGCTCAAACAACACAAAAAGATGGCTCCTCCTCCCCGGCTGGAACACAAACATTGAGTACACAGTAGGCAACTACGGCTTTGTTATCCCTGAGGACAAGCTTTGCGAATCCGACGGCAAGCGCATAATGATCTCCGTACATTACTATGACCCATACAACTTCACAATTGACGAAAACAGCAGCTCCGCAAAAACACAATGGGGCAAATATGCAACAGAAAACTTTGATAACTGGGGTCAGGAAGATCATGTTGACTCACAGATGCAGATGCTCCACGATACATTCATAGCGGAAGGCTACCCTGTAATAATCGGCGAAATGGGCGTTCAGGATAAGACCCACCTCAGCGAAAGCTTCAACGAATACAGGCGCTATTGGCTCGAATACGTTGTAAAGTCCGCAAAAGCAAACGGCTGTATCCCTGTTTACTGGGACAACGGCTGGAACGGCAAGAACGGCTTCGGACTTTTTGACAGAACCTCCTGCACAGTAACACAGCAGTCCCTTATCGACGCAATGATAAGAGCAATAAATTCCGACAGCGACTATGAAATTGCCGCACCGGCAGTTTAATAATAATTCACAGCGTGTAATTCTTTAATTTAGGCGGCGTGACGTTTGCAGTAAACTGTAATATGTCATGCCGCCCTGTTTTATGCTGCGACCGCGGCGGACACCTTTTTTCAGCTCACAGCCAACCTCAAACCGCCGCCCTAATAAAAAATAAAAAAATAACAGGCAATACTTTACATTGGAGTTATAGCTTTGATCTATAACTCACAATAATTTTTATGTATTGGACAAATCGGGAGCCTGCTGATATAATATACCTATAATCTTGGTAGGCAATAAAACGGAGGTAATCATATGATCTTATTACACGGACGAATGTGCTGTTGATATTTTTTGAAATTGAAATATAAACACATTGATTTTTTAGGAGGATACTACAATGGCTGATAGAAAATACAGATTTGAAACTTTACAGGTACAGGCAGGTCAGGAAAATCCCGACCCCGTAACAGACGCAAGAGCTGTTCCGATATACGCTTCCACTTCTTTCGTTTTTCATAACTCTCAGCACGCTGCTGACCGCTTCGCTCTCAAGGACGCAGGCAACATTTACGGCAGACTTACTAACCCTACTCAGAGTGTTTTCGAGGAAAGGATCGCTGCTCTTGAAGGCGGTTCCGCTGCTCTCGGCGTTGCTTCCGGTGCTGCTGCTATCAACTACACTATCGGTGCTCTCGCAAAGTCCGGCGAACACATCGTTGCTTCAAAAACTATTTACGGAGGCACCTACAACCTTCTCGCTCACACTCTCCCTCTCACAAGCGGCATTACCGCTACTTTCGTTGACCCTGACGAAGAGGGTGCTTTTGAAAAGGCTATCCGGCCTAACACCAAGGCTCTTTACATTGAAACTCTCGGCAACCCTAACTCAAATATCATCGACATTGAGGAAGTTGCAAAGATCGCTCACAAGCACGGTATTCCGCTCGTTGTTGACTCGACCTTCGCTACTCCTTATCTCGTAAGACCTATTGAATACGGTGCTGACATCGTTGTTCACAGTGCAACTAAGTTCATCGGCGGTCACGGTACTGCTATCGGCGGCGTTATCGTTGACGGCGGTACCTTCGACTGGAAGGCTTCGGGCAAATATCCTTGGATCTCTGAGCCTAACCCATCATACCACGGTGTAAGCTTTGCTGACGCTGCAGGTCCTGCTGCTTTCGCTACATATATCCGTGCTATACTTCTCCGTGACACAGGCTCTACTATCTCTCCTTTCCACGCATTTATGTTCTTGCAGGGTCTTGAAACTCTCTCACTCCGTGTTGAACGTCACGTTTCAAATGCCCTTAAGATAGTTGATTACCTTAACGCTCATCCACAGGTGGAGGCTGTTCATCACCCATCTCTCCCTACTGAGCCAAGCCATGCTCTTTATAAGAAATATTTCCCTAACGGCGGCGGTTCTATCTTCACATTCGAGATAAAAGGCGATGACAAGACCGCACAGAAATTCATTGACAACCTGAGAATTTTCTCTCTCCTTGCAAATGTTGCTGATGTTAAATCACTCGTTATCCACCCTGCTTCAACTACACATTCACAGCTTTCCGAAGCCGAACTTCTCGACCAGGGTATCAAGCCTAACACTATCAGACTTTCTGTCGGCATAGAAAATATCGACGACCTTATCGAAGCTCTTGATGACGCTTTCAAGGCTGTTAAGTAAGCCATATAAAAGTTTCACTCAAGCCGCAAATCCGCAGGCAGCCAAACACGAAAGTTTCGCTCAAGCCTGCTTGCTTTTCGCAGAAAAGTTTGAGTGGCAGCGAAAACAGGCTTTGCCTTTCATCAAAGGCTTGTGGGAATCCAAAGGGCAAAGCCCGTGGTCGTAGGTCAAATTGACCTTTAGCAGAAGGCGAAACTCTCCCAAAGCAATCTAAGGAATAAGGAAAAAGAAAAATAGCAAAGCAAAACTAACAAATACAAAAGCGCAATGCAGCTAAAAAAGGTAAACCCAACAGATGTAACGAAGTTACAATCTTAGTAGAGCCGTTAATCTGCATTGCGCTAATTCTATAAAATCAAGCAAAACTATCCCTTTTCGGAATTTGCGAGCGAAGCAGAGCAAATTCCGAAAACAGAGCCAAACAGACAACCAAACAAATGGCTTACAAGCAAAACTAACATAATAACATCGTAGGGAACGTGTTTGCAAGTAAATGTGAGGACAAAAAATTCTGCGTGTTTCCGACAAATGCGGATACGGTATCACAGCTATCTCTCAGGCGCGGGGTCTTTAGTTCAGGTACACACAGCATTATGGCGCGTTTTAAATAAAAAAATAAAAATCCAATGCAAAACACGGCAGATGCGCATTAATGCAAATTTTCTTAATGCAATTATGTTGATTTTATGCCGAAAATGCGATACAATGAGATTAATATTATTTTCGGAGGTATTTTTTATGGGAATTTTAGCTTGCGCACCTGTCTTTTCGGACCATATGGTTTTACAGAGAGGCAAAAATATAAATGTATGGGGCATCGCTTATGACGGCTGGGAGGTAACTGTCAGCATCAACGGTGTTTCCGCTAAGGCTGTTACAAAAAATCACAAATGGGAAGCTGTTCTTCCTCCTATGAAAGAGGGCGGTCCTTACGAAATGACCGTTTCTTCAAACGGTGAAACTGTCACATTCTCCGATGTTATGCTTGGTGAAGTATGGCTTGCGGGCGGTCAGTCAAATATGGAGCTGGAGCTCCACTCTTCTCTTAACGGTGAGGAAGTTATCAAAAATATCCATGATGTGAATGTCCGCTTTTACTATACAAAAAAGAATGCTTACATAGATGAATTTTTCTATGCCGATGAACGCAACAGCGGCTGGGCTGCTGCTTCTCCCGAAACAACTTGGGCATGGTCAGCTGTCGGATATTATTTTGCAAAGAAGCTTTCCGAGGATCTGGGAGTTACTGTCGGCGTTATCGGCTGCAACTGGGGCGGCACTTCCGCTTCCGCATGGATCTCTCGCAAAATGCTCGAAACAGACACCGACACAAAGTCCTATGTTGATGAATACGACAAGGCTATGGAGGGCAAGACCTTTGAAAGCTACTGTGCTGAGCTTGAGGACTACAACAACTGGTACAATGAATGGCAGCCGAAAATAAATGAATTCTATGCTGAAAATCCAAACGGTTTATGGGAAGATGCACTTGCCTTTGCAGGTCCTTGCAGATACCCTGAGCCACTCGGTCCCAAGTCACCGTTCCGTGCAGGCGGCGTTTATGAAACTATGCTGAAGCGTGTTATGCCCTACACTCTTGCAGGCTTTATCTACTATCAGGGCGAAAGCGACGACCACAAGCCGAATATGTACTACAAGCTTTTCAAAATGCTTATTGAGCAATGGAGAAGCGACTGGAAGGACGACTCTCTCCCGTTTATGTTCGTTCAGCTCCCTATGCACATCAACCGTGGTGAAGAGGACAGAAAGAACTGGTGCCTTATCCGTGAGGCGCAGATGAGGGTTCATCAGACAGTGAAAAACACGGGTATTGCTGTAATACTCGACTGCGGCGAATACGGCAACATTCACCCTGTTGACAAGCAGCCTGTGGGCGAACGTCTTGAACTTCAGGCTCTTTATCACGTTTATCACAAGATCGATGCCAATAAGGCTTACGGTGCGATATACCGTTCCTGCGAGTATTATGAGGACGGAATACTTCTTTCCTTTGACCATTCCGAGGACGGCTTTGAAATGCGTGACGCAAAGGACAAGGGCTTTGAGATCGCAGGTGCGGACAAGAAATACTGCCCTGCCGCAGCTCAGCTCAAAGGCGATAAGATATTCGTATCATCTCACGAGGTCAACGACCCTAAGTATGTCCGCTACAACTGGGTAAACTACGGTGAGGTAACTATTTTCTCAAAGAACGGCATACCTCTTGCGCCGTTCAGGACTGACCGCAGCGACCTTGACTAACTGAAAGGATAAATCATTAAATGAAAATATCATCACTTTTCGGAAAGGGAAAGACTGTTCTTTCCTTTGAAGTTTTCCCGCCTAAGAAAACAAGTCCCGTTGAAACTATTTATGACACACTGGGACAGCTCAAAGACCTTTCCCCCGACTTTATCAGCGTTACATACGGTGCAGGCGGAAACGCAGCAAATACCGTTACCTGTGACATTGCGTCATATATCGCAAACACGCTGAATATCCCGTCTGTGGCACATCTTACCTGTGTTTACAGCACTAAGGAAACTGTTCTGAAGCAGCTGGAAATGTTCAGGGAAAAGGGTGTGGAAAACATACTTGCGCTCCGTGGCGACGTTAATCCCGAGATACCCCGTCTGCACGATTTTGAATACGCAAGCGACCTTACCGCATTTATCAAGGCTAACGGTGATTTTCACGTTTCGGGTGCCTGCTATCCCGAAGGACACCTTGAAGCACCAAGCATTGTTGAGGACATACGCAATCTCAGGCACAAGACAGACGCAGGTGCGGAACATCTTATGAGCCAGCTTTTCTTTGACAACAGCGCATTCTATAATTTCCGTGAGAAAGCACTTATTGCAGGCATAAACGTTCCTATTGAAGCAGGTATTATGCCTGTCGTAAACAAGAAGCAGATAGAGCGTATGGTTTCAATGTGCGGTGCAAGTCTTCCTGCGAAATTTTCAAAAGTAATGCAGAAATATGAAAACAATCCCGAAGCTCTCCGTGATGCAGGTATCGCATATGCTGTTGACCAGATAGTTGACCTTATCTCAAACGGTGTTGACGGCATACATCTTTACACTATGAACAATCCTTACGTTGCAAGAAAGATAAGCGAGAGCATTAAAAATCTGCTTTGATATTTTTTATGATATAACGATAATGCGGCAATGCGTTTGACTTTGCCGCATTTTATTTTTATCAGCAATATCCGTTAAAAAGCGGATCTTATGGCTATACTATTGACATCTGACTATCTAACTGTTATAATATTGTTAGATAACCGTTAGATGTAAGACAGGAGGAATGCGGAATGATAGAAAATGCTTCAACTGAATTCAAGCGTGAATATATTGATGATATTAAGAAAACTATAATCGCATTTGCCAACTGCGGCGGCGGTACTCTTTATATAGGCATAGAGGACGATGGAACAGTATGCGGCATTAATGATGTTGATGACTGCCAGCTTCGTGTTACAGGCTCGATACGAGATTCAATAAAGCCTGATGTTTCTATGTTTACAAGGGTCAGCGTTGATGTGATTGACAGCAGACAGGTCGTAAAAGTTGAAGTACAGCACGGCACAGGCTATCCCTACTATCTCGGTTCAAAAGGACTGCGTCCTGAGGGTGTTTTTGTTCGCAGAGGTGCAAGCACGGTACCCGCTTCTGAAGCAGAAATACTCAAAATGATAAGGGAAGCTGCCGGTGACAATTATGAAACGGAACGCTCTCTCGACCAACAGCTTACATTTGAATATGCGGAAAAATATTTCAGGGACAGGAATGTGGCTTTTGGCGAGGCTCAAAAACGCTCATTGGGCATAATTTCAGAGGACGGCACTTTTTCAAATTTAGGCTTGCTTTTATCAGACCAATGCGTTCACACCATTAAATTTGCAGCTTTTGAAGGTTCAAACAGAACTGTTTTCAAGGACAGGAAAGAATTCGGCGGTTCATTATTCAAGCAGATAGAAGATGCATACAGCACAATTCAGATGTTTAACCACGTTCAGTCGGAATACAACGGACTTGACCGCATAGATCATTATGACTATCCTTTTGAAGCTGTCCGTGAAGCTTTGCTCAATGCAGCGGTTCATCGTGAATACAGCTTTTCGGCAAGCACATTGATAAGCATTTATGATGACAGGCTTGAAATAATAACCGTTGGAGGACTTGTCAAGGGCATTACCAAAAATGATATTATGCTCGGTGTTTCTATTCTCAGGAACCGCAGCCTTGCAAATATTTTTTATCGTCTGCATTTAATTGAAGCTTATGGAACAGGATTGCCCAAGATAAAAGAATGCTATGCCGATTCGGCTGCCGAACCTTCGATCGAGGTTTCAGACAACGCATTTAAGATCGTACTTCCCAACCTTAATTTTTACGGCAGCAGCAAAAACAATGCCGAAACTCTTTCACAAAGGGAAAAAAGCATATTAAAATATCTTGACAGCAATGACAGTATTACAAGACCTGTTGTTCAGAAACTTACAGGCTGTTCCCAGACTACTGCAATTTCAACGCTTAACAAGCTGGTTCAGAGAGGTATTCTTACAAAGGTCGGAAGTGCGGGAAAAGTCAGATATAAAAAATAGTTTTCAAGCTAAACCACCGACCGCGGCGGAAACGTTTCTTACAGCTTACAGCAAAACTTAAACCGCCGCCCCAATAAAAAAATAAAAAGTTACTGCCGCAAACTCCCCTAAAGACTGCGGCAGTAACTTTTTTATTGATCCTTGATCACTTTTTTTGCCTTGTTGACTATCGACTTATCGTTCTCATAGGTAAGCACCGACGTTGCGTATCCGACATCTACCCACTTTATCTCGGCGATCTCCTCTTCCTGACGTACATAGTCAAAATTCTTTGCCTTGGCTATAAAGTAAACAACGACTTTCTGGGTGTCCTTCCGAGGAAAATATGTTACGGTCTCACGGAAGGTTGGATCGATGATAACATCGATACCGGTTTCTTCTTTGATCTCACGCAGGGCGGTCTCAACTTCCGTTTCGTTTGCTTCGACGTGACCCTTCGGGAACGACCAATGACCGCTGTTGACGTGCTTTATCAACAGTATCTCGATGTTTCCGTGATGCCTGCGGTAGACTATTGCGCCGCAGGATTTTTCGTGCATCATCAGCAACCAGTTCCTTTCCAAAGCCTCCGAATTTTTCGGACACTTTTCGATAATAAATTAGTTTGGTATAATTATAACATATTTTCTTGCATTTGTCTTGTGCTTTTTGAAAAAAATTATAAAAATTAAAAAAATGTTAAAAAATGTGCTTTCTTACTGATGTGTCTGAAAAAAGCGGCTGACAGATCACGTTTGCGGTATTATTCGACAGCCTTCATTGACGCTGCCATATCAATTTTTGTAAGTCTGAAATGCATAAAAAGATTTACAGTAAATGCAAAAAAAGCTGTGATAAGTGCGGAATAAACAAAGCAGTGCGCCGTTATATCCGGATTGAACATTACTGCATCAACTTCACATTCCATAAGCACATATTTTTCAAAAGCAATACCGAGGACAAGTCCGCAGGCTATTCCGATAAGCGTTGAGATAAGATTTTCACGGTACACATATGCCGATACCTCTTTATCAAAAAAGCCAAGCACCTTTATTGTCGCAAGCTCTCTCATACGCTCGTTTATGCTTATGCTTACAAGGTTGAAAAGTATCACAAATGCAAGTGCTCCCGCAAAAACGATTATCAGCACGACTACAAGATTCATACTTCCTATAAGGTCGTTGAACTTCTGCGAACCGTCCCTTGCGTATGATACAGCCTGAACTGCAGGATTTTTCAGCAGCTTTGATGAGAACTCCGTATCGCTTATGCCGTTCATATTCACAAGCATAACATTGCTGCCGTTTTCGCCGAATACATCAAGGCAGGTTTCCTTTGTCATAAAAATATAATGCCCTGTATAGTTTTCGGCAATGCCTGTTATTTTTACGGCTCTTGTGCCGCCGTCAATGTCAATGCTGTCGCCGACCTTTACATCAAGCAGACGGGAAAGCTTTTCGGTTATTATCGCTCCGTCAGCTGTAATATGAAGCGGTTCTTTTGTTTTGCGGTTTTGTATAACGATATAATCGTTCATTTTTTCCGTGTCCTCGGGAGCGAACACATAACAGTCGTCAGCGTTCTTTTCACCGTTGGAGGCTGTTTTTGTTTTCTGATATGCACCCATTCCCATAACATTTTCATCGGAAAGAAGTGTGTCAAGGTCGGAAAGGTCGCTGACCTTTGCCTTTTCATCGATCACAGCTATAACGTCATATTTATATATGCCGCCGAACTGCAGGTCAACTATCGATGAGATGGCATACTGAAGTCCGAAGCCTGTCAGAAGAAGTGCTGTACAGCCTGCGATACCTATTACCGTCATAAAAAACCTGCTCTTGTAGCGGAAAAGATTTCTGAATGTGACTTTATAGGTAAAGCTGAGATGCTTCCATATAAAAGGTATACGTTCAAGAAGAACTCTCTTTCCGTTCTTGGGCGGTTTGGGGCGCATAAGCTGTGCGGGAGTCGAAATAAGCTCCGTTCTTGCGGCAATGCCTGCCGAAAGACCTGTGCAGACAAGTGACACGATAAGGCAGCCTGCAAAATATCCCCACAAAAACGGCGTACTGATATAAGGCATAGCATACATTGTCTGATATGCCATAAAAATTATTCTAGGGATAAGGGGAAGTCCGATGCAGATGCCGACTGTGCTGCCGATAAGGCTTGCTGCCGCAGCGTAAAGGATATACTGTGAAGCTATTGCGGCATTTCCGAAACCGAGGGCTTTAAGCGTGCCTGTTTCGGTTCGCTGTTCCTCTACCATACGGGTCATTGTGCATATGCAGACAAGTGCTGCAACAAGCATAAAGAACACCGGGAAAACCTTTGCAACAGCGTCAACACGCTCTGTATCCGAACCGTAATCGGTATAGCCGGGGTTAAGGTCGTCACGGTCAAAAACGTACCATTCATTGTCGGAGAGACTTTCATCTATTTCTTTTTCGGCATCGGCGATCTGTGCATAGCCGTCATCTATCTGCTCTTTTGCATCATCAAGCTGTGCCTTGCTTTCCGCAAGCTGTTTTTCGGACCCGTCAAGCTCAGCATACATTTCGTCGAACTGACCCTTTACCGCATCAAGATAGAGAGGGTCGACTGCCGCAAGCTGTGCATCAAGCTCCGCTCTGCCGTCCTTTACCTTTTGAACACCGTCATTGTAGGCTGAAAGTCCGTCGGAATATTCCTTTTCGGCATCGGCAAGCTTTTGGCGTTCCTTGTCAACGTCCTCCATAAGCTCGCTGCGAAGCTCAGCCGTACGAATATCGATACGCTTCTCACCAAGCTTTTCAAGGGCATCTTTAAGCTCAGACGTGCGTTCTTCATATTCATCTGTGTAAGGGTCAATATCCGAAAAGCCTGCACCCGTAACATAAATATCGGTATAAACATCATAGCTGAAATTATTTTCGGGGATATAGATATAGCTGTTCAGAACACCGTCGCCGACGGTAGTTGAACCTCGTTCAAGTCCGACATATACAGGTGAGCGTATCAGTCCCACAACGGTATATTCCGTGTTGGAAAGAACGTCTGAAACATCCGTGTCCGAATCGGGAGATGAGAGGGTTATTTTTTCTCCGAGGGAAAAGCTGCCGCACTTGTATGGCTTGAAATCCGCAAGGCATTCATTGTCATTTTCGGGCAGACGTCCCTCTTCAAGAATAAACCTGTCCAGAGTGTCATTTTCATTGTAGGAATAGGCTTTTACGATGATGTTTTCATCAGGTCGGCTTATGAGCAGATCGGCTGAGAAGCCCTTTTCAGCCGTTTCAACATTATCAGCCGAAGCTACGGCGGCGAGATCATCATCATTGAAGCCGAGAGTTGAATTAAGGTGTATGTCCGCAAGCTTTTCCGCATTGAAATAATCCCACGAGGAAGCCTTCATATACGGAGCGGAAGCCTTCACCCCCGAAAAGAACGCACAGCCAATGGCAATGATAGTCATAATTGAAATGAAGCGTCCTCTTGTGCGGTGGAGGCTGACAAGAGTATTTTTGATAAGTTTGTTTTTCATAGGAACGCTCCTCTTACCATTCTATCTCTTCAACGGGAGCAGGGTCCGGATTGAGAACGATATTTGAGACCTTGCTGTTTTTCATAGTGATAACACGGTCAGCCATAGGGGTTATCGCCTGATTGTGAGTGATAACGATAACTGTCATACCGTTTTCACGGCAGGTCTTCTGGAGAAGAGCAAGGATAGTTTTGCCGGTGTTGTAGTCCAGCGCACCGGTCGGCTCGTCACAGAGAAGAAGCTTGGGATTTTTCGCAAGGGCACGGGCAATGGAAACACGCTGCTGCTCGCCGCCCGAAAGCTGAGCGGGAAAATTGTTCATTCTGCCGCCAAGTCCCACCTGCTCAAGCACCTTTGCAGGGTCGAGAGCGTTTTTGCATATCTGTGCCGCAAGCTCAACATTTTCGAGAGCGGTAAGGTTCTGAACGAGGTTATAGAACTGAAAAACGAAGCCTATGTCATAGCGGCGGTAAGCGGTAAGCTGACGCTTGCTGTATTTTGCAACATTGCTGCCGTCAACGATAATATCACCGCTGTCACAGCGATCCATACCGCCGAGCATATTGAGGACCGTAGTCTTGCCTGCGCCGGAAGCACCAACTATAAGAGCGAACTCGCCTTTTTCAATTTCAAACGAAATACCGTCGGAAGCGGTTATAGTGACCTCTCCCATTTTATATGATTTATGAACATCATTCAGTGTAACGAAACTCATATATCCGACCTGTCCTTTCTTAAATAATACTATATTGTATATTATATCATTAATGCCGCAGGCTTTGAAGTGGCATTTTAAACAAAATAATAAAGAATTACGTCACAGCTGCACATATCCTGCAATTTTTATTTTTTTTTGGGGGCGGCGGTTTGAAATTTGCTGTAAACCTTAGGATAGTGTTCCGCCGCGGTCGTTCCTTTGGCTTGGGACTTATCGAAATAAGAACCTGTCTTCATAAGAAATGTGTGCGGATTTTCGAGCATAATTTTGTTGCAGACAAGGCAAAAACCC